>Ga0114923_10001374_pt1 | contig 16990 bp, 28 predicted proteins | sample SumtaG_FD_89578 | JGI IMG/M metagenome (GOLD analysis project Ga0114923, IMG submission 89578) | Deep subsurface microbial communities from Indian Ocean to uncover new lineages of life (NeLLi) - Sumatra_00157 metaG | ecosystem: Environmental > Aquatic > Marine > Oceanic > Sediment | place: near...
CAGTGGTAGCCGAAGTCTCACCAACGTACGTCGTCTGCTCCACCCCGTCGAGGTAGAACTTGATCCGCTTTGCAGCGATCGCGTCGGGATCGTACTTGAAGCCAAGCTTCACGTACGTGTCGGCGACGAGAGTCGCAAACGTGTCGACGATCGTGTCGAAGGCGGCACTGGTCTTCTGGGTGATGGTGTGGACATGCGACCCAAGCGAGTCGTCCACTTCGTCGTTCCAGAAACCCAGAAGGTCAACGTCGGAGAAATCCGCCCCCCCGTCATCCATGAAGTCGGCCACGCCTGCGTTCTCGCCAGCCAGCCCGACGAAGAATCCGCCGAGGTTCTGGGCGATCAGTTCCTTCTTCACGCGGCACTCGAACCACAGCTTCTTGCCGTCGGCCTGGTTCGCCGCGATCACGTAGGGGGCCGAGTCCGACCCGCCACGCTGGAGGCTGGCCTCTTCGTTGCTGACCGAGACCATGAGCACAACGGCTCCGCCGGCTACGGCAAGGCCAGTGATGGTACACGCCCCCTCGAAGGTTGGCGTCCCAGACTTGTTGACAACCGTCGTGCCAGTCGACTCATAGTCGAGGAAGTCGTCGAAGAACCCGTAACCGATGCTCGGGTCTTCCAAAATCCCGAGAATGGGGCAATCGTGCCAGAGGTCCGGGCTCCTGCCATTGACCGACTGGCCACGATACTTGATGGTGTTCATTGCAGAACCTTTTCAGTTTAAGGAAAGTGTCAGGTCAGGGCTTACGGCCCGTTCCTGTCTACAGGGCGGACGTCGAGTGGAGAACGCCGCTTCGACGCCTGTCAACACAGACGTAGTTGTACGTCAGGTCAACGAAGGTTTCAAACACGTTGTGCTGGCGGGAGCCCGAGTTGGACGGCTTGCTTTCGCGAAGCACGTCGCCCTTCAGGACCACCGGGTTGAACGTGCTGTGGTCGATCATGTACACGGGCTGTTGAGGGCGGTGCCCGCAGCGTCCGAGATCGAGTGGCTGTCAAGCTGGGGGACCCAGATGATCGGGTGTCGGCGAAAGGTCATCTGCCCGTCCATCGACGCCAGGTCCCGGCCCAGGTTCTCGTTCTGGGACTCACCGAGGTCCTCGAACTTCGAGATCACGGTCTCATCGCAGTAGAGCCGACGCTTGTCGCCGGAGCCGCGGCGGTAGTCCTGCACGGTCACGGGGGACTTCCACCCCACCTTGCGGTGCATGGTCCGGAGCTTCTTGACGAGGTCCAGCTTGGTGACAGCGGCGTAGTGGCCGGTGTAGTTCCTGTACTTCGGGTAGGTCGTCGGGTTGACGTTGGCTACCGTGGTATGGCCGCTCGTGACGGTTCCGTTGAAGCCGCCCGCCGCAGTGGCTGAGGCCACAACGTAGTAGGGGAGGCCGTACGGGAGCTTGTTGTCGCTGACCGACGGGGCACTCCACGCTTTGGCTTCCAACTCCTCGGCGAGGTCGAGCATGGCCCCACAACGCCTGGGCTTCAGGATGTTGACGACGAGAGCTTTCCCCGAATTCATCAGCACCTCTTGGCGGGTGAAGACCCAGTAGGTCTCCGCGTGTCGCCAGGGCACCTGAAGCTGGGTGAGAATGTCCTTCTGGTCAGTGTCGTCGACCTCGTACTGCCCCACATGGCGGGCGGCACCTGCGGTCGAGACCATGAGGGTCCGCTGAATTCCGATCCCGGAGTCTTCGACGACCCGGTCTTTCTTCAGCCACTTGGACATGACTTCGTACTCTTGAAGCTCCTGGGCGATTTGCTGGAACTTCATCCGGCCCAGCTCGTACAGAGTACCAGCCACCAGATCAGCAATGTCGGTGTCGGCAAGATTTGGCATTTTGTTGTCCTAGAAAAGGGGGGTTAATCCCCCCGGGCATGTTTCCACTCTTCTGCGTGCTTGATCGCCCGCTCCTCGGAGGAGCCACCAGACGACACTCGGGCCGTCGGGCGATTCGACAGTTGGCGTTGCATCCTGCTCACCTGATTGGCTCCCTCCCGACGCCCTTGTTGGCGTTGGTCGCTCCCTGAAACTACACGCAACGCACGTTCTCGGATCACCGGGGGGGGCGGTATGGGCCTCCCCATTCGGGCGAATCCGGACGTCAAAGCCTCACAGGTTTCGTAAAGCTCTTGACGCTTCAGTACTTCCATGCTGGTCGGCTCGAGGGCGGTGATTGGACCCGTTCCAAACGTCTCCTTGTACTCGTCAGGGAGGGAACCTACCCACCCGTCGAAGTTGTTCACCTCCTGCTGTTGCCTAGAGTACTCCTCCCGCTCCACCTGGCCCACGAAGGCCTGCTCCAGCCGCTTGAACCGCTGGTTGTGGTGGGCGTTCAGAGCTTCCATCTGCTCGATGAACTTTGAATCGTACGCCTCTGGGTCCAATTCCAACTTGTATTCACCCAGGCCAATGGGAGGTCCCTGACCAGGTTGGCCAGGTTCGACTCCTTGCTGGGGAGGCACAGGTTGGGGGAGCCCCACGTCAGAGGTCTGCCCCTGACGGATGGTGGCATGATCCATCTCGTTCATCGTATCGACGAGGCGTCCTTCCTCATCCAACTTCATGGCCTGCTCTTTTGAGAGGCCGTAGTCGGCGAAATCTTTCTGACTTGGTTCAGTGGGCTTACTCCCTCCCTCGGCCCCGTCGTCGGCGTACTCCTGCTTTACTCGGTCGCCCTCTGCGGGTTCCTCCCCGGGTTCCTTGGCGGGTGCCTCCCCAGGTTCCGGGCTCGGTCCGCCGGGGGCCTCCTCCCCCATGGAATACTCGCCCCACGGGAAGTCCCCCTCCGGCTCTTCCAGCGGGAGGCTTTTGTCTTCCGGGAAGGCCTCAGGGACGGGGACTGACTGCGGCTCCGGAGCTGGGGTCGGCGGGTCAGGTCGATTGCGTGTCTTCTTGGCTGGCATCGTTTCGGTTCTCCGGTTACTTCCTCTGAGGGTCAGAAAATCCACCGTTTCGATCAAAATACCCTAACGATTCGCAGTACTGCTTGCGGTGCTTCGGGGACGTAAACACCGCGGCTCCCCCTCGCGTGAACTGGGTTGGCACGCCTCGATCAACGCTGTCCTTCTCTGCCTCCCTACGCTGGTTTGGATTTACCCCCATGGCGCAGCTCTCCATCGGCCAATTGCCGGCGATGCTCCGCTGCGGACGGTGCTCCGCTTGTAAGTCTCGGAGGTACTGGTGGCCATTCCGACAGATACGCTGGGGTGCGGTGCCGGCAGTAAACAGCACTTCGATTGTGTCCCCTTCCTCTTCGTTCGTATAGCAATAGATCGGCATCCCTTCTCCTCCTCAAAATCCCGAGAGACCGTCCGTCTCCCCTTGCTGCGGCGGCTTACCCATTAGCATTTGGGACAAGACGGAATTCTGCTGCGACTGGCCGGACGGGCCAGGCGAACTAGTCCGGTTGTAGTTCCGCGTGGTCTCTGTAGGGCCTCCGCCGGAGGGCTGGCCGACGGGGCCATGTTCGTACGCACCCGGTTGGCCAGTAAAGACCATGAAGCTGTTCAGCTCTGGGAAGTCGGCGTATTCGGCAATCTGCTTCAGCATGGCCTCAAAGTTGATCGTCACCCCCTGCTGGGCCATTTGGGGCCCTAGCGGCAGGATGATTTCCTTTAGCAGTTGCATCATCACCTGTAGCATCTGCGTCGGCGATCGGTAGACCATCGAGTAGGGCTGAATCGAGATGTTGAACTCGCGGTAGTCGTCCTCGATATCCTCGCCGCTCCAGTTGATCGGAATGTTGGCGTGACCCCCCGGCGAGGTCTTGGTCATCGGGATGTTGACGAACGGGTCGTCAAACAGGTAGAACGCCAACGAATCGAAGATGTTCGAGGTGAAGGCGACAGTCCTCTTCCTCATAAAGGTGATTCGCTCATTCGCCTGTTGGGCCAACAGTTGCTCCTGGCCCAGGGTGTCGGCCCCCGTCGAGAGGCCACCAAGCGTATCAGTGTTCCCCTGCTGCCTGTTCAGAAAATTCATGGTGGACAGGAGAAAGGCAAGGTTTATCTGCGTGGGGCCTCCGTACGAAACCTCCTTGGTCACCTCTCCGTCTATTCTGAGGATATCCCCGTCCTTGCTGTCCTTTATGGCCTGGATGTCTCCCTCATCCCCGCCCCGCACCGGGAGGACCGACTTCTGACGCTTGGCCTGCCCACCCAGCTTCGAATAGACGTGATTCGCTAAGTCATGCAGTTCACGCCAGACGGCGACGGGGGGCAACGGCATCGTGGTGTTGGGGACCGTTGTGAAGGAAAGCTTGCAGTAAGGTCCCCGCTCCGGACCTTCCCACTTCTCGACGCGGAGGGCACCGATCGAATCATTCTGATCCGCCATCGTCAGGACCAGGTTCTCCTCAGGGAGCCAGAAGTCCCACAGCTCGACGTAGTCCTGGTACTCGTCGATGTCGGCGTGGGTGTCGTACTGGATGTCCTCAATCTTGTCGTCACCGTCTTCGTTCGTGGACGTCTTCAGCGTCGCCGTCAGGGCCTCCCGGGCCTTCTTGTTGAAGTCCTCCGACTCCTTGGCCATCCACAGTGGCATCCGGTACCGGTTCCCCTCATACGCCACACTCTCCCACGAGGTGGCGTTGGTGTCGTGGACCCAGTCGTCGAGGTCGACTCGGTCGACATAAGGCTGCCATAGGTCGTGCCAGAAGCCGCCGGCCTTGTCCGAGTCCTTGTTGCACAGCCCAATCTTGCAAATGCCGATGGAGAACAGGGCGTCCTGTACAAGTCGGAGGAGCGTGTCTTCAAGGTGGACCTCATCGACCGTGTGGTTCAGGGCCATCCCCAGGTCCTTCGCGGTAGCCCTGAGCTGAGTGTGCGGAGTCCGTACCAAGGCCCGAGGGTTTCCCCCGACGAGAAGATGTGTGTAGACCGCCACCCCCATCTCGATTGTCATCAGCGGTGTATGGTTCGAGGTGCCACCCTCCGTCGCCGACCCGAGGAACTGCTGCACGTTTGAGATTCGACGCTCACGATGCGGCCGAAGCCTCCGCCGGGAATACTCGACAGCCTTCCGGAATCGAGTTAGTTCAGCTTGGTCGTTGGGATTCATGGCCTACCACTTCTCCGGAATGGAGTCTTCAAACAGCTTTCGTCGTCCAGCGAAGCTCCGGGGATCGGTCTTGCCAGGGCGGAGTTCTCCCCGCTTGGCCTTGGCAATCTTTACAAGGGACCGATCCGTGAACGCCACCCAGGCGAGCGAGTCGGCGATCGTACGGTCGCCATGGTTGTGGCCTACCCCCGTGGGGTCGATGGTTCGGAGGGAGCCGGAATGCTCGACTGATCCGTTCGGTAAATGGATGAACTGGAGGCATTCCATTAATGCGGGCTCAGAATGGTTGATGAACTGCTCGGCTTCCAACGCCATTCGGTAAGCACTGAGGGCAGATTTCTTCGCCGGCTTTGATGCCGGGTAGCCCGGGGTTTGAGTTCTCCTTTTTGACAGCTTCTTCTCGACCCGTCTGAGGAAAACGTCTCGGAAGCCGGTGTCTAGGACTGCGGCTCCGAACTGTTGTCCGGGTCCGGCGTCCTCCCAGATTAGACACGTCCGCCCCAGCCACCGGCAGATGGCAACTGAGACCCGAGCAAACTCCTCTGGACGGATCGAGGGATTGGCATACTCGCCAACCTTCTCACCGGTCTTACAGTCGTAGATTGACAAGCAAGAGTTTGAGGCCCCCGTACCGGCAGCCACATCTGCCCCAACCGTGTAGAGGCGGTCCCTGGGCGGTTCACCGACAGCGTCCAAATACAGCCAAAGCTGGAACCGACCCTTTGCCCTCTTCTCAAACTGCAACGGCTCGATTGTCTCTAAGTCGTAGTCCAGCTCCCCTACCAGGTGGGCCGGATAGGCGTGCTTGGTCACATGCGTCTCAATCTTGTCCGGTGAGAAGAACTGGTAGTCGGTCCCGCCATAGTCAATGTCAAGCTCTTGAGCGATCTCCGTTTGGTGGAGAGCACGGCTACACTCGTCCGCGTACCACGGTGAACGCAGCTTTCCGAACGGGATAGGCACTCTGGCCTTCGCGATAATGAGATCGTAGCGTTCCATCTCTCGTTGTGGGTCCTCAACCTTGGCCCAGAAGACTTTGTCAATGATCTCAAAACCGGTCTGGTGCTTCGTGTACAGCCCGGCGGCCTTTACCGGGTGCTTACTCCAATGCATGCGAAGCTTCTTGATGTTTTCCTTTTTGACGACCTCGTGATAGGCTCCCCCCGCCCCGTTGGGCGTTGAGTTGAACAGCCTGGACTTGGTTACATCCCGGGTGGCCGACAACACGGAATAGCCCTCTTCGACCAATGCGAACTCGTCGAGGACAATAGCCGTACGCCGGTCGCCCTGTGCAACATGGCCAGTCGTCGATTCGCCGTCGATCACAGAGCCCGTCTCGGGGTTGTCCAGATGCATCATCCGCCGGTGCTTTCCCCAATCGAACTTTTCGGGGAGGAGCCACAGCGGGAGGTTTTTCAGGACGAAATCGATCTTCCAAAACAGGCTCTTTGGGTTGCCAGACTGGTCGACATAGTTGGCGGTCCGGCTGACCAGTAGGTAGGACTTCCAGCTCTTGAAGTGCCACTCGTGCTCAATCGCAGTAATGAACATCCACGAGGCCCCCATATCCCGACTCTTCTCCGCCAACATGTCGTAACTGCCGAGGGCCTTAAAAATTTCGGCGTAGCCTTCGTCCTGGTACTTGTACGTGATGAACGGAAGCTTGGAGTGATCCTCGTCCCGTGGGTCGAACGTCCAAACGAAGGAGTTGATGTAGAAGAGAGGGTCGACTCGACACGCGTGCTTGATCGCAGGGATAATCTCTGGCCGCAGCTCCGCCTGCTCCAATAGCTGACGCCGCCAGAGGAGATTCTCCTCAAAGCCCTTCGGCACCAGGTGGAGGTAGGGAAACTGGGAAGTCATTTCAAATCGGTCGTTCGGACATGTGGCCCATCTTGGGTGGCGGACTGCCCGCCGGAGTCGTCACCTTCCGGGAAGCCATCCCCGTCCAGCTCAAGTGGCAGCTCGCTAATCTGTTCCTCCGTCGGGGGAGACGCATCTGGGTCGAACAGCCACTCAACACCGGCTTCGGTCGCCCAGTCCCGTAGGGATCGCACGGGGACCATCCAATGGAAGGAGTTGCCGCTCCGAAGACCCAACGTAATCATGCCGACTACTCGTCCGTCGTTCTCCCGAGCAACCAATCCACCAGACGAGCCACCCATCGCCGGACACGTGACCTGATCGAAGATTCCATGCTCCGAGCCTCCGAACTCTGGAATTCGGACACCAAGTCGTGAAACGATCCCGGAGGTAAGGGAGCAAGTTCCTCCCAGTTCTTTACCGCCTGGAGCTCCGCAGTGGTAGAGGCGTGTGCCCGGGGCCGGAATGGTCGCATCAAGATAGAAAGACGCCTTGGCCTCTGTGAACTGGCCAATTCGAACTCGAAGCAAGGCAATGTCTCGGCTGGAGTCAACGTTGACAATTTTCGCATCATACTTCTCCTCACCCACCGCACGGCCGTTGTAAACTCTCTCTTGGATGATCTGGGCGTCCCTGAAGCTGACCTTCTTGCGGGTGGACCCGTCTGGGGCGATCACCGTCTTCACTACCTTCAGGCCGTCTACGACGTGGTGGGCTGTGAGAATCCAGGTAGCGGGCTTCCCCTCTACAGGGACCTGAATAATCGTCCCAGACCCTTGCGTGCCGCCGCTGTTGTAGCCGGACGACGGACAGGTGATGTTGACGCTCACGTCCTGTAGCTTCTCACCGACGGACCTATCGGGGCCCTCGGCAAAGGCTGGGGCACACGACTCGATGAGGGCCACCACCACAATGGCAATGACGACCATGGGCACCACTTCTTTCAGTACGCCGTACAGATTCTTCATAGCTCTACCTCCTTCGAGGAACAGGGGAAAGGTCAGTCGTTCGTGACGTATCGCCAGGTGACGGACCCGGCAGTGAGGACAGTGTCGTCGAGGGTCATCTGCATCCCGAGGTCGTCGGGGGAAACGCAGAGTGGGACGCCGTTACCCTTGGGGTTCCAGAGGCCGGCCGCTGCGAACTTCACAATGCCCATGAGAACGGTGTCCGCTGTGTCGTCGATGGTCATTTCGACGGCTCCGGCCATCGCGAGGTTCAAGGCCCATAGCTCGACATGCATCCCCGCAACGGCTGCTGCGAAGACGTCGGAGGAGGCGGCGGCGTGTGATAGGACTGCTGTTCTCATTAGGGGTCATCCCTCACGTATTCCCAGGAAACCGAGCCGGCCACCAGGACCGCCCCGCTCAAGAGCATCTGCAACCCCACGCCGGTAGCCGTCCGACAGAGTGGGTTGCCGTTGCCGTCAGGGTTCCAGTTCCCTGCCGCGGCGAAGGTGAGTAGCCCCATGAGGTCGGTCCCGTCGGTGTCCTCGATCGTGACGTTGACAGCCCCGGTGATCCGGAGGTTGATGTTCCACAGCTCGACGTGGTGGCCGGCCTTGAGGGCGGCGATCTGCTTGGCTGTTCCGGCAGCGTGGGTGAGGGCGGCGTGTTGCATTAGACGCTCACGGGTTGGTGGTGGGGACTGTCGGTGGTCCGGCCGCTGGCGAGGCCGGCAAGCATCTCGTCGATCTCCTCGATCGCAAGCTTGGCGGCCTTGGAGTTCTTGCTCACCGAGCTGTCTGCGGAGTGACGCCGGGCCTCGCCAGCCCAGAGCGTATAGAAGTCCCGCTTTGACTTACGGGCCCATTGAAAGAGTCCCCAGCTCCGAGGGCCGGGGCTTTGGGCGGCAGTGATGCTTTCTCCGGCTTCACTGCGGCCGAGTGCTCCGCTGACCCAAGTCAGCATCGCCAGGAAGCCCAGGTCTTCCTCTTCACCCCACGCTGTGGCGGCCGGAGCGGGTAGAGACCCGGTCGGGGTGAACTGGCCTGTCGGGGGGAACTGGGGGCGGAGAAGGGCGAAGGCCTGTTCCTGGGAGATGCCTTGCTCTTTCCTCGCCTTATCCTGGGCAACCCTGAACTCATCGTACCGCCCCTCTCGGAGCAGTCTCGATCGGAATGAAGCTCGGCCTTCAGCTCGCTGCATGCTCAACGCTCCGGGTAGCCCTTCCTTTCACCCTCCTATTCTAGCAGTCCGGGTGGGTCGGTCAACCCCATATTCGTGGGTCTTTTGGATTTCTACTGAATCAGAGTGACCGCAGCCATCCTGCGGAGAGTCCTTTAATACCTAACCTGTTGCTATTCCACGAGTTCGGGTTCGCAGAGGCGATTATTGCACCGTGTGTAACAGGGTGGTAATTTGTCAACGGACTTGTCATTGACGTTTTCGTTGACAAACTCCCTTAATGGGGGGTCCCAGGAGCATCTGGGATTTTTCTGGTAGGATTTTCGGGGGGTTTGCAGATTCGGCGGATGCGGGAATTTGCGAGTCGGCGAGTAGGGGACGTAGGTATAAGGCCCCCGCGTCTGGAGGGGGTAGGGGGTCGGTTCAAGTCTGGGGCAAAAGCCCTGAGGGTATACTAGAGTTGAGGTGCAGGGAGGCGACGGAACGGCGTAAAGCCTTGCAGGCATGCACAATGGCCCGCACACACGCACGTATAAGATAAACGAATGAAAGATCACTAGCTTACTGTCGCAGCCTGCCATTATGGCAGGCTAGGCCCCCCAAAGGGGTGAGAGAGTACTGATGCGGATGACACCACAACACTACCGACACCTTTAAGCCAATAGGTGAACCAATGAAGATCACCCCGACCCAATGCCCAGAGTGTGGAGCTCGCATCAACGGCACGTTGGATTGGATTCCGGCCGTAGCACTCCTAGCAGAGACAACCCCCGGTAGCTTTGCATACACGGGGGAGAGTGACATTATCTGGGACGGGCAACACACCCAAACCCTGGGGGGGCAGCCCCTGATTGTATGTGAGCGGGGACATAAAATTACAGCCGCTATCGATCCAGAGGACTAGAAGCCACGGCAACCCACCCTTGACCCTGGAGGTCTCACCGTGTTCCAAGATCAATGTACCCCCGCACAGCTAGCCAAGGTGATCTCCCACTCCTCCGGCCCGGCCAGACCCTGGCTCTCACAATGCGCTCCGCGTCTGGGCGGCCAGGGCCATGGCGCAGGCGCATCTATACCCATGAGAGAGAAGGATGAAACCATGCCCCACGACACCGATCAACTACTGGCTCTCGTTCAACGCTTTGCCGACTGGGCAGAAGAGGCTGCCCTCCGATGGGAGGCAAACGACGTTGCAACCGCAATCCAAGAGCTACTCGCGGCTCGGGAGGACGCCAACGCCATCTTGGGCCTTGCCAACGACCAGAAAGACGACGTACCACCCCGGAGAACACTGGCACCCCACGTCGGCCATGAGTGTGAGCACTCCGCCGTCGCGTACCGATGGAACGACGTCGTGGGCTTCGCAACAGAGAACGGCCCGACGACCTACCTCCATCCCCGCCTGGCCCAGAAACTCGGCGAAGCACTGCTCACCCTGGCGGCCGACATTTACCGTGCCCCAATTGATGAAGCCACCGCTATTACCATCACCCCAATGGACGAGGACTAACACCATGTCCCAGACACAACTAATACGCGGCGTCGCTACCTCGATTCGTTTTGAGGAAGAAACAGATGACACGGTAATCCGCTACCATTCGACCGACGTGGTACGCTTTAACGCAGATCGGATCATCCTCGATTCCGGCGGCAAGCAAACCATCACCACAAAACTGAGAATGAACCAGGCGGCCAACCAGTTCGGCTTAGGCTTCCAGGTTTTCCAGGTTTTCCAGGTTAGGCGTAAGTGGTTCGTGTCCGTCGGCGAGGTTATCTTGGACTTCGTCAACGGAATGGAGATTAAGAGGGGCAATCATCATCATCGTCACCAGGTGGAGGAAAAGACCGATGCGAGTAGCTAAACGCGAGACCCTACCCCATTGTGTGGAGCTAATTGTCCCTTCCCGTAAGGCCAACTCGACCCCGATCCCTACGGAGTTGGTGGATAAGGCAGTCGAGCAAGTCGAGCGGAAGATGTGCGAACTTTTCAAGGGCTCCACAACCTACCCGGCGTTCGGTGGGAGGATTGACGACAAGGGCCTCCTCCACCGTGAGGCGGTCAAGGTGGTGCAAAGCTTCTGCACCACTGAGGATTGGAAGGCCGGCGAGGATGCCTACTGGGCTCTTGCCCTAATGATCGGCGAGTGGCTTGTCCAGGCAGGTGTCGGAACGGTTCAGGACGGGCTGATGACCATTCTTATCCTGGACGATTCCCCCGAAGAGCCAGAGAGCGAAACCCAAGGTGATTGCCTGTCAATCGCCTGCCCGCAATGGGGCCTGTAGCCCCGGACCGCCTTCCTTCCCTGCCCCCGGGGGGCTAGCTACCCCCGGGGGCCTTATTGGGGACTACTTCAATGACAAAGCCACAACCTACACTCGACGACATCATGGGGGTCGGCCAATGAGCGGACCCGCCGAAACCTACGACCCTATCGGCCAGATGATAGCCTACGAAGAGGGCGTCCTACCAGACTGGGAGCGGGACGAACTTTTCCAGCACCTTCTCACCACCGGGCTATGCTGGCAGCTTCGGGGGCACTACGGCCGTACCGCGGTGGCGTTGGTACACGCCGGCCGCATCACACCACCTAAGGAGGACTGAACAGATGCCAGGAAAGAACGACCCTCACCCATCCCTGGAGATTTACCGCACCTGCCTACGCCAGCACAGCTTCGTTCGTGACACCCGACACACCTCCCTGCATGGGGAAGAATTCTGGTATCGGGCGGGGCGGCGAGTCGTGGTAGTGGACAATGACCACAGACCCGCTGGCATCCTGTTTGCCACCCTTGCCCCCCTGAAAGGCGGCGGCTTTTCCCTGTCACTCCACTAACCTGGGAGCCCTCTCCGATGGACTGTATCAACCTCAAGCTACGATTTGGCAGCCGATTCAAGGTCCGCTACGAAGAGAGCTACTACGCTGAGCGGGGGAATCGGGCACACGGAGAAGAACCCTGGCTGATGATCGTTCACTGCCAATATGGCCACATCTGCCCATGGGGAGGGCAGACCCTCGCCGCCTGCACCGACAACGCCGGCCGCATTGCGAAGAAGCTTGAGCGGCTGAAGTTCACGACAATGGCCCAGGACGGGGACGACGGGGTGAACATCCTCTTCCACGGGGATCACTTCGAAGAGGTGGCCCAGATCATGCGACCGCGGCGGCGGCGGCGGCTATCGGCCTCACAACGGGAGAATCTCCGGCGTGCAGGAGAAAAGACGAGGTTTCAAGCGGGGCTGAGGCGAGTTACGGAGGGCTAGGACGTCCGCGGACGACCCCCCGGGTATGATCGTCCAGTTGACCTATTCCAGGGGCCTTAAAATGACGAGAACCCCAGCCTCCCTACCTTAGGGGGGTCTGGGGTTTCGTCGTGTTAGGGGCAGGGACTAGAGTCCCGTAGGAATGGGCGGCAGGTCGTCCAGGTCCCGGGGGAGGACCTCCTCCCCCACACGGAGGATGGTATCCAGAAGGCACAGGAAATTCCACGCTGCCATCGCCAAGTGGGGCTCGTCCGTCGCACCTGCACAGTGCTTGCAATAATGCCGGCACCCGCTGTCCAAAAACGACGAGTACGGCAACCCCTTCTCCCAGTTGCGGGCCCCGTGGGCGTCGGCACCGTCTTCAAACACCCTGGCCACGGCGAGCCAGCCGTGGCCAGCGACGGACCCGAAAGGCCTTGGAGCGACGGGAGGTGAGTCGGCGGCTTGGGAGTCAAGTTCGGACAAGATGGAGCGGCACACAAAGGTAATCAACTCCAAGTCCCTCCACAGCACCCATTGGGCAACCGCCGCCAAGGGCTCGACGGAGGAATCATCAGGCGGAACGGGCTCGGTGTACAGGTGGGCGACCGCCCAAAACGGAAGCAGGTCAAACCTGCCCTTACCGAGGCCCCGCTTGTCCTGGCGGACGGCCCCCGTTGCAAACGGGCGGGCGTCCTTCAGGGTATTCACCGGGATTAGGTCCCCGTCTTGGGCCGGCCCGCTGGCCTTCTTAAACGTCAACCAGTCCTCCTCCGAATAATCGTGAGGAAGGATCGCCGACTCGCCCAGTTGGCCTGCTTGATTCTCTTTACTCATGCGTTCTCTCCATAAGTGACAGTCTTGCCCCTGAAATTGTACTTGCCTTTGATCGCCTGGATCGTCTCGACTTCATAACGACCGTCGTCCCCGTGCGTGATCCAGACCCACCCGTTAATCCAGTTGGGCTCAAGATCGTACTCTGGCTCAAGCGTGCAGAGGCACGGCACCTCCCACGCCCCCCAGGTCTCCCCACCGCGGCGGACGCCGTAGTGGCCGGCTCGGTGGCAATGGCCTACGAGCAGGCTACACCCGTACTTCTCAAAGTGGGCCATGGCGGTCATCGCGGAATGTTTTCGCACGCGATCGCCGTGAACGAAGAGGAGAGGGCCCATCTTGTATGGCTCAGCCTGGGAGTACCACGACACCCGGTGTTTCTTCAAGTGGAGTAGCCGCGGGACGGAGAGGGCCGGCACCGATGCCAACTCGGGGGCCTTCGCCCACAAGTACCGCTTCAGCCGGTTCTCGTGGTTCCCCTCAGAGTACAGGATCACGGCCCGGGGAAACTCGCGGCGTAGGCGGGCGATGTACATCTCAGCACCCTCCAGATCGTCCATGAGGTTCTCTTTCCGGAGCGGGTCCTTTGAGAACCGGGAGATCGAGTAGAAGTCGCAGACGTCCCCCAGGAGGTGGATATGCGTCGGGTGCTGCTGGTGGGCAAAGGCAATAGCAGCCTCAAGCACGGTAGGCGAGTGGAAGGGGAAATGGATATCGGCGAGGACGAGGCTCGTGGTTCCCCGCTTGAGTTTTGGGTAGAAGAAGCTGCGGTCAACCCCCAGGGCCTTGGCTGCGGCTGTCTTGTTGCCCTTGAACTTCACAAGGGTCTCTGCGATCAGCTTAGGGTCTAGTGGCATGTGAGTCCTCTTGGCACGAGGGTTGATCCTTCTGAATAGCGGGCTTCGAGCTTCTCCTCAGCATCCGACGTAATCAACTCCTCCAGCGTCCTCCCACACCACACGCAGCAACCGACTCCCCACTTATTCGCCCATCGGTGACGCTTGCCGACGCGGGTGTGGGTCAGACGGCTATAGCCGAAGCAGGGTTTCAGGTCTCTTTTCATGTCAGCTCCCCCTTCTCCGCAAGCAGACACGCGTACTCCCCGATCAGGATGGCATCAGCTATCTCAAGCGTGACTTCAACGTCGGGGTACAACTCCTGGGCCACCTCCAGCAGGTACTTTTTCCAAGCTGGGGATTTTTCGCCGGGCTTCTTCTTGCGGAGCCCGAGCCCCCGCTGCCAGGCCTGGGGGAGGACCAGCACCGGTTCGTTCACGACCACGATGGAAAGAACGGCTTGGAGCACACCGAGGCCCCGCCCGAACTCGAAGGCCCCCTTCCTGGAGTCCGTCGGGAAGGCGTGGACGTCCTCTATCACGACGCGAAGGTCGACGTCCCACCACCCATTAACGAGGGTGGCACCCGAGACCCAGTTGTACACGTCGAGCGGCGTAGCCGGCATCTCCGTCGTCTTCAGGATCCGGCCCGTCTCCATGAGCACTAAACCGCCCCTCTTTCCCGGGTCGATTGCGAGGAAGCGAGGTGTCGGCGAGGCAGGGAACTGTGCTGTCATGCCTCATCCTCCCGCCCGATCAGAATCCAGCGGCCGGAGCGATCAAGGCCCTCGGCGTCGACCTCGTGGAGGATATCAAACAGATCATCCGTACTCTCGGCGAAGTGTGCTCCCGGGAGCGTGCCGAGAATCCAGAGAGGGATCGTGTCGACGCCCTTCGGGGCCAGGATCAAGACCGGCTTCTCCTGGCTGTTGGCGAGGAATAGCTCTTCGTAGGTGCCGCATCCGGGGCACGCTGGGTCAAGACTAACGATCAGGAAGTCAGCCAAGGTGACGAGTCGGCGGTCTACGTTGCGGATGAGAGAGAGTGCTTTGTAGGTCCAGAACCCGTTCCGGCCGTGGTCTCGCTCGATCTGGGCTATGTCAGCCTCGTCTGGGAGGTTCTGGCCGAGGACGTTCGGCTTTGAAGTCGGGTCCCACCAGGTGATCCCGAAGTCGGCGAGGGCGTTCTTCACCGTTTGCCGCCAGCCTACGCCAGCATCGGCGGAGGTCTCCATGGCTCCGCATAGGTAGCATCGGGTGCCCTTGAGGTAGTGGTTAGGCATCGGGGTCCTCCTTCGGGGGAAGCGAGAACCGTTGCGGTACGGCTCTCTTGAAAAAGTCATCCAACAGGGCAAGCTTTTCCTCCTCTTGGCGGAAGATCAAGCTCGCCCTCTCGCACGCCTGTCGGCTGTCGAGGTCGTCACGCTCCTCATCCTGGTAAAGCTCAATCCGTGCTTGCTCGTCCAAGGTCTCGCGGTGAACGGAGAACATTGCGTTCAGCATTGCCTGGTTCGCGGGTATCCTATCACTCATTGGTCACCTCCCCGCAGCCCATGGGGTCGTCGTAGGTCCTTTCAGGCCCGACCTCTTGCTGTCGCTTGTACTTTTTCCAAGCTGGTGGGTCCAAGGCCCGGTGGGCTTGGCGTCCCGCAATGGAGAAACGGTAGTGACGTCCCCGTTGGCAGTCAAGCTCGACGAACCCGGCCTCTTGAAGCTTCCGCAATGCCTTGTTCGCCGGCTCCCGCTTGAGCCCGAACCGAGCCAGGTCCTCATTCGTGAACGTCAAAGGCCCTTCTCGGGCGAAGAGGATGAGCTTGAAGTGGCAGCAGAGGAACACCTTCCCAACCATGGGGCCGATGTCGAAGGCTGCGATAATCTCTGGCCCCGGTATGTAGGAGGCGGCGTAGAAGTCCCCCTCCAGGGTGGGGTCGATAAAGGGGTGGGCCTGGGCGGGGTACTCGTGGTTGTTCACTTTGGCTCTCCAAATGGACCAACTGCTTGGGGCGTCGTCATTCAGCCGTCGGGCCGGGCCGCTCTGTCGGGCCTCTCTCCGCTCCTCCAGAAACGCTCTGGTCTTCGCCGATAAGCCGGACTGCATTGCTCTGGTCTCCTTTCTCTCGAACACTCAAGTCCTACCCAAGGACTCAAAGGGGGGACAGGTACGTCTCAAAGAATACGCAGCTCCCTCCTCTGAAGCAAACCTTTTTTGCGTCCAAGTCGTGAAAGTTCCGTGTCCACAGCAGACTCCTCCCCCCCGACTCGCCTATTCGCCCATCCCCCGATTCTACTACCCATACAACCCTCCCCATCCCCCGATTCTACTACTACCCATTGGCTCTCTCAACCTCTCGAAGTTCGGCCCGTGTGTCCGCAACCGTGCCGTCCAAGGCGATCAGTCTCCGGCACGAGGGCCTCTGGCATCGGAGGGCTTTGTGGCCTCCCCACGAGAACGTGTCGAAGCAATTGTTGTACCCGCAGCGAGCACAACACGCCCTCCGGTGCCCACGACCGGCACCACCTGCGACTCGTCCGGGGGCAGCCCCTGTGATGACCGATTTTCCGAAAACCGTCATGACCGCCCCTCCAGTACGTCAGACACCGCCTTTCTGCGGGTCGCGTTCGCCTTGCAGTCTTGGCAGTAGTGCTTCCCTGTCACAACCGACCACCCGTAGTTTTCCAGTTCGTTTTTGATCGCCAGGTCAGATTCGTCAAAGTGCCCTGTGGATTCGTGGGATTGGGTGTGAGTCCACTTTGGGTGGGCCCGCTCCACCTCGGTGCATTCGGGGCCGTCGCACCTGACTCGAATTGTCATGTCTAGCAGCATAGCCGTAACTCCTTTGGGGGATTCATGTTTTGCTAATCAGCTCCATCACCGTGTCCCACATCACTTGCCCCCGGGGGTCCATGTACCGGTCCGGCCACCGCACGATCTTCACGTCGCTCTCGATCGTCGGGCCGCCAAGCACGATCCCACTCGCCTGCTGCATGAGCGTTTGAGTGGTCTCAACGTCGGGAAGGATCATCGCCTCG
>Ga0114923_10001375_pt1 | contig 16983 bp, 20 predicted proteins | sample SumtaG_FD_89578 | JGI IMG/M metagenome (GOLD analysis project Ga0114923, IMG submission 89578) | Deep subsurface microbial communities from Indian Ocean to uncover new lineages of life (NeLLi) - Sumatra_00157 metaG | ecosystem: Environmental > Aquatic > Marine > Oceanic > Sediment | place: near...
CAAGGCCTGGACGAAATCTCTTGGACCAATTGAAGAGAAGTCAATTGGAGATATTACCACTGATACAGAAGGGTTTAGTGGAGCCCATATGTATGAGTTGGTCCAGCTTGCCAAAATTCTTTCTGATGAAGATGGGATTGATATTGGAGAAGCATTAATAAAAAGTTTGAATAAGATCAAGGATCAGAGAGAGCTCATCGCAAGGATTCGGGCTGGAAAATCTGCTGATGGAATATTTAAAAAAGAAATAATTCCCGAAAGTGAAAGAAAAGGGTTTACTTTATTAGAAAAATCAGGTAGGACATTATCTAGGAAAACAATTTCCACATTAGAAAAAATAGCAGATTCTTTAGATAGCGCTTCTAGTTCTGTTAAGTCTTTGGTCACAGAAGGTTCGAAAGCAGAGACAGAAGACCTGGAAGCCGGAAGTACCAGCGATACAGAGGAGAAGATACTTGAATTTTCTGAAGAAGATAATCCAGAAAAAGCTATTATCGAATTCAACTCCATTGGAATTGACCAATTGGCGAAAGCCGTAGGTGGTGCTATCAGCGACTTACTGAGCGAGTCGAAAACTGGAGCATCTATAGAAGAGGTTGTTGCAGAACGCCTCGATCTGGCAAAGGGTAAGCTTTCCTAGATACGCATCAGGTTCTGTTCATCTAAGCGGATGGAATTCGGGGATGACGATCTTACTAACAATTAGACCAAAATCAAGGAGATGATGGTTATGGAGACAGAAACGAAAAAAAAGGGTCTAACCGAAGCAGAATTTGATGAGAAGGTCAAGGGTATCGTGACTGCCGCTATGGAACCCTTGATGAAATCCCAAGGCCAGAGTATGGAAGAAATCAAAACAGCCTTGGACACTCGCATTTCTGAAATCGCCGGGAATGTGAAAGAGCTTCGTCCTAAAATTATCGTTGGTGATGAACCAATCGATAAAGATCCAAAGGGCGGCTTCACCCATTTCAGCCTTTTCGCCAGAGATGTTGCCAAGCATGACCAGTCTAAAGGTCGTAATATGACTGATGAGCTTGACCTCTGGACCAAAAAGGCAACTGCTATGTCTAAAGCTGCAAGCTCCACCGGCCTTGTTGAGGGAGAGGATGAATATGGCGGATTCCTTATCCCGCCTGAATTTCGGAATGAGCTGATGCTGGCAGTCGAGCAGAAGAATGAGATTCTGGCTTTGACCACCAGTGTGCCGATGGCAGCAACCATGCTTAAGATTCCTTATGTTAACGGGTTTGATGAATCCGGTCATCTTGTCTATGGTGGCATCCAGTGGAAGTGGCTTGATGAAATTGCCACCAAAACGGAAACTCGGCCAAAGTTCGGTCGCATCACGATGGAATTGAAAAAGATCGCTGGTCTGGCGTATGCTTCTGATGAGATTCTTACCGATTCTCCGATTAGTATGGAGAATATCCTGAAGAATGGTTTCAGGGACGGATTGAATTTTGCTCTGAACAACGTCTTCATTCGTGGTACTGGCGCCGGGACTCCTCTTGGCATTCTCAACTCGCCGTGTCTGGTATCTGTTGGTAAAGAGGATGGACAGCTGGCGAATACTATCCTTTTCGAAAACATCGTAAAGATGTTCGCTCGGTTACACGATACATCCAATGCTGTATGGGTCGCCAATCAGAATACGCTGCCACAGTTGGTAGCTATGGCGATCAGCGTTGGCACCGGAGGTGCTCCAGTGTGGCTGCCAGGCAACAGCATTGCTGGCCAGCCTCATGATACCTTAATGGGTATCCCGATCATCTGGTCGAAGCATGCTTCCACTCTCGGTTCGGTTGGGGATATCATTCTTTGTGACTGGAGTCAGTATCTGGTTGGCCAGAAAGCAGGGCAAGGGGTGCAGGGCCAGTTTGATACATCCATCCACCTGAAGTTCGATGCTGACCAGACTTGCTTCCGGTTCGTCTTCCGTATCGATGGCCAGCCATGGTGGCCTTCTCCGCTGACGCCGCCACAGGCTACTTCGGATACTCTGAGTCCATTCGTTGCTCTTGCTGTCAGAGAGTAGAATGGGAAGACTATTGATTGCAGGGGGCTATGAACGCCTCCTGCTACTCCTAAAATCTTGAATGCGTAAAAGGAGATTTCTTATGCAGACATTAGCGAACAACTTTGGCTTTGTCACCCTTCTTGCCCCTGTCGATGCGAATGGTAGCTCTCTGAGCAAATCCAACGCAACTTTCTTCAGTATGAAAGGTTATAGCAAAGCTACCATCATTATCAACTGCGGGGCTATGACTGAAGCAACAACCATCGTAAAGGCATATCAGGCGAAGAATGTTGCTCGGGCCTCCCTATCATCTACGGCTCTGAGTTTGACTCATTACTGGTCGAATAAGAGTTCTACATCGGTTATGACGATGGCCAGATTCACGGCGTCATCGAATCAGTTGACCATCACTTCAGTGAACAGCACCAAGCATATTTTTGAAATCGATGCCAAGCAGCTCAATGCAACTAGCCAGTTCGATTGTGTTGGGATTGCTATTACTGGCATTTCTGCCGCAGCACTTATGCAGATGGAGGCAATTCTGCATCCGGCAAGATATGCTGCTATGCCGTTGCCTATTAATGCACTCGCCAACTAGCAGTAATTGATTCACGCTTATCATTAATCATGCGGTCTAGGCAGAACGCAAGGCCTAGACCGCACAAGACGAAGGACGGATGGGAGGCACAATATGATAGATGGACAGCAAGAAAGTTATGGGGACAGTTTCTACCAGAGTAAGCTTAATGAAGACGTGATAACTGGATTTCGACCTCTTCTTGAGCAAGGTGGATTCAAACTAAGGGATGCTGACGGAAAGATTGAAGTTGATTCTACAGGCCTAGGCTGGAATACACCTTGGCATCATGTTGCTCAGGATTATTTTCTGGATTGCAATACCTGGCATCGAATCATGTTTGACTTCTTCAGCAGACCTCTGCCGGAAGGACAGCGTTTCGTTCCGAGTCCCTGTCAGCAATGCTGGAAGGTCGTGGTGAGACCGAAAAATCTGACCGGTCTTTTTGCCCTTCTTACCATCCAGGGCAGATTAGGCCGACCGAGTAAATGCGGAATGGAAATCCGTCCAGCGGTTCATGGGCTATATGGCGGGTATTTCTATAATCATTCTATCGAGCAAGGACTTGAGTGTTACAACCTTATAAGAGATGAGGTTGACGCTGATATAAATCTTGGTCCTGATGTTGTTGTCCTTTTGAAAAGGGCTTGCACAGAATACGAGCAAGTATGCGGCCCGAGTGATCAATGGAAGGTCACCAACTTTCAGAGAGCTATTGAAACAAAAATTAACAAAGTCTATGTCAAAGATCACACAACAAGAATTCAGCCAGACCACGCTATTTCTTTCGTTCACAAGAGCTGGATCGAATGGGCTTATCAAAATGGTGACGAAACTTACCTCAAGTTTACAAATGGCATTCCGCTCTACAAGCCATATGTCACCTATCAACACCTTTTGGTAGAGCCTGGCGATCCAGAGAAGAAAGAGAAGAGAAAGATCATTCGGACTTATGATCGAAAGGTTGTTCACGAATACGATTTATAGGAGGCACGCTATGATTTTTGTAAACATTAAGTTGAAGAAGCCTTGGCTTGGGCATCCGAAGAATGCTATCTTGGGCTTGGTTGAGCAGAAAGCTATGGAACTTATCCGCAGAGGTGTTGCGATAGAAGTCAAAGAGGATCCAGAGCCGAAAGGAAAGCAAGCTACCGGAATTCAGAATAAGATGATTTCCAGGCCAGCAAGATCAAAATGATGGCATTTTGCTATCGACGGTTTAGCTAGGTCGAACCGTTCAGCTCCACAGACCTAAATAGCGGTATGAGGGCTACTACCGGAAGGAGAAGTGAGACCCATGAGTGGATCTTATAACAACTCAACTCGGATGAGGATTGCTGATATCAATGGTGGCCTTCGGGTTAAGACTGGCGTATTACTCAACACAGTCTATGCTATCCAGGCACAGGTGAATATGTTCAATGTGTATGGGCGTGTGCAGATTTTGAATCTGTATGGCGAGATTATCGTCGTCATGTCTGCCACCGCAACAACTCTCAAGTTCAATGCTACCTGGACAACTCCGACTGTTGCTGCTGCCAACATCACTGCAGCAAGTGGCTCTATGACTGGGCAGAAACAGGGAGTTCGTGTTTACTGTGTTGGGGGTGCTGTAGCTACAGCAGCAGTAATCACTGCAAGCCAGGGTATTTCTGACATCAATGTGACTCCTATCATAATCGGAATGAAAAGTGGGGTTGGCACAATTGGTCAGCTTACTGCTGGCGCGAATGGGACTTCTGGTTCTATTCAGTATTTTGTTCATTATATCCCGATGAGTGAAGGGGCATATATCTCCTCTATCCTGTAGACTCGGTCTTGGCGTGGGCCGAACCCATCCGTCACCAGAGTTCTGCACATTGTGCCTCCGACTTTGGTTGACGGATGGGACTATCATGGTGAAAATATGACATATTATTTCATATCTTCTATATATAGATATTTTGGTCTTTCCACAGATACAAAACCAACCGGAGTTCCTGCTGGCTCAAAATTCTATGAGTACAACACAAGGCATAATTGGGTCACCTATGATGGAACCAATTGGGTCAAACCGTAAGCAAATCTTAAGGAGTAAGCTATGGCTTATCTTCGTGAAGTAGTAATACAAAAATGGATCGGGCCATCCACAGATGTCAAGCCGACCTCTGCCCCTGTTGGCTCCAAGTATCTTGAATATGATACTGGTGATGAGTATATCTGTTATGATGCAGTAAATTGGGCATTTTATCGCAATGTAAATGCAACGGCAAATAACTTGGTATCAGGGTCTTTCCCGTATGTGACAGAATTTTGGGAAACAGAAGTCCTCTCTGCTGCAATATGGGGGACTACTATTGATGGTGCAGGAACTGAAGTTTTTGCTACAGCGTCCGGTTATATGTATTATGATATGAATTCTGCTGCGGTAGCTGACAGCGACATCCTCCTGTATTCAAATAATCGATGGCAAGTGCGCCCTGCGAATTTTGGTGATACGAATTCTATGATCCGTAAATTTATCCTTGAGTTTGAACTTGAGGTTGAAGCTGCCATTTCAACGCATGACAACACAGATTTTCTGCTTGGCCTCTCCAGCGCGCAATCAGGCGATATAACGCAACAGAATCTTATCGGATTTTTTCTCGATTCTGATGCTTTGAAAGGCAAAACGGATAATGCTGGAACAGAATCTGTTACCGATGAAATCACTGCGACATTAACAGACTGGAATAAGTTTAAAATAACCGTCGAAGACACCAGTGTGACTTTTTCCTTGAATGGGCAAAACGAGACTCCAATTGCAGCAAATCTTCCTTCCGATGCTATGTATTTAGTTTTCGGAACAAGAGCTGAAGGCGGTGCATCTGTTGGCTTGAATATTGGGAATATACGATCATATTACGAGGAGTAATCAGATATGAGTAATCAGAAATATGCCCAGCAGCTTGACGAGACTTGCGGAGTAGATGAGACGGCGAATTCAGCTAAAGAATTGCTGATTAGATCTTCCGGCATGAAGATATCTAAATCAGTCAGAATTACAGGGACTGGCGCTTTAACCGCGAATGTCTTGCAGCTGACAGGAACAGTGAATGTGATCAGCCAATGGGCATTGCTGACTTCAATAACAACTCTTGTTAATGCTACTGGCGTTTATTCATCTTTATGGGACGGAACAGTACCAATTGATTTGACAGCTGATGGAATAGTTTTGAGTGGGGCACCAGTAGGCTCTTTCTTTACCAAAGACCAGGTGGCTGCTCAAACTTATTCTTCCAATATAGCTGACCAAGGAAGGCTACTAGAGACTCTTGCTGATCGATGGGCAGGGCGTCCATTTATTGTCACTCAGAAAGCTGCAGCAGACACATTCATAAGATTCCACCTCACCACTACTGATGCCCCTGTGGATTTCACAATGCTAGTATTCTTTGAATATTTGCCTATGGATGGAGGTACTTTAGCCTTCTTATAGGAGTTTTTATGTCAAATTTAAAAGTAGCAAATGGACATCTATTGGGTGGCTTTCAAATCCAAAAGGATATCACTTTCAGCAATAGCACCGGAGTCATTTCCCTTTTTGCTGTTACCGGAACAGTAATCGTACAAATAATCCCAGAAATAACAACGACTTTGGTTCCTGATACGACTGCTGATCTGAAACTTGGCACAGTTGGTTTTGATGATGCAATGATAGTTGATAGCGATTCTTCGACCTTTGCTGCAAATGGTTTGTGGTTTGATCAGACTCCAGATTATGAAATAGAGTCTCTTGACAGAGTTAGGGCTTATATCATATCTGGCAGCAATAATGTCATCTTGACTTTGTCGGCGCAAATAAATAGTGGTGCATTTTCTTTTTACTGTTACTGGAGTAGAGTGGGCATTTCTGGTAAAGGAAAGGTTGTTCCTGCATAGGGAGATATATCATGACTGATCATAGTGCTGGAAGAGCAAGCGCTTCCGATAAGGCAGAACAACTTAGCGAGCACGCGCATTCTGGTGCTTTAGTTTATCCGACTTTGGCTGGGGGAGTTGTGGTGGCTGCTGGGGCAGCATGGACTCTTGGAAATTTTGTGGAAATAATTCCTGCTTCATTTATAAGTAGAGATTTTGATATACATTGGATCAATATCGAAGATGCATCAGCTGATGATGTATATGAAATTCACCTATTCAATGCTACGACATGGATGACAAGTAAAAAATTTGTTGTGACTCTGACTACAGGATTGAGAGTTACATTACCTCCATTAAGGACGCAATCTGATGTTCAACTCAAGAATTCTCAGATCCAAGCAAAGATAGCTTCAGCCACAGGAGGGAATAACGCTACCGTTAGCCTTGAGTATCACGTATATTGATATCCTAACATCTCTTTAGACGCATTCTAACAGGAGATTTCAAATAACTTATATCTCTATTCGTCTTAAGGTCGCCATCTTCTTAAATTAGATTTAAAAATACTATATGATGACACGACATTATAGATTTTCCTTTACTTCCAATAGTATTTCATATATATACAAAGTAAACAATGATTTTCTGTTTCTACTATATTATAGGTGATTTGGATGGCCATAGTAACACTTGCTGAAGTATTATCTTTCTTAGATGTGGATAATCAATATTTCCAGATAACTGCTGGAAATAATGAAATGATCTTTACCAGCAGCGAAGCAGGTCCGAGAACAGTGACTATACCAGATGATACTTATGACGGGGATGGGATAGCTGCAGCTTTGCAGGTTGCTATGAATGCTGATGCTACTCTTACTGGTGGTGCAATAACTTTTGCTGTGACTTATTCATCTTCAACTAAAAAGTTCACAATAGATGCTGGCATAGGGAATACAATTGCTTATACTCATTCTGGTAGTGATGCAGGCTTCACTCTAGGGTTTGATTCGGATAAAAGTGCTGCACAGACAATAACCAGTGATAATCCAACTGGCGATCCTACAGATATAATTTCCACCATAAAGACGGGAGTGGAAGAATTTGTATCAGAATATTGTAGGAGAACATTTGAATCAACAACTTACGCAAAGGAAGCGTATAGCGTTGGCCAGAAAAGAGTCATTAATTTATATCAATATCCGGTTACAACTATTGACCGAGTTGCAATAGGCGGCAGAGATTCTATAAGTATCAAAAATACAAATTCTGGATCATCTGCTAGCGTGTCAACAACCTCTACAGGATTAAGACTCGTTTTGGATGGCACTGCAGATGAGACAGTCCTGTTTGCAACTTATGCTACGCTAAGTGCTGTTGTGACGGCAATCAACTCTTTAGGGAATGGATGGGTGGCGGCTGTAGCAGATTCAACTCTTTCATCTTTTAAGTCAACAGATCTTATTCCTGTATCAGGACAAAGCTGCATAAATAGCAGACTAATCTATCTTGCTATAATTGATGAAGCCCGATACGACTTTGAAGTTGATCTAGATAGGGGTCAGATATTTTTGCCTTTAAGCGGAAGACAAGTCCATGAAGGATTTACAGAATACAGGGGCTTATCAACTCAAGGAAGACAGAGACGATTGTCGAGAGCATATATTGATTATATTGCTGGATACTTAGATTCGGATATGCCAGAAGAGTTGAAGTTAGCTGTAAATATAATAATTCAGACTATCTATGAGAGGCGTAACGACTCCACATGGGGCCTTGAGATGGCTAATGTTGGAGCAAGTGGTACATCAGGGATGAGGCAACTTTTTGATAAAAAGAATGACTTCCCAAAAGAAGCTTTGGATATATTAGGGAGACACAAAAGGTACATGGTATGATCAATGCACCAAAGATCAAGATGATTCTTGAAAGATCTACTGAAGCTTCAGATGGTGGTGGAGGATTTACAAAGACTTGGACTCAACTCAGAGTCATAAAAGGAACTTTAACATTTGGCAGAGGTGAGGAGAGACAGAAATCCGGAAGTGAAAAAGTCACCTCGACTCATCAATTTTGGGCACAGAAGCTTAGTGCTGATTTCATAATAACAGAAAAGGATCGTCTTAAGTACATTTTTAAAGGCGGTTTCCATATATATGATATTGTGTATGTGGATCCTATACTAGAAGCCGGGCGATGGCTTAAGATAGATCTTTTGAGAATAGATAATGGCTAAAGTTATATTCCGTAAATATCAGATTAAGGCACAAGTGAATAAGAACATCAGCAAGGCATTTGATGTAATTGGTAAAAAGATGGTCAGGAGAGTCCGATCATCTATGAAACCTGGATCTGGATTCACCTATTTGAGAGTAGACCCTGGAGGCAGAGTGAGAACCCATAGAGCGAGTTCTCCAGGAGAGCCGCCAGCACCAGATACTGTGAGGCTTAAGGATTCAATCACTTATGCTTCTTCCCTAGGCCAGAAAAGCACAGTAGGTTCTCGCGCCTTTCCAAATGATGGAATTAAGCAACCGTCAAGCAAAGTTGGCGAAATGGTTCTGGCTTGGGGATCGGATGTTCCATATAGTATTGATCTTGAATTAGGACTTGGTGAAGGTCTTGCGCCAAGACCATTCTTGTCCCGTTCCTTAGTAGACGGAATGAAAGACATAGAAGAGGCATTTGACTTTTGAGCGATATAAGAACATCCATATTTGCTAAATTCAAGGACACCCCTAATGATCTAAATACTGATTTAGATGATGAAAGGCTTTATTATGGGGAGTCCACCCAAGATCCAACGTATCCATATTCTGTATTCCACGCACCAGATGATGCTTTCACTTTCACTTTCCAAGAATCTTTTGATGATGTTTTGATTCAGTTTGATTATTATAGCAAAGATAGTTCGCCAGATGCTTGCGATAAAGGGCTTAAGGATATAATGTCTTTATATGATTGGACTAATCTAACTATGACTGAGTATATTTTTCTTAAGATGGAAAGAACATTCGTAATGTGGCCCAAAAAGAATCAACCAGAAAATGTATGGCAAGGAATTGTAAGATACACGCTGATGTTACAGAATTTATAATTGACTAAAGGGGGCAAGTATGAACATCACAGACAGCTATTCTTCGGCAGATGTTATGCCATCTAAAGTGCTACGGAATATGCACTTATTAGAGTTGGCTTGCTATCACCATATCATCCCTCCTATTCATGTACAGTTTATTCCTACGAACAAATGCAATCTGAGCTGTAGTTTCTGTAGTTGCGATGATGAAGATAGATCCTTAGAAGCTTCTATTGATGATATAGGAGCTTTGGTTAGAATGTTGCAACCATTGGGGACTAGAGCTGTAACCATCACTGGCGGCGGTGAGCCTTTGATACATCCAGAAATAAATGAGATAATAAGGCTATTCTATTCTCACGGAATTGATGTCGGGATAGTAACCAACGGCACCACATTGAGAAAAATCGAAAAAGAAAATGCAAACAAGATAACTTGGTGTAGGATTAGTCTTGGCGATGAAAAACTATTTGATAAAACATATGAAGGCCATTTGAAATGGATAACATCAGAAAGACAATCTATAGATTGGTCATTCAGCTATGTTGTCAGCAAGAATCCAGATATTGAAAAAATCAAAAGAGCAATCAGGTTTGCAAGGGATAATGATTTCACTCATATTCGATTGGTTGCTGATCTTACAGATCCAGAGAATGTCCCTTTGGTATCTGTGAAACAATACCTGAAAGCAAGTCTTATCGATACAAGCAAGGTTATATTTCAGCAAAGGGCTGAACCGACTACAGGTGGAGATTGCTATATCTGTTATCTAAAGCCTGTTATCTCAGCAGATATGAAAGTGTATGCTTGCTGTGGTGCTCAATATGCAATTGATGGTCGAGAAAAAAAGATGGCAAAAGAGTTGTGTTTGGGTGATGCGTCAGATTTGCCATCAATAATTGAAAAAAGCCGAGATGATCCGTTTGATGGAAGTATTTGCAATAGGTGTTATTACTCATCTTACAACAAGCACCTATCAGGATTATTGGAGGACATAAATCATTTGAACTTTCTGTAATGGAGGATATTATGGTTACAAAGAAACTGATGGATTCGGTTTATGAAAAGATTCCAGGATATAACAGCAAACAAGCTTCAGGATTTGTAGCAAAGTTGCCTCACATATTATCATGGGCTGCTGATACGTCTGGTAAAATTCTTGATGCTGGATGTGGAGCTGGTGACAACATGAGAGCTATAGCTAAAGCCGGCAGAGATGTGTATGGGATTGATTTTTCTTCTGTGTGCTGCAAACTTTACCTTTCTGGATTGAAACATAAGGCTATAGACATAAAATCCTATTGCGATAGCCTAAAGAAGCCTTACGGCGGTATTCTCTGCGCTGGCGTTCTTGAGCACATAGAGCCAGAAGATCTTGATGGATTATTGCAGAGTATGTCTACAGCATCCAAATCCTTTCTGTTTGGTATTGCCAACCACAGTGATATCCTAAATGGAGACGAGCTACACTTGATTGTTGAGGATCAGGATTGGTGGATCAAGAAATTGAAAGATTATTTTGATTCCGTAATGCTATCAGAAATTATGTACAAAGGCAAATTCTTCTTCATTCGATGCGCCATAAATGTTGAAGAAGGCCAGCCAAAGAAAAAGGGGGCAAAGAAAAATGAGCCAGAAGACGCCAAAGATCAAACTCAATCTGGGGAGCGGCCACCGCAAGAAGGATGACTATGTTAACATAGACATAGATTCTTCCTGCAATCCTGATATAGTTATGGATATTGAAAACGGGTTGCCTTTCGAGAAAGACAATGTTTCTGAGATTTTTGCTCATGATTTCCTTGAGCATATCCGGCCAGAAAAAGTTCTATTTGTATTAGAGGAGATCTACAGAGTCCTTGAGCCAAATGGGGTCTTGGATTTTTCAATTCCTAGTACTGATGGTAGGGGAGCTTTCGAGCATCCTGACCACAAGAGTTTCTGGAATATAAATTCTTGGAAATATTTTTTGCCAGAAGACCAACACAGAATCGTGAATGGTTATAAGCCACAGTTTGAAGGAAGAATTCTCGATCATTGGACAGATTCTATCAATAATATAATTCACACGAAAGGGAGGGTGCATGCAATCAAAAATTAGCATAATAATCCCTGTCGTGAGAGAAGACAGAGCTGTGGAGTGCGTAGAGGCTATACGCAAAAATGCCGGCATACCAGAGGAAGACTACCAAATCATAATTAAGGTTGATGAAGAAAGAATTGGGCGTCCAGAGATGGTGGAAGCTATGGCAAGCGAGTCAGACACAGACCTTGTTATGTTTGTTGGCGATGATACCTTGCCTAAACCCAATTTTCTATTGCACGCAATGTTAGCTATGAATTCGTTTCCTGATGGATGGGGCCTAGTTGGTCTCAATGATATGATAACTGATGGGAATAGTTATGCTACTTATTGGCTTGCAAGCAAGAGACTTTTGCCATTTATAGATGGAGAGTTTCTGCACACAGGGTACAATCATATGTATTGCGATCTTGAGCTTGCTGTCCGCTGTAAACTCATAGGGCGCTATAAATGGGCAAGGAATGCAGTCATAGAACACGTCCACCCAGCAGAGCAGGATTCAGGCTTATTTAATAAAGATCACGAAACAGCCTATTCACGAAAGCCTCATATATCTGATAGAAACTTGTTTGAAAACCGGATGGAGAAGATAAGAAAGGATAATGATATTTGGCACCTTAGCAAGATTCCTAAAATCCTGCATCTATATTGGGGCCGGAATAAGAAGCTATCTTTCATGAGATATATGACCGTCTATTCTTTCTGGAAATTCAATCCTGATTGGGTTATCAAAGTCCACTATCCAAAAGAACCCTATGAAGGTGATTCTTGGGATAGCTACCATCAGAAATCTTATAATTTCTCTGGTGATGACCATTTCGATAAGCTTTCAGAAATACCTACCGTCCAGCTAGTCGAGGCAGAACTTGATGACGATAAATTTGATGTGCCTGAGGTGGTTAGGTCTGATCTTTACCGTCTGAAGCTACTTGAAGACGAGGGAGGTTTCTGGTCGGATTTTGATATACTGTTCATCCGTTCTATGAATAAGCTGTCTTTGAATTCTCCTGTAAATTCTGGAACCAATACTGTAATCTGTTGCCATTATCGGAATCATCGTATTGGTTTCATTGGTGGAGCCCCTGGCAACAAAGGATTCTTTTACGAGCTGGAAAAGCTTTATGATGAATATAAGTCCAAAGATCTTTACGAAATGGATGGGTACCAAGCAGCAGGAAGATACCTATTTGATGCATTCTACATGTATAATGATCAGAGCAAAAAAGACATATTCAAGTCTAGTGGGGTTAACATAGAGAACATTCCTGTTAGCTGCATTTACCCTAAGTTGGCAAATAAAGCTTCGGATATATTTGGGCCAAAGATGTCAATTGCAGACAATACAATAGGCATTCATTGGTATGCCGGAAGTATAGCATCATCTAAATTTGATAATGTAATAACTGGTGATCTGGTTGATACTTATACCGAATTTTTATTTTTTTCTATTATGAAAAGTATTTACTTAAAAGAAGAAATGAAGTATAGTATTCTTATGCCATACTACAGAAGGCCAGATCATCTACACAATACTCTGGTTTCTTTTGATCACCACTATAAGGGCAGGAATGATGTTGAAATTATAATCATAGAAGATATCAAGAATAATGAAAACTCAGAAGATAACAGAAATCTTCGGGATGTGGTATCTTCTTTCGGAAATCTTGATATAACAATTTTGGTATCCGAAGTGAAAGATAACTGTAATCCTGCTCCATTGTACAATGAGGGCGGCAAGATAGCTAGGGGGAAATTCATAGTCATAACGAACCCTGAATGTTTTCATGAAGTCAATATTCTGAATGGACTTGATAGAACATTTGATTTCAACTCTGATAAGTATATCATATGTGGCTGTAGAAATGTAGGGATGTATCCGAGAAGAATAGAACATTTTTCAGATTTCGACTATCAGCACATTAATTGGTATCAGCACTCTGAGCATAGAGATTCGGGACTCCATTTTTGCACAGCGATATCAAAGTATCATTGGGACTTAATTGGCGGATTTGATGAAAGATTTGGCCAGGGTATAGATTTTGATGACAACGATTTCATCAGCATGATCCAGGACTCATCTCTTTTGATAGAGAATAGGGATGAACTTATTACCGTTCACCAAAGACATGATAAGGATTCTACTGTGTTTGGTGAACTTGCAACTGAAGAAAACAAAGATGCCAGAGAACGCAATGCAAATCTCTACTTTGGGAAGAGAAGGAAAGATTTCAAACTTGGGATTGGTGTTCCGAATACCGAAAAGACAATGAACCCTTATTTTTTCGATTCATTTGTCGTAATGGATAAACCAATAGACTTCACATACATGAGGCCTCCGTATGTAGGATATGTCGGAATTGATACAGCAAGGAATTCATTAGTCACCCAAGCTTTAGAGAATGGGTGCTCTCATATTTTAATGATGGATACAGATCAAATGTATCCGCACGATACTATCACAAAGATGTTAAGACACAATTTGCCTGTTGTTGGAGCTATCGTTCACAGACGGTATCCCCCGTTCGACCCTATTATGCTTAGAGGCGCTATAGGTTCTTTTGTTAAAGTTCCTGATGAAGAATGCTTCTCTGGTGAACTTGTCAAGGTTGATGCGACTGGATGTGGATGCGTTCTTTACGATATGGAAGTTTTTATGAAAACCAAGCCCCCTTGGTTCGAGATCTATCAGTTGGAGTCTGATAAAGATGTCGGGGAAGATATTGGGTTCTGTGGAAAGCTCAGTGAAGCAGGATTTGATATCTATGTTGACACTTCAATAGAGATAGTACACACAGCCAATATCGGGGTCAACCGATCTTTTTATGAAATCTATAAGAAGTTCGCAGAGTAAGCAGTCAGACAAGTGAATGAAGGGGCGATCAAAAGATGACCAGGAGGAATGGCCATGGGCGTTAAAGTGGGACATCTTGGCAAGGTTACGTTGGGAGCCACCACAATCCTTGGGATGGGAACTTGGACTATCAGTGGTGTTACTGCCGACCAGTTAGACTCTTCTGTATTCGGAACGAATTATAAGACTTTTGAATTTGGCATGAAGGATGGTGGCCAGATTACGTTCAATGGTCTTCTGGATCCTGCGGACGATACTGGTCAGAGCCTGCTCCAGAAATACAATATGGATAATACTGACGTCACTGATCTTCGGCTTTATGTCGATAATACATCGTATTACGAGCCGAATCAGACAACCGGGTATTTCAATCAGACTTCATCTGCTGGCGAAGACACTCCGGTTTCTCATGTCAATATTACTTCGTATGATATTTCTCAAGACAAATCTGCTCTTGCAACGATCTCATTCACCGCGAAGGTGAGTGGTGTGATGGTATTGGTGTAGCATAAACATGCGGGATATAAGCAATTTTGATTTCCACAGGGGATTGTGGCTTCACTATTGTCTTGAAACAGCTGGTTAAACGCCCCTTGCCAGCTTTCCCGCATCACAATAAGGGGCTTACGCATTTCATTAATCTTTATGGAGGCACAATATGAAAGTAGATCTTAGCAATCTGAATCCTGGTGTACAATTTTTCTTCAACGATGATAAGGAAGAAGAAGGCGGTATGGTTCTTCGGGGGATGACAAGTGAAATTCTTGACATCATCGACAAAACGTGTATCAAAACTGAAGTGAAATTCAAAAGAGGCCAGAGGTATGAAGTCAAGAATGAGAACAAGACGAAGCGTTCAACAATGATGTGGGATTACATCATTGTTAGCTGGAGCAATATCACTGGGATGGATGATGTTGAGATCCCGTGCACCACCGAAAACAAACTCAAGCTTGTCCAAGGGAATACAACTATCGCAAACTTTGTTGCTGATTGCATAGAGAAGCTTGCGGAAGATTCAGAGAATATGACGGAGATGCTGGAAAAAAACTCCTCGGCGTAGTCGAGAGGCTACACGATAAGATTGATTGTGACAACTGTGAAGCAACTTGGGCAATGTATGATAAGGAGCCTCCAAATTGTCACGAATGCGTGCCGGAACTTATGCCTGAGAATAGTGAAGTGTTCCGAGTATTCATGAAAGTTCAAAATCAGCACATAATGGGTTTCAGTGGCCCTGTAGACTTAAACTTTGATTCCGTGAAATTCATCATGGGAATACAAAGGATACCTCTAACTAGGCAGAATGAGGTATTTGAAAAAGTTTACCAGCTCTATAAAGTTACTGTCGCAGCCATGCGGGAGAAGGCAAGACTGGAGAAGGAAGAACAAGAACAATGAGAGTTGGAACAGCTTTTGTTGATGTCCGAGTCAGGACTTCTCTCCTAGATGGTGACTTGACCAAAGCAGAAAGAAAGATCACTGCATCAGCTCAACGAATGCAGAATCAGTTCAATAGGATCAACACCCGCCTAACTGATTCTGCATCCAGGGCTAGGCGTGCCGCAACTGGCATGACTCAGCTTGCAGGCAGCATAGATAAATTGACTGCTGCTACCAATGCTGCAGCAAGTAGCCAAAATCGATTACAAAATTCCACAAAGAAAACTAAAAAAGGCTTCCTTGGTTTAATTCCTCATGTTGCGGCTGTGACTGCATCTTACATGGCTATGCGTGCTGCAATGAGAGGCGTTGTTGGTGGTTTAGCTGTTGGTGCTGAGTTCGAAAGAAGCATGCTTGTGGTAAAGGCTGTCTCTAGGGCTACAGAACACCAGTTCGGTCTTCTCCAAGAGGCTGCCAGAAAGGCAGGGGAGACCACCGTCTTTACTGCTGTCGAGGCAGCAGAAGCTCTAAAATTCCTTTCTATGGCTGGATTCTCTGCAAGAGAAAGTATTCAGTCGTTAGGGGGTGTGCTTGATGTTGCGCTCATTGGTCAGCTAGAATTAGGTAGAGCAACAGATATAGTCACAGATACTTTGAGAGCGATGAATCTTAGTGTTAACCAGCTTAGTATGGTTAATGATGTATTTGTTGGCACAATAACAAGATCTAATACCAACATAGAGAAGATGGGGCAAGCTATGAAATTTGCTGCCCCTGTGGCTGGTGCATTAGGCGTTTCAATTCAAGACTTATCTGCCATGATAGGCACTCTGGCCCAATCCGGTATTAAAGCCGGGATTGCGGGTCGGAATCTTCAGCAAGCCCTGGTCAGGGCAGCTGAAGCAGCTCAATCTTTAGGGATGGGTTCTGGAGCTTCTCTTATTGATGTTCTTCACGAACTTAGCGAAAAGCAAGAGAGGCTTACTCAACAATTCGGTGCTGCTGCAGCCCAAGAAATGATAGTTAATCAGATTAGACAAGATTTTGGACTCATATCTCTGAAGAGCGTTCTCATTCTTAAAGATAATATCGATACATTAGAAGAATTCAG
>Ga0114923_10001376_pt1 | contig 16980 bp, 14 predicted proteins | sample SumtaG_FD_89578 | JGI IMG/M metagenome (GOLD analysis project Ga0114923, IMG submission 89578) | Deep subsurface microbial communities from Indian Ocean to uncover new lineages of life (NeLLi) - Sumatra_00157 metaG | ecosystem: Environmental > Aquatic > Marine > Oceanic > Sediment | place: near...
AAATTAAAAGTATATAAAAGAGAATAATTAATTAACTTAAACTTATAAAACAAGAAGATCAATTTAAAATGCTGGAATAGAACATTATCAGAAATAATGATTATCGATATTTGGGATTTTTATTTGAGGTGTATATTTCTTTATATATTCTAATGATGCGATAATGTCTTTTTTTGGTAATTCAAATACGATTGGACCCTCGAAATTCTTTCTATGAATTAAATTTAAGAACTCTGGAGGAAAATTTGAACCTGTACCTAAAGCACAATGATCAGATAATAAATTATCAGCATTATAATCTTGTAGGTGAATTTCCCCTGTTAGCTCTAAATATTTATCAGTAATCTCTACTAAATCACAATCTCCCGAAAATCCTCCTAAAATATGAGCAGTATCAATACAAAGCTTAGTATTTAATTTTTTAACCATTTTAATTGTTGCATCTAAGGGAAATTCCATAGTTTCTATCACTATCTTTTGACTATTCACTCCTGTTTTATCTAATATTTCTTTAATGCTCTGAATTGAAGAATCCGTAAAAAGTTCTATTGCAACTGGAAAAATATCAGGACCCTTGATGAAATCCATTGCATCAGCAATAAATTCACCTGTTGGATGTAAGACATAAAATTCAATATCTTTTTCTAATTCTATAAATGTTTCATAAGAATCTACTATCGAATTTATACTTGCTTCACGGATGAATTTATTTGGGCTGGCAAGCTCAAGGCTTATGAAAGGAAGATGTGCAGAATATGTTATATCATATTTCCTCTTAATATTTTTCAATCTCTCAATTTCGTCTTCGTTGATTTGAATGGGAAAGATCTGAAAGATGTCAAATGTAATCTCAAAGTGTTTATATCCTGTTTTAGCAACACCCTCAACAAGTTCTGAAAGACTAAATTCTGCAAATCCCGATAGACCCTTTTCTTTTAAGATTTTCTCAATTACAAATTCAAGTGATAATGGGGAAACTCCAAATCTCATATAAATTAATATGAAATTTTTATAATAAGTTTAATTGAGTGAGAATTAGGTCTCTTAAGTATTTTAAATCTATTACTTCGAAAAATATTTTAAATGTTTCGGTTTTAAAGGGAACTTAGTTTTTAAAGTATGATTAATTTTAAAGAACAGCCCGATTAAAGGTTATTTTCAATATGAATTTATCAAAAAGAGAACGAGTTATCAGGACCTTAGAACTCGATGATAATATTGACATGCTACCCGTTCATTATCTGGGTTTTGAATTTACTGCTAGTTCTTATCAAAGATTTCTGAAAACTGATGAATATAATAAGTATAAGACAATCGTAGAAAACGATTTCTCTAGGGTAAAATATTGTTGGGCAGGCGATATTACTGAATTACGATTCTGGAATGTTGATTGCCATTCAATGGATCCGTGGGGACCTAAAAAATATAAAGAACCAACAAAAAGCGCTCCTCCTGAATATCCAGATTGTATGATCAGTGCGCTTAACGGATGCGTGTGGAAACTGGTTAAACAAGTTGATACGGGTATAGCTTATCTGTGGTATGTAGATGGATATTTTCGAACTCCGGAAACAGTCCATCATTATTGGGATAAATATGGAAAACCTTCAGAGCAAATTAATGACAAGCTTAATTATAAGCCCCAAATTTGGGATGGATATGTAGATTCTTTAAAAAAGTATTTATATCCGATGGCGTTCGTACCTGTTGCTATTCACGAATCTTTATTTGAAGGGATGACGATGGGCCGTGTAGCCTATTACATGCGGAAAAATCCCCAATTTATCCATGAGGTTCTTAGCGAGTATACTAAATTAAACATAGAAATTATTAAGCGCGTTCATGAAGCTGGTGTAGATATAATTTTCTACTCAGACGATTTAGGGTATAAAGGGCGCTCAATTTTATCAATTGAACAGTTTAAAAAGTTCATTCTTCCTTATTATAAAAAACTGTATAAAGCTTGTAAGCAAAGAGGAATGTTTATCGTTCAGCACTCTTGTGGATATATTGATAAAAACCTGCCCTACATGGCAGAAGCGGGACTTAATTGCATTCAAGCACTTGAACCTGCTGCAGGTGTAGATTTGGCTTATCTGAAGCAAACTCTTGGCGATAAATTAAGTTTTATGGGAGGAATAGATTCAAGTCGGATTCTTAATTTTGGAACACCTGACGACATTGTACAGGAAGTAAAGCGTTGTTTGAAATCAGCAGGTTATAATGGTGGTTATTTTGTCGGCCCTAGCCATAATATTTTAACTACTCCTTGGGAAAATATTGTGGTATTAAGAAATGCGATTGAAAAATATCGAAAATATCCGTTAAATCTGAATTAAAAGACATCAGTAAAATAGAATTAAAAACCCTATTTTTTGAGAATTGCGATTATCGGTGATAAAGGAGATATCTCTACATTAAATTGATAGATGTTTTTTGAACTCTGAGTTAATCTTATAGTAGAAATCTTTTGATTTATCCCATTATAAATTTCTACAGTGTTAACTTCCAAACCATATTTTAAGGAATCAAATTGAATTTCTATCATTTGAACTCGACTACTTAAATTATAGGCAGTAATAAGTCCTAACTTGTCAACTTCATCCACATGAAGGTGAATATTGTTCTTAATTCCATAAAATGTCCCTCTAGCTAATATTGGCTTAATTTTTTTATATAGAACCATTGCTTGTTTTAAAGCTTTATATTTTGGGTTTTCTCTATCACTAAGTCCGCCAATCCCTAAGTGTCTTACGAGAGATGCATACAACCAGAATTGTAGCATATTTTCATTGTCGCTATTCTCATTTATGTGTAAATATAGAGGTATAGAATATGCTAAATTATATTCAAACAATTGAGTTGACCTTCCAGATAAAATGTCTTGCATTGGATTCCACATACATTCAAACCCCCAGTTCTCATCGAAACTGTTTGGAAGGTTTTGTTGATAATAGAGTGGATGTCGAGGCTTTAATCCCCTGTCATGTGCTTCGATGAGTATGTGTGGATATTCTTTTTTAACGCTTTGAATTACCTTTAATATATTTTCAGCATGAGTTTGTCTTCTCATCGGAACTTCGTGCCCGTGTTCTTTACTGAAACATCCGAGATTATCTGCCATGAATGTTGAAAAATCAGTAAAATCAAACATGAAAAAATCTATTCCTTCCTTGGCTAATTCTAATAGTCTTCGGGATTTTTCCTTTAACCAATGTTCATTAGCACACAAACTATAAAGATCCATATACGGATCTGCAACAAGCTTTACTCCTTTTCGAGATCTGAGATAAAATTCATCTGGTTCATTTTTCCCCTCAAAATTCATCATGAGATGCAACGCAAGCTTTAATCCGTATGTTTCATGGATGGTTTTTGAAAACTCTTTTAGAGTACCGAATCTTTGTTCATTCCAAATTTCAGAACCAAGAGCAGTATTCCAGCCAGGATCTAAATAAAGACATTCAGCACCAATATCTCGAGCAATTTCTGCTTCATTGTAGAGCTGTTCTAACGTATAGATTTCAAATTCTGCCTTGTCAACGAAAAATCCCGTCTTTTCAGCAACCCATCCTAAATTATATAATTCGTTCCAATGCACTGGTGGATTATAATCTTTTTTAAATTTATGACCATTTTCCTCAAGATGACTTCTATATAGGTAATACCCCTCCCTATAATCGCCCTCATAAACAGCATATCTCGAAACGCCAAAAGAATAACTTTGATGGGGTTCTAAGGTAGTCGCCAATTCGGGATTACCATCGTATAGAGAAACTCCGCCAAAGAGGATGAATACATCTTCAGCACCTCTTCCCGGTAATGTGGTTGAGATTCGGTTAAACCTTGAATGTTCTATTTGTGACGAATTATATTTACATATGAGTAATCCACCGTCTTCTGTCCCCCAGAGCCACCCTTCAGCACAATATCCTGGCATCTCTGCTTCTTTAGCGACCCAAGCCCCAAATAGTATATCATTAGCACTGAATTTTTCCTTTCTTCTATCCTCTCCATACCCTAAAAACCTTCGAGTGGGGATTGAAGTTAGTGTATGTTCATCCAAATGATCAATCCAACCCTGGTATTGCTTGAATAACGCCTTCTTAAACCCAAAATTGATCAACCCAAATCTAACTCTTTTATTCCCGTGATTGATTAGTGTAATATATTCGTTCAGCCATTTATTATTAGATTCTAATTCGATCTTATGCTCGATTTCAATGTTCGTGTTTTGAAACGTTCCTTTAATCACGAGCGTATTATCATCGATCAAGTGGATGGTCCTTGTCTGCAATTTTTTTGCTTTATATTCCTCCCCTAAATGAGATAAATACGCATATCGAGAACCTCTTTTTCCAGAAGTTAAAATACTATAATGATAATCCTGATCTGCATAGATTTTGTCATTCACTTTACTATATAATTTATAAATAAAGCTTTTTCTATTATCATTTTGAATTTCCAAATCCCAATATTGATTTGATATAGTATAACGAGTTCTACTCATTAATAATCACTATTCGTGTTAATTTTATTGCAAATATGAATTAAATTATTTATTTTAATATTTGAAAAGTATTTTAAATTAAAAGTTAAACCTATAAATACAACTTAGATTAAAATTAATTAATTAAAAATTTTAATACAAAAATATAAAGAGATGAATGATTAATGAATCAAACAGAAGTGGAATTAAAAGAAACAAAATACTCTAATTTAAATATCCTATCATTTAGTATGTACCAAATCGTGTGGACAATTATTATTTCTGCTTTAAACTTGACTTACTTTTTCTTCTATCATACAGTAGTCGGGCTCGAGCCGATTTACATATTTCTTGCTATGACTATTTATATGGTATGGGATTCAATCAACGAACCTTTAATCGGTTTTTTAATTGACAGGAACTTTAAATGGACTAGAAAGTGGGGTAGACGGTTTCCATGGGTGGTAGTTAGTATCATCCCATGGTGTCTTTCTTTTTACCTTATTTACACTCCACCTAATGTCGATGTTGCGACAAATCCTTGGCCCGTTTTTGGTTGGCTAATAATGTCCTTTATCATATTTGATACTTTTATTACTATTTTGGATGTAAGTGTTGGTACTCTTCGCGCGGATAAATTTCGCTCTGATGCTGAACGTAAAAGATATTCTAAATTCTTTGGACCTATAGATATGATTGCCGTAGCTATTGGTACGATGATCCCTCCGCTTTTTCTCTTTGGTCAAACTCTAGACGCATATGCCCTTATGGCGGCAGCTATCGTTGTTATCGCAATAATTTGTGCCATTTTATTTTTACCAAGTGTTCGAGAGGATAAAACCATTATTGATCGCTATTATTCAAAAGAATACGAAAGGATGAGTTTTTTTACGGGAATGAAAGAAGTAGTAAAACAGAAAAGCTTTATGGTATTTTACGCTTCATACACTACCTTTGGCATAGCAACAACTCTAATGACAGCAATGGGTTTATATTTGGTGACTTTCATTTTTGCCGGTGGAGAAGATATATTTATAATGTTAATGGCAACTTTTCTAATAGGAGCTATGATTTCTGTTTTTATATGGCATAAATACCTTAAGAAAGTTAATAATACTAAAAAGGTATATACAATTGGGGGTTTTCTATTATGCGCAGCTTTAATTCCCTTGTCTTTCTTCGTTACTTTAGTCGATTTTATGATTTTCTTTTTCACTGCAGGTCTAGCAATGGGATGCATTTGGACATTAGGTGTACCGGTGGTATTATCTGACGTACAAGACGATTACGTTGTACGAACAGGAAAAAACCAGAAAGGCATGATATTAGGAACCTGGGCATTGATTGGTAGATTCACAAGTTTTTTTGACGAATTATTTATTACAATTGTATTTGCTATAACGATGTTTCCAGCGGGAATTTCAACTCTAGAAGGGTTAATAGCCAGCGGAGCAAATGTTGCGCTGATACAATGGGGGCTTCGATTTCTAATAGGAATTATACCTATGTGCGTTCTTTTACTAGGTGTATTAGTTTTTTGGAAATTCTATCCACTTGATCCAGAAAAAGTAGCAGAAAATAAAGCAAAGCTCGAGGAACTTGGCTTTTAAATAATCCTCTTTTTTTTTTAATAATCTAAGAATCATTTGTTTTTATAAGAATTATACGAAAGAGATTATTTAGGGATAGTTTAAACTAATATTTTATATCTAATCTGTCAAAATTTTACTTATTGTCATTTTTAGCATAAATATTCAGTAAAAAAAGGGAAATATTTAAAATAAGAAAAGTTGATTAGTATTAATCAAAATTTTTTGTAAAAAATTTATAATTTAAAAATATCTAAAAATCTAAAATTGGTGTTTTTATGGCTGAAAATGAAGAAACAACTTCAAGACATTCTTTTTTGACTTTTCTCTCTTTTGGTACCTACAATTTCACCTGGACAATTCCAACAGCAACAATGAGTCTTTTTATGTTTTATTTTTATCATACAGTTGTCGGTCTTGACCCTCTTTGGATATTGACTGTCGTTGCTATAAACACAGTATGGGCTGGTCTTAACGACCCTTTAATAGGGTGGCTAACTGATCGAAATTTTAAGTGGACAAGAAAATGGGGTCGACGCTTTCCGTGGATAGTAATCGGATTTATTCCACAGTCTCTATCTTTAATCATGATATTTTCTCCTCCAGATCTACCAAAGGATTCCTTTGGTGTACTGATAAATCCTTTGCCAGTGATGCTTTGGCTTTTGCTCTCCCTATTTGTGTTTGATTTATTTATTACACTTGTAGATATCCATGTATCTATACTTCGTGCTGACAAATTCCGAACTGAAACAGAAAGAAGGAAATATGCAGGATCTTGGGGTGTCTTTGACATGTTCGCACAAATCCTTGGAATGATGCTTCCACCGCTTTTTCTGTTCTATGGATCCACAATATTATCATATACCGTTATGGCAGCAATTATGGCTGTAATAGCTATTATTTTTGGCTTCACATTTATCCCTGGAGCCCGGGAGGACAAGATCATTATTGATCGATATTACTCAAGAGACTACGAACGATTGCATGTATTTAAAGGTCTATGGATAGTTCTTAAACAGAAAAGTTTTATTGCTCTCTATGCTCATTACGTTCTGTGGCTCGCGGCTACTGCATCGATAATGACTGGAATGGTAGCATATTTAGTAACATTTATTTTAAAATCTAATGATCCAGATACCATGATCCCACTTCTCGCAGCTCTTCTCTTGGGATCATTAATTTCTATTCCAGTTTGGCTCAAAATTCTTAAAAAAACGAATAACAATAAGAAAACCTATATTATCGGAAGCCTTATATTATGTGCCCTTACAGTGCCAATCGGCTTTTTCCAAACAGAGATTGATTTAATGATTATGTTGTTTTTGTTTGGTCTCGGAAATGGATGTGTGTGGACTATTGGAATGCCAGTATTGTATTCGAACGCACAAGATGACTTTGTTGTGCGTACTGGGAAGAACCAGAAAGGAATCCTTGTTGGCACTTGGGCAGTAATAGGACTCCTTACAGCTTTTATTGACGAAGCATTAATAGCATTGGTATTCACTTTTACTGGATTTGATGCAGGAATCCCGGATTATGCAGCTTTAGTTGCATCTGGTGCAAATGTAGAATTAGTTCAATTAGGAATCCGTCTCCTTCTAGGCATTATCCCTGCGTTGCTCATTTTAGTAGGCACATTGATCTTTTGGAAATTCTATCCCCTCACTCAAGAAAAAGTTCTAGAAAACAAAGCTAAGCTACTTGAACTTGGCTTTTAAATTATTTTTTTTTAAAAAATCAAGCTATTTTAAAATCCCAATTCAAAATTTTAAAGGATACTTTCCATACTTCTTTGTAGCAGAAATCATCGTAAGAACATTTTCAAGTTTACAAGAATTCGTTATGTCTGTGCAAGGGCTCAAAATATAACCCCCACCTTCGCCAGCGTCCCGAATGCACTTTTTCACAGCGTTTACGACGTCGTCTTTTGTGCCATAGGGTAAAAGTTGAGAAACATCAATATTTCCGACCAAACATAGTTTATCTCCATATTTCTCCTTCAGGTACTTCAAATCCATACCTGCCATCGGCTCCAGAGACTGTACGCCGTCAAAACCTGCTTCGATTAGCCCATCAAAATATGGTTCAGTAAATCCATCCGAGTGAAAGATCGCATATTTTCCTGCCTTTTTTATTTCATAAACGATTTTCTTATAAGCGGGTACGATCAGCTCACGATGGTATTTAGGATTTATCATTGTAGTTTTCTTTAAAGCAGAGTCATCACATAGAAAGAAGATATCAAAATCTGTTTCAGATAACATCTTTGCTGCTTGCACCGCTTTTTTTGTTCTCAATTCAATGTATCTTTTTATCTTGCTTCTGTTTTTTCTTATTAATTTTATCAGCAATCCTAAACCAATTCCTTCCCAAATTGGTTCTAATATATAGTCTAATTGAGCACAAGGAACAATTTCGTCCATTGGGAACCTTTTAAGCCTTTTATTGATTTTAGAAGCAAAATCGGCCCCCTCTTCCCATTCAACATCGTAGTAAGTATCGTAAAAGTAATCTGCCATTTCCTCAGAATTGATGTAATTTTTTAAATACCAAGAGAGGTCTGAGCCAGTCGGGGGCTTTTTCAAAAAAAGTCTACCATCGATATCAATGTATTTTTTAGGGTCTTCCGGCTTAGGAACTGGATGTTCGTTCAAATAACTTTGAGGTAGATGAACTGGAAAACCCTGAAAACCCCAAGAAGAATCAAACCCTAATTTTTTGTGAAAATTGAAATCTACGTAATAATAAAAGTATTTTCTAATCCTTTTGAAATCAGCACCCCAATATTTTAATAGCTCTTCTCTAAAGCCAGGCATGATTTCTTGACAGAAAAGAGGTATCCGATCGACTTCTTCGTGGTTTAATGCTCTTAACATTCTTTCTCGTGCGTTCATGATTTCTAGGATGTTTTAATTTTAAATTTTGTGTAAGATAAGATAAAAAGAAAAGAAATAATCCGAAATTAAATTTATCTATTTTCTAATTCTAATAAATTACATGGCAATATTAATTGAAAAAAATTATCCAGTATTTACCATTGTTATTAATAATTCCGAGGTTAAGAACGCAGTAGATGGTCCTACAGCTCAAGAATTGAGTGTTGCATTTAGAGAATTCGAAAACGATGAAGAAGCTTTAGTTGCTGTATTATGGGGCTCTAATGGAACGTTTTGTTCGGGTGCAAATCTGAAAGCTATTGCTGAAGGAAAAGGTAATAAAATAGAAAAAGATGGAGATGGTCCGATGGGTCCAACGCGGATGTTTTTATCAAAGCCAGTTATTGCAGCTATAGCAGGATATGCTGTTGCAGGAGGATTAGAGCTTGCCCTATGGTGTGATATGCGTGTTGTTGAGAAAGATGCGATTTTTGGAGTATTTTGTCGTAGATTTGGAGTGCCACTTATAGATGGCGGTACTGTAAGATTACCAAGACTTATTGGATTAAGTCGAGCTATGGATATGATTCTTACTGGACGTCCTGTGAATGCTGAAGAAGCACTCGCGTGGGGGCTTGCTAATCGAGTAGTTGCTATAGGTCGATCGAGAATAGAAGCAGAAAAATTAGCAAGAGAAATTGCGGCTTTTCCAAAAACTTGCATGAGAAATGATCGCTTCTCCGCTTACGAACAATTTGGATTAGATATTAAAGATGCGATGGTAAATGAATTTGAATATGGTTTAAAAACCTTAGAAAGCGGAGAATACATAGAGGGAAGTCAAGCTTTTACTAAAGGTAAAGGTAAACACGGTAATTTTAAGAAGATATAAAATAATATGTATAAAGTAATATGTAATATGGTGATTAAATGATTGTGTTTGAAGAATTTAGAGTAAAAACCCCAGAAAGAGAAGTTTTACTAGAAATTACAAATGAAATTAGAAAGATTGTAAGGAATACGGGTATAAATGAAGGAGTGTGTCGTATATTTATACCTCATACAACTGCGGGAATAACTATTAATGAGAACGCAGATCCCTCTGTTATGAAAGATATTTCTAATTATTTGAGCAAATTGATACCAAAAGGCGGAAGTTTAGGATATTCATTTAGGCATATGGAGGGTAATTCAGATGCGCATATTAAATGCTCTTTAACTGGACACTCATTAGAATTATTAATTCATGAGGGTAGATTAATGCTTGGGACATGGCAAGGTGTGATGTTTGTAGAATATGACGGTCCGCGAAACAGGAAAGTCTTTGTCCAAATTCAAGGAGAAAATAATTAAAATAATATCAATAAATTATACGTTATTTCTTTACTAATTTCAAAGTTATAAAGAATGTGATAATTACTAAACCATTAATTAAGTAAAAGGGTAAAAATATATAGATTTCCCCTAAATAACTAATAACAATTGGTCCAATTGCGCTACACAAAAATCCTATAGCGTTGTTAAATCCGATGCCCGTACCTTTTAAATCCGGGTCAATTTTTCGATAATGTTTAATAGTAATGTGTTTCCCGCTGGTTCGTACAACGCTAACCCTATCCCAACAAATATCGTAATAATTAAAAATACAATCAAATTAAAAACAATACTAGTCAAGAACGGAAGAGCAAAAAAGATAACAACCACCTGCCCTACCAACATCATTTTTCTTGGGCTATGACGATCTGTTAATCTGCCAGAGATAAACACAAATATAATGTAAGCTGCTACAATAAGAATTAGAGCATAACTCGTTTGAATTTCGTCTAAAATAAATTGGACTTGAAAGACCCAAATTAAATATGCCGTAATTCCTCCAAATATAAACCATCTTATACTATTTAAAAAAATTGTAATTACAAACTGTTTTTCTTGTAATAAGATTTTTATATTTTCTAAATTTAGCGACATTTTATTCTCATTTTTGGGACTTTCTAAATCCGCTTTCACTTTTTTGTTTCCCTTTTCTTTCAAGAAAATAATCATAACTACCCCCGATATTATTGTTAAAATCCCCGAAATAGAAAATATATTCCTAAACCCTAAATATGAAGAGATATATCCCCCAATAACGATACCTCCAAAGTATCCTAAGGACATCGATAACGAGTATAAACCCATTCCTTTTCCGTGCTCTTCTTTCTCGTAAATATCACCAATAACGGCCTGTAAAATGGATGTGTAAGCTCCTGCCCCTTGAATTGCTCTAAAGATTATAAGTTGAATAATGTCCTGAGCGATAAAACATAAAAAAGTTCCAATTATGTATATAATCAAGCCGATAAGTACAACTAATCTTCTACCATACTTATCAGAGGCAGCAGCGAACGGAAATTGAAACACTGATTGCGTTACAGAAAAAATCCCTATTACGATTCCATAAGCGGTAAGTGTTCCAGAGAGGTCTATAATAAAAGAAGGTAACCCAATATTAACCACGCTTATTCCCAAATTCCTGGAAAACACTCCAAACAAGATAAAAACTATTATTATCCTTTTTTTTCCAAATTTGCTCTTTGAACGCTTTAAATTATCCTCAGTTTTAATTCCCATTTATTTTAGAAATTAAGAAGTAAATTTAAAGTTATTTTTCGCAATATTTTAAGCTTTTAATACTCATATTTACATAATCTTAGTTATTAATTTGGAAAAAAGGGATAATAATGGAGTTTGGATTTAATTCTTTATCAAATTTAGCGATAATCCGTAAGGATATAAAAAGAAAGCGAATTTCGAGTTACGATAAGTCTGGAGGTAATATGGATAATATTCTAGTAAAACCAAGTGAAACATATCAAATATGCGATATATCTGGAGCTGGGATAATTAAACACATTTGGATGACGATTGCATCCTTAGATCCTAATTATCTTCGAAAATTAGTTTTGAGAATGTGGTGGGATAACGAAAATAACCCTTCAGTTGAAGTTCCTATAGGAGACTTTTTTGGAATTGGACACGGTAAAACCGTGAACTTTTGGAGCCTTCCATTTTCCAATGGGCCAAATGATGGCAAAGGATTTAATTGCTTCTTCCCAATGCCTTTTACCACTCATGCAAAAATCGAAGTAGAGAATGAATCGGATACCATAACTGGATTACATTTTTATATTGATTATGAAGAACACCCAAAACTGCATTCTGATTATGGTAGGTTTCATGCTTTTTGGAGTCGAGAAAATCCTTGCGAAGGAAAGCCGTATGGAACTGGATTGAAAGTGGAACATTTTATTAAAAAGAATAAAACACATGATAAAGATTATCTTGTTCTTGATGCGGTTGGAGAGGGTCATTATGTGGGTTGCAATATGAATATTCATAATCTTATGACTCCTGAAAATACTTCAAAAAATGATCTATGGTGGCCTGGTGAAGGAGACGATTACATAGAGATCGATGACGGCGAAATTATACTTTACGGAACAGGGACCGAAGATTATTTTTGTACTTCGTGGGGTCCAACCCAATACTATTGTTCGCCTTATTTTGGAATTCCATTGCCAGGAGGTAAAAATTATAGCGGTAAAATATCCTATTATAGGTATCACATTGAAGATCCAATATATTTTCATAAAAATATTAAAGTAAAGATGGAGCACGGTCACGCGAATCAAAGATCAGACGATTGGTCTTCAACAGCTTACTGGTATCAAACAGAGCCACATCAAAAATTCAAATCTTTTCCGGTAGTTGACGATAGATTACCTAGAGAAGAACCTAAAGAAATAGAATCTTAAAAAAAAAATGAAAATTTAGATTAAATTCACTTTAATTTTCTAAATCGTTCTTCATGAAGTACTTTTAATTTCTCTTGCTGTTCAGTGAATTTTTTGTAATTTAGGGGAAAGAATTTAAAAATTATTAGCCCAATTAAAAGACCAATAGCAGGAACAATTGACATTGAAAGCCTTAATCCAATTAATGCTTCAGATGTTTGAGTTTCTAATTGAGGATCAAATCCGGTAATTAACTGAACAAGTATTAAGGCAAAAGCAGAAAGAATCATTGATAATCTAGCAATAAAGGCTCCAATTCCTCCATATGTTGCTTCTCGTCTTTTTCCTGTCTTTATTTCATCATAGTCTATTCCTGCAGAAATTACTGGTTCAGTCATTAATACACCACTAATTCCAATTCCAGGAAAAAGTCCAATAATTGTTAAACTAATAAAATCTTCTGCTAGAAAGAGCGGTACCATACCAATACAAAATATGATCATTGAGAGAGTTAAGCCAAACTTTGGTCCTTTTTTTCCATAAATTTTCCACCATAATGGGACGCCACCAAGAATTCCTAATGCTACTCCAATCATCGCAAAACCTTCCATTCCCTCCTCCATATTTAGAATAAATTTTGCATAAAGAGGAAGAATCATTAAAGTAAAACCAAAACAAAAATCAAGCATTGCGTATGTAATTGATCCAATTAAGAATGGTTTGTTCGATAAACATTCTTTAAATGCCTTAACTATAGGTAATGGTTCGTCTATTTGAAATTCTTTCCTCTCTTTTGTTCCTAGGAGAGAGATATACATTGTAATTGGAATAGTAACGCCCATAATAACTCCTGCCATTGCCCAACTACCTAGTGCAACAGCGATCATCGAAGGAATCATGACTCCAATCATTGACGATAAAAATGCAATCGTATCTTTTATAGCTACTACTGAAGCTCTTTCACTCTCATCTTCATACATTTCCGTATATAAAGCGCTCCAAGCGGTTATAACTATTGTAAATCCCGTATCGAATAAAAACAGCATTAAAAAACCGTGAAGAAAGACTAAGCCTGTATCAGAATATGGGACCCACCACAGTGCCATAAAACCTATCGTCATTGGAATTGTTCCATAGATAATCCATGGTACCCGACGCCCTCTTTTTGGCTTCAATTTATCCATATAATACCCAATTAAAGGGTCGTTGATAGCATTCCATATTCCATAGAACATGAGTAGAAGTCCAAATTGAATAAGGGAAAGTCCAGCGTATATAGTATAGAAAGTTAATAACCAAGAACCGATCATATTGTATGGAAGGGCAGAGGGTACTGCGCCTAATGAATACAGTAAATGTCCTAATCGCGAATGTATTTTAATTCCATCAGATTTTTTAACAGATTCCGTCATTTTTAATAATTCACATATAAATAAAATTTTTAAAAATCAATTTTTAATTAATATTTTATTTTTCAGTATTTTATATATTTACATTTTCGTGTAATAAGATCTAATAAAAAAGCGTACGAAGTTAAATTTATTTATCATCTTCAACTATTTCTAAACCTAAAATTTTCGCTCCGTTTATGAAATCTTCCTTCCAATCGCCTATAAAAGTTACTCTATGCCATCCAAATGCGTCCCAATCATAGTTTTCCATAATCTTTTCAACATCACTTTCAACTAACATTTTAGAAACGCAGCCATTTTCATCCACTATGTTATCTATTATTTTTCCCGTACGGATTGAGATTTTTTTTTCAAAAACGCTGATTTTAATAGTCGTTACTGGTTTCCCTATTGGAAATTTAACGCGAGGTGAGGCACCTAAAAAATGAGTTTCACCATGGTATACGATATCATAAGGCGCTTGTGGGCCCTCTGGTCCTTGCAAATTACATGGAGCTACACAATGCATATATGTGATTTGATTTTTTTTGATATCAAAAGTGTGGTTGGACACATATCCTGGTCTACCGGTTAAGTACAGTCCAAAAAGAAAGCTTATGGTCGAATCCATATCAGACTCACATATGCCGTATTTTCCTTCGTTACTTAATTCGAAAAAAGCCATGCAAGGATAAGCGGGAATCGCGCCGCACAATAAGAATGTGCCACAATCGGGAGTAAAAATGTCAATGTCTTTATCTTTCAAGATATTTTTAAAAGCTAGATATAGTTTTGCGGAATTTAAAATGGTTTTATCCGTGGGTTCTACTAAAGAAGCATTTTTAATCCATTTTTGAGCGATCTCTTTTGCTTGGTCTGTGTTAACCTCATTATAATATTTGAGAATCTCCTCTGGATCTCCTCTAATCATTTCTATATCGAATACATTTTTTAAAATTTCTTTATAGAGCGCTTCATCCTTTCTCCACTGGTGTGCTTGATCTAAACCAACTGTATCGGTATAAAATTCAAATTCCTCATCGCTACTCATTTTACCTATTTGATCCAAAAACTCAGGATGATTTTTAGCTATTCGCATTCGTTCGGGATTAAATAACCCTAATATGACATCCCAGTTCATTTTAATGATGTCCTTGGCGTAAACCAAGACCCTTTTTCCCCTTAAACGCATGAGATTAAACATGTTCTCAAACGTCTTGTCAAAATCTTCTAAATTTTTTGAAGACAAAATAGATAGTTGATAATTCTTGTCTTTAACACTTGAGAATATTTTTGTGAATGTATGGTCTCCAGCATAAATAAAATTGGCTAATATTACCGGCTTCTTGCTCTCAATAAATTCAATGCCAGCTTGAACAATCCCTGGATCTCCATAATGCCCTATCGTAAAAATTATAACCCCATCAGCCTCTTCGATATCCTTTTTAATCTGGTTAACTAATTCATTATCGTATGTTGTAATAATCTCACTATAGTTAAACTCAATTTTATTAAATTTCTCGTTTAGATGTTTTCTAATGGAATCTATCGTTTTGTTATTGTCATATCCCAAATAAGGCCATCCAGCTTCCCATTGTGGTTTTCCTATAAACACAACTTCTATTTTTACATCTTTATTATTCATTTTAAAATTCACTACGAATCAAAAAATTATATTACTTATCTATTAGGTTTTGAACTTTAAAAACATTAAAAATTTTAAAAATAAAATTTTTCCGAAAAAACTTAAATATTCTGACAACCATTTTATTTATATGATAATTGATGAGAAAGTAAAAGTCGGTAAAAAAGGGGAGATCCTTCCAAAAAAACCCTTGAGAGAAATTTCCGGTATCCGACCAGGAGATAATGTATTAATTGAGGCTCAACCTGGGCGACTGATAATAAATAAAATTTTTACTGTCAAAGAACTTCTAGAAATGCCAATCATTTCGCAAGGAACAGCTGAAAGCGTAGAAAAGGATATTGAAGAAGAAATGAAAATACAAGAGAAATTGACAAATGAAGAACATTAAACCTTTAATAATGGATACAACCTATATTTTACCATTATTCGGTATTAAAATAATAGAACTAACCAATTTTAAAAAATTCTCTAAAAAACTCTGGTCAAATGGATTAAAAGGATTTAATCTATGCTTACCCTCAACATGCTTAATGGAGGCTTTGCTTAAATTAACCGGGGAATATCGAAAGAGTAATGATGTTGATGTACTTAAACGTTACGCCATAGCAATACCTTCAATCCTTTCCTTCAGCTCGATACAAATCTTCAACCCGCTACTAAATCCTGAAGCAATTAGGATTGCGATTAACATAAAATATGCCGGCCACCCTGATCTTATGGATTGTTTAATTGCTGCCAGTGCTGTGGCATTAAAAGGGATATTCTTGACAGAGGATATTGAATTGAGTAAAATTTTAAAAATTATTCCGGAAACCAAAAATGTTTCTATTTGGTCTTGGAGTGATCTTATTAAAAATGAATTTGCTCAAGATTGATATAATTAAGTTTTTTAATTAATGAAATATATTGGACTCGACCATGCTTGATGTCCATTATCTAAAGTTATTTTAACATACAGATGGTCGTCTCTTTCCCTATTATATGCCAATAAAATCGATCTTTCAAGCTGGATCGAGAAATAAGGATTTACATCTGGAACTTTAAAAATAAAATTTTTGCAAAAACCTTATTGAACCAATTAGTTAAATGTTTCTTTCACGTTTCCAATTAGCATTATCGCTAGTTCTTAAATACCACCTTAAAAGTTTCTCTTTAAGGTCAGCTTTAATTTTGTCGTAAGCATATATGTCAATTAAATTACTAGCTTCATT
>Ga0114923_10001377_pt1 | contig 16979 bp, 6 predicted proteins | sample SumtaG_FD_89578 | JGI IMG/M metagenome (GOLD analysis project Ga0114923, IMG submission 89578) | Deep subsurface microbial communities from Indian Ocean to uncover new lineages of life (NeLLi) - Sumatra_00157 metaG | ecosystem: Environmental > Aquatic > Marine > Oceanic > Sediment | place: near...
ATATCTCTGCTTATGATGCGCCCACCCAGACATCCATGTCCGGGCATACGGATGCCGTCATGACCGCTGCCAAACAAATGGAAAAAGCAGGTGCTATAGTTTATCCACTTAAAATGAGCGGTCCCTTTCACAGTCCCTTAATGGAAGAAGCGTCGCAGCGAATGAGATCGACATTGCGGCAATACAAATATGAAGACCCGCTTTATCCTGTGCTTGCCAATCGAAATGCGCAGCTTTATCAAGGTAAAGAGAGTGTTATCGATAATTTATCACTGCAATTGGTTTCGCCCATTCGTTGGAAAGATTCCCTCGATTACCTGGCAGCACAAGGTGTCACTACAGCTATAGAAATGGGACCCAAAGATGTATTAAAGTTTTTAGTGAAAAAAAACAGCGATGCGATTCACCCCTTTACCATGGATAATGAGGCGGATTTGAATAAGCTAAAAGAGAAATACCTGGTTCGTGAAGAGGAATATTTGCAGTTAATGGGCCGATGCCTGGGTGTCGCTGTCAGTACAAAGAACCGGAACCATGATAATGAAGTGTATGAGAGGGAAGTGGTAAAACCTTACATGCAGGTTGCTGCTTTGTATGAGCAATTGGAAACGGAAAGGAAATCCCTTACTATGAACCAGGTGGAAGATGCATTAAAGATGCTTCGGGCCGTTCTTATAGCCAAGAAAGTCCCGGAGCAGGAGCGGCAGTTAAGGTTTGACAAAATTCTTGGACGTCGAATCATTCGTCCCGAAGCGGCTGGCAGTCATTAAAGAAAAGGAAAGAAGTTGATAAAAAAAGAAAAGGAAATAACTGAGCATTGACTTTAGAATTTTAATTTGTTAATATTATTTATACTATGGATAACAGAACGTATATTTTGGTTCATACCTGCAATGGTCAAAGGGATTTGCGGGTAGATTTTCAAGATGCTTTGAAGGGACGATTTCAGTGGAGGTAATCGAATGAGTGGAGGTGGTTTAGAAACAGCAGCTGCTGTGGAATTGATTAAAATTGCAGTAAAGCAAAAGTGGTTTAAGAAACTAATCAATGTGTTTAAGAAAAAGCACAAGGTATTGGTTTTAGGTTCTACCGGGGTTGGGAAAACCAACTTAATCGAGTCTATAACAGAAATCACGCCTGAAATCATCCATCATATGAATAGAACTGAATTCATAAAAAATCATCACATAGAAATTTCGAAGAAACCTTTCATATTTACAGATCCACCTGGTCAGGCTGGTCATAAGCATGAACGTAATAAAGGTATTATAGATATTTTGAAGATGAAAAGCCCTGTTGCGGGCATTATTAATGTGGTAAGTTATGGTTATCATGAATATCGCATTGGTTTATCCGATGTTTTTGACAATAATGGCAATTTATTCGATACTTTCCTTGAACGCCATCGCCAGGTCGAGATCGATGCTCTCAACGAATGGATCCCCCTTATCGGCAGCCCTGAAATAGTAAAATGGGTAGTTACAGTTGTTACAAAAGCTGATTTGTGGTGGGATGAAAAAGATAAAGTTATAAAGTATTATGAGAGCGGAGAATATTTCAACAATTTAGGTGATGCAAAGCCGATTCACCATGTTGTTGAGCATTGTTCCGTGGTTCACCGTTTTTTTGGGAAAGGGAAAATTTCCCCTATTTTTGATGATGCTGAAAGGATTAGAACACGGGTTAATTTATTACGGATGCTAACGGAAGCCATTGGCAAAAATTAAGAAAAATGGAAAGTACGATAAATAATCATCGAGAATCATATAAAGATGCCTTTGAGCATAAGATTCTGTTGACTCCCTCATTTAAATTTCTAAAAAAAGCAACAGTACAGTTAAGAATAATAGGTTTTATAATTTTTTCAATAACTTCGATTAACATACTTTTTTTACTACTATGTTTAATTGAAGGAAAGAGCACGTTAGAACACTGGGTATATTCTATTATAGCACTTACATTTGGTAATTTTATCCTTACTATTTATTTTGAATACCTTCGTAAAAGAGGAGAAGCTGTTTTTGAGGAGATTAGCGATGATCTTCATTGGTATATTGGTTATAAGAAAGAAAATTCGAAAGAAAACTCTGAAAAGAAACCAGGTCTTGAAATAAGAGTTTTGTTAAGATCTTTTGCTAAAATAACGGATTTGCCCTTGATTCCCGGGAGGTTTGGGCCGGCCATTTATATAGGAATTAATATCGTTTTAATCACTTTTATTGGTCTTTTGTTCCTTTTCCCTAAAATTTCTTAAACTCATTGATTCACAAATATAAAAGATTCATAAAGAAAAAGAAAGATTTATTTACCCTAAAAAAATAAAAAAACTTTACCCTCTAATAAAAAGTTTTGCGGGGGTCCAGGGGGCAGTTTTACAAAAGAGCCCCCTGGCCGCCGGAGGCAAAAATAAACAAAAAGGAGAATCAAAAATGAGATCAGAAAATACAGGATCGCCTCAAGAAATTATTCGCGGTTACATACTGGAGAATATAAGTGTAGAGGCATTTGACGATGACTTTGATATTTTTGAGGCGGGTATTGTCAACTCGTTGTTTGCCATCGAGTTGATGACATTCCTGGAAAAAACCTTTGGTATCAAAGTGACAATGGATGACCTGGACATGGAAAATTTTAAATCTGTCAATGCTTCCAGTGATTTTGTCCGCCGTAAACAAGAGGTAAAAAATGCTTAACCATCATTTATTAACGGAAGAACAGAAAAACCATTACCGCCGGTTTTGTGAGTTTGTGCAGGAGCATGTGGCACCCAATGCGGCCCAATGGGATAAGAACCGGGGAGTGCCGCGGGATGTGATTCAATTATGCAGTGAGGCCGGATTTGTCGGCGGCATTATTCCCAAAGAATTTGGCGGCAGTGGTTGGGATGCGGTGACTTTTGGGCTCCTCAATGAAGCTATCGGAGCAGTCAGTTCATCGTTGTGTGCGCTTTTTACAGTTCAAACCATGGTTGCCATGCCCCTGGTGAAATGGGGAAGTGAAAACCAACAAAAGCAGTGGCTGGGACCCATGGCTAAAGGAGAGATCATCGCATCGTTTGCCATGACCGAACCCAAAGTAGGCAGTGATATCCAGGCCATTGAAACCACCTTTACTCCCAAAGGAGATACCTACCTTCTAAATGGTACGAAGAAATGGATCACCTATGCCGGCATTGCGGATATCTTCCTGGTATTTGGCAAGACTAAAGATGAAGGTAAATCCATGGCTTGCATTGTCCGGTCTAATGCTCCCGGGGTGGAGGTGTTCCCATTGACGGATATGCTGGGATTCCGGGGAGTGCATCTTTCCCGGCTTGAGTTTAAAGACTGTGAAATCCGGGAAGAGGACGTCGTAGGCAAACCTGGCTTTGCCCTTAATTATGTAGCGCCTTATGGATTGCACTATGGCCGTATGAGTACGGCCTGGTCATCGACTGGTCTTTTGCGGGCTTGTTTAGAGACCAGTGCCGCGTATGCCTCGGAGCGGCGGGCGTTTGGTGAGCCGTTGACAGGTCATGGCATGATTCGTCAGTTGATAACCGATATGGGAGTAAACCTTGAGGCGGCCCGGCTTTTATGTCTCAGTGCTTCGCTGGCAGATGATGCGCATTTGCCCAAGGCAGTAGAGAAGACATTAATCGCTAAATATTTTGCCACCCGTGCGGCCTCCGGCGCGGCCGCCGATACTATCCAGATCATGGGGGCAGCCGGTTGTCATGAAGAAAATCCTGCCGCCCGTTATTACAGGAATGCTAAAATCATGCAGATCATCGAGGGAACCGACCAGGTACATCAGAATATCTTAGGAAAAAGTTTTTGCAAAGGCTATAAATGAAAGCGATGACCAACGCAAAGAAAGTGCAAATATTAAAGAGGTTAAATGATACGGCAGCCGAGTTTCCAATAGATAAAACTCTCCATCAACTGTTTGCAGAGCAGGCGGTCAAAACACCGGGCAATACGGCAGTGATATTTAAGAATAAAAAACTAACCTACCGGGAATTAAATGAAAAAACCGATCAACTGGCCCGGTTATTACAAAGCAAAGGGGTAGGGTCTGACAGCGTTGTCGGTATCAAAGTAGAACGCTCGCTTGAAATGATGATCGGTTTGTTAGCCATCCTCAAAGCCGGTGGCGCTTATTTGCCCATCGACCCTCATTACCCGGAGGAGAGAATTCATTTTATGCTAGCCGACAGTGGTGCTATAGTTTTATTAAAAAAATCCGAAATTCGAATATCGAAATCCGAAACAAATTCAAATGACCAAAATGCAAATGACCGAAACAAGGGTAACGTACCAATTGTTTTGAATTTTGAACATTTGAATTTTGATATTGTTTCGAATTTCGTGCTTCGTGCTTCGAATTTAAGCTCGTCAGAGCTTGCCTACGTCATCTACACCTCCGGTTCCACCGGTAAACCCAAAGGCGTGATGATCGAGCATCGTTCCGTGGTAAACCGCCTCCACTGGATGCAGAAAAAGTACCCCTTAACGGAAAATGATGTGATATTGCAGAAAACACCCTATTTCTTCGATGTATCGGTATGGGAATTGTTCTGGTGGCTGCTGGCAGGAGCAGCAGTATGTTTTTTGCTTCCCGGTTTTGAAAGATTCCCCCAGGCCATCGTGGAGACCGTAGAAAAAAATAATGTCACGACTATGCATTTCGTACCTTCCATGATGTCGGCTTTTTTAGGGTATATTGAAAATTCCGGGGATGCCGAACGATTGGGCAGTCTAAAGCAGGTGTTTTGCAGTGGAGAAGAGTTAAAACCCTCTCATGTTAATCGTTTTAACAAAATCTTGTACCAACGGAACGGTACACGCTTAATCAATCTATACGGTCCCACGGAAGCCACCGTGGATGTTTCTTATTTTGATTGTCCCACCGGGACTGATATTCAACAGGTTCCCATTGGAAAACCCATCGATAATACCGGTTTATATATCATGGATAAGGACATGCATGTGCTGCCTGTCGGCACCGAGGGTGAGTTATATATTTCCGGCGTCGGGTTAGCCAGGGGCTATTTAAACCGCCCGGAATTAACAGCGGATAGATTTTGCCTCCGGCGGCCAGGGGAGGAGAAAAAGGGGACAGGCAAATTTTTTTCACCTTTCACCTTTCACCTTTCACCTTTTTACAAAACCGGGGACCTGGCTTATTGGCTGCCGGATGGTAATATTGTTTATTGCGGCCGGATGGACTACCAGGTAAAGATTCGCGGCTTACGTATCGAACTGGGTGAAATCGAATCGGTGCTGTCTCAACACCCGGATGTCCGGGATTGCGTGGTAATCGTAAAACAAACCACGGAAACCATTATTAATTTAATTGCTTATATAGTAATGAAAACGGATGAACAGGTTTCTTTTGAAGCGTTAAAAAAGTATATGAAATCCTTTTTACCGGATTATATGATTCCCGGGGAATTTGTGATTTTAAAAACCCTGCCGCTAACTCCCAGTGGGAAAGTGGACCGAAAAGCGTTAGGGTAAAAGACAGGAGTAATTAATGATTATCGAACGGTTTGAGCAGCAGGTCAAAAAACATCCCGATAAACTAGCCGTTAAAACCGAAAAGGGATCGTTGACCTACAATGAACTGGACAAATTTTCCAATCGCATTGCCAATAAAATAAAAACAATATCCCACTCCGAATCGATAGAAAGAGGTAACATCGGGGTGTTACTTGAAGACCCGTCAGACATGCTGGCGGCTGTTCTGGGTATCATGAAATCAGGAAATGTCTATGTGCCGCTGGTTAACGATTTTCCTGCCCGGCGCATCGGTTTTATTATCGATCATGCGGAAATCAATATTTTCATCACGGATAAAATCAACAACGAATTGGCATTGGCAGCCCTTGATAGTGATAAAAATAGGGAGACACGGTTAATGGTTATAGAGGAAATCGGGGGTGTCGGCGATCGCCTGGAATTTCCTCGCGAAGTTCGCGACGATGTTGGCGCGTCGCTGCTTTATACGTCCGGTTCCACCGGGGTTCCCAAAGGGGTGCTGCAGTATCATGAAAATATTCTCTACTATATCCGGCAGTATACGGAGAACCTGGGGCTGACATCGGCTGACAACCTCACCTTATTGGCCTCTTTCAGTCATGATGTCACACTGCTGGATATGTATGCCGGACTGCTGAACGGAGCTGCTCTTTTTCCCCTGGATTTAAAAAAAGACGGTGCTTTTACCAAATTATCCCAATGGCTTAAAAAAGAGAAAATAACCGTTTGGCATTCGGTACCCACGATTTTCCGTTATTTTACCGCCGGCCTGGAAAATAAGCCCAAACCGCAACTCCCTTTTCTGCGGAGCATTGTGCTGGGGGGCGAGAGCGTACTGCGCACCGATATCGAAAAATTCAATTCTTTTTTCTCTAACTGTCCCAATTGTCAATTATATATCCTATACGGCCAAACCGAATCTTCTTATAATTCCGGGACGTTTTTTCCTTTGGGGAAACCTGTCACCGGCATTACATTGGGTGAGGTGAACAAAGGCATCGATTTGTTGATAGTGGATGACCAGGGCAATGAAGTCGATCCCCTCGAAGTAGGGGAGATCATCGTAGTGGGCAGGCATATGTCTCCCGGTTATTGGCAAGATGAGGAAAAAACCCGGGAAAAATTTATCGATGACCCCTATGGGGAAGAAAAAAATACCCGGGTATATTTTACCGGCGATTTGGGGCACCGGTTAATGAACGGTGAAATTGAATTTATAGGAAGAAAAGACAGCCAGATCAAACTAAGGGGATTCAGGATCGAGCTGGAAGAGATCGAAAAAGTGGTAGTGCAATACCGCGGCATTAGCGAAGTTGCCGTGATCCCCGTGGAAACCTCTCCCCAGGAGAAATTTATTGCTTGTTATTTTGCAGCCGGCGGAGATATCGAGCTTAAATCACTACAGGCATTTTTAGGGGAACGATTGGCCAATTATATGGTTCCCGCCTATTTTAAGCAATTGAGACAGTTACCGGCTTTGGTTTCTGGAAAAATAAACAAGAAAGCCCTGCCGCCACCTGAAGTCTCTCCGGAACATGAATATGTCCCCCCCGGTACCAAACTGGAAAAACAACTGGTAGAAATATGGTCGGAAGTATTGGACCTGGGCAAAGAGGTCATTGGTATAAACAGTAATTTTTTCCAGTTGGGCGGTCATTCGTTACGGGCGGCATCACTGACCGCGAAAATTCATGCCGGCTTGAAAGTGAAAGTCCCCCTGGCAGAGGTGTTTGAAAGACAGACCGTTAAAGAACTGGCGGAATATATCCAGGGAGCGGAAGAGAACCGGTATGCCGGGATATTACCGGTAGAAAAAAAGGACTATTACCCGTTATCTTCGGCACAGAAGCGTTTGTATTTTATCCAGCAACTGGATGTGCAGAGCACCACTTACAATATGCCCTACTTATTCATAATGGGAGCTGCTGCCAACCGGCAAGAGTTTGAATACCTGTTTAAGCAATTGATGCAAAGATATGAGATTTTTCGTACCTCTTTTGAAATGGTCAACCAGGAGCCGGTGCAGCGGGTATATGACTATGATACCATTGATTTTACTGTAGACTATTTTGAGGCGGCCCCGGAAGAAGCCCGAGACAAATTCAAAGATTTTATCACCCCATTTGATCTTTCCAGGGCCCCCCTGTTCCGGGTGGGACTTTTGCGGGTAGGAAACGATACTATTGTGCTTTTTGACTTTCACCATATCATTGCCGATTACCGGTCGTTGATTTTATTGGAAAAAGACTGCCAGGCACTGGCAGAGGGAAAGCAATTAGCGGGACTGGCTTTGCACTACAAAGACTATTGCCAGTGGCAAAACAGCCGGCAGGAAAAAAAAACGGTAGAAAAACAAGGCGAATACTGGTTGAAGATGCTGGATGGAGAATTACCGGTACTGGAATTGCCTTATGATTATCCCAGGCCGGCGATACAGAGCTTTGCGGGAGCGCGGTACAATGTTTTACTGGGACAGAAAGAAACGATAAAAGTGAAAGAATTTGCTAAAGAAACAGATACCACGCTTTTTATGGTGTTAATTGCAGCCTTTAACCTGGTGCTTTCCCGGCTGGGCAGCCGGCAAGACATTGTGCTGGGAATCCCTGTAACCGTACGTGAACACCCGGATCTCCAGTCTATGATCGGGATGCTTGTCAATACCTTAATACTGAGGAATTACCCGGCCGGGGAAAAGAAGGTGATCGACTTTTTACAGGAAGTTAAACAACACACATTGGACGCTTTTGAGAACCAGGAATATCCCTTCGAGGACCTGGTAAACCAGCTTACATTTCAACGGATTGCCGGCCGTAATCCCATATTTGATGTGATGTTTAACCTCGAGGACGAGAGACTCTACCAGGGGGATACGGCGGAATTGGGCGAACAGGATAAATTTCTCACGGTGAGAGATACCTCCAGGTTTGATTTGACTCTGACTGCCGTAGACCGGGGAGATAATGTTTTCTTTCGAGTGGAATACAGCACCCGGTTATTTAAACCGGACACAATGGAACGGATCATGGAGTATTTTAAGCGGGTTGTGGTTTCACTGGCGGAGAACCTGGATGAAAAGGTAAAGGACATGGATATCCTGTCGGAAGGGGAAAAAGCGGAAATCCTTGCAATGGCCCTGGTCCCTGGAGCGGTTTATGAGAGAGACAAAACCCTGCACCGCTTATTTGCAGAACAGGTGGAGAAGAGTGCCGACAGCACTGCTGTCGTTGGTTCGGGGGAAGGTGTGGGGAAACAGAACCGGCATCTTACCTATGATGAATTAAATAATAAATCCAATCAATTGGCATATTTATTAAAGGAAAAGGGTGTCCAACCGGGTACCATTGTAGGTATCATGGTGAAGCGGTCGGTAGAGATGATTGTAGGGATATTGGCAATATTGAAAGCAAGCGGGGCATATTTACCCCTTAACCCGTTGTTTCCCCGGGAGAGAATTCGCTATATGTTGGCGGATTGTGATGCCAGGATTTTGGTGAGTGGGTTGAGTGGGTTGAATGGAGAGGTCGAGGTAATTGATTTATGTAGGGGCGAACCTCTGTGTTCGCCCAAAATCTCTCTTCATCATTCATCATTCATCAATCATCACTCCGGTAATCTCGCCTACATCATCTACACATCCGGTTCTACAGGGAAACCCAAAGGCGTACCCATTACTCATGCGAATCTATCCCCTCTTTTGCATTGGGGGTATAAGCATTTGGGGTTGGATGCAGCGGACAGGGTTATTCAGAATCTATCGTACTATTTTGACTGGTCGGTGTGGGAAATATTTATATCCTTGACCACAGGGGCACGTTTATATATGGTTCCTACCGCAGTGCTGCTGGACCCTGGGACGTGTATCGACTTTATTGCAAAAAATGGAATTACAGTTCTGCATGTAACACCAACCCAGTATCGATATATAGTCAACGTTGGTCAACGGTTAGCAACATTAAAATATCTATTTATCGGGGCCGAAAAATTAACCCATGACCTGTTAAGGCGCAGTTTGGCATCGGTAAATGAAAATTGCCGGGTATATAATATGTATGGGCCCACGGAAGCCACCGTCATTTCAGCCGTATTGACCATCGATAGGCCCGCTGACCCGGGAAGTAAATACAAAGAGTTGTCCGGCATACCCATAGGCAAACCCATAGCCAATACGGAATTGTTGATATTGAACAAACATTTAAAATTATGTCCGGTGAATACAGGAGGCGAATTATATATTGCCGGGGATGGCACAGCCCGGGGCTATTTAAACAACCCCGAATTAACAGCAGAGAAGTTTTGCCTTTCACCTTTCACCTTTCACCTTCCACCTGTTTACAAAACCGGTGACTTGTGCCGATGGCTGCCAGATGGAACCATAGAGTTTTTAGGCAGGATCGATCACCAGGTAAAGATCAGGGGATTCCGTATCGAGTTGGGAGAGATTGAGAGCCGGTTATCAAATCATGAAGAAGTAAAAGAAGCCGTGGTTTTAGCCAGGGGAGAAGGGGATCGATATCTCTGCGCATATATCGTAGTCTCCAAGCGGGGGGAAACATCCGTTGACCAAACACCCTCGATGGCGAAGAAATTAAGAGAATATCTATCCCATTCACTGCCTGACTATATGATTCCCGCCTATTTTACAGTGATCGAAAAAATACCCTTGACGGCCAACGGTAAAATAGACATTAAGGCGCTTCCTGAAACGGTTTTCCAGGAAGACGAATCCGGTACCGGTTATGCCCCCCGAAATCCCATTGAAGAGAAACTGGCGGAAATATGGGCGGAGGTATTGGAAAGAGAGGTGCCTGCAGGAATAGGAATCGATGATAATTTCTTTGAATTGGGGGGGCATTCGTTAAAAGCTACCGCGCTGGCCGGGAAAATTCATAAAGAGTTAAATGTAAAAATCTCCCTGGCAGAGATATTTATAACCCCTACCATCAGGGGATTAGCGGAGTATATAAAAAGTGCTGCCCGGGATAAATACGCCTTCATCGGCCCGGCAGAGCAAAAAGAGTATTATGCCTTATCCTCTGCCCAGAAACGGTTATATATTTTACAGCAGATGGAGTTGGCAAGCACCGCATACAACATCCCTGAGTTCATCCCCCTGACAATGGTGAAAGAAACATGGTTAGAAAAGCTGGAGAAAACGTTCATAAAACTAATAGAGCGGCATGAAAGTTTGAGAACCTCTTTTCAGATGGTAGATGAACAACCGGTGCAGAAGGTACATGATTCAGTGGGCAGTAGGGGCGAACCTCTGTGTTCGCCCTTAGAGGTTGAAGGCTTTATGCATAAATTTGTCCGTCCTTTTGACCTTGCAAAAGCACCACTGCTGCGTGCCGCACTGGTAAGAACCGGGGAAGACGAATGCCTATTGCTGGTAGATATGCACCACATCATATCTGACGGGGTTTCTCATGAAGTATTGAAAAAAGATTTTATAGCACTTTATGAAGGGGAAGAGCTGCCGTTATTAAGAATTCAATACAAGGATTTTTCGCAATGGCAAAATAATGCCGGGGAAATGGAAAATATAAAACAGCAGGGGGCCTACTGGCTCAAGCAGTTCGAGGGGGAGATACCGGTTCTGCACTTACCCACCGATTATCCCAGGCCGGCGGTTCAGAGTTTTGAAGGAAATGCCCTTAATTTCGATATACCCGGCCACCATGTCAACGGGTTAAAGGCAATTGCTTTGCAAGAAAAATCAACGCTGTACATGGTACTGCTGGCGGTATATAATGTTTTACTGGCAAAACTAAGCAGCCAGGAAGATATTGTTGTCGGTACTCCCATCGCCGGCCGCAAACATGCCGATTTGCAGTATATCATCGGTATGTTTGTCAATACCCTTGCCCTGCGGAACTATCCCCTCGGGGAAAAAACCTTTACAGGATTGCTTCAGAACGTGAGAGCGAGAACATTGGCAGCCTTTGAGAACCAGGATTACCAATTTGAAAACGTAGTGGAAGAGGCAGCCGTTAACAGGGATGCCAGCCGGAATCCTTTGTTTGACGTCATGTTCACCCTGGACAACCTGGATACCGGTCGGCTGCCGGGAAAGCCAACCGCTCAAAGCACAGAAACGGCAGCTCAAGAAAAGGGGACAGCGAAGTTTGACCTGACATTACGTGGTCTGGAAGCCGGCAGCGGCGAGAACATGTTTTTCTCATTTCAGTATAGTACACGGTTATTTAAAAAAGAAACCCTGGAAAGATTCATTAAATATTTCAAGCAGATCGTATCTGTTGTTGCAGGGGAGTCTGCCGGGAAAATATCGGAAATAGAAATATTATCAATAGAAGAAAAAGAGAGATTATTATTTGATTTTAATCGTCGTGAGGCAGATTATCCCGGGGATAAAACCATCCGGCAATTATTTGAGGAACAGGTGGAAAAGACCCCGGACAGCACAGCCGTTGTTAGCATAGAAACAGGCGGCGGGCCAAAAAGCCGGGTTATCGTCTTTGCATCCGTGTCCCTTACCTATAAAGAATTGCATGAAGAATCCAACCAGGTGGCCCATTATCTTTGCAGCCAGGGTGTCAGGCAAAATGACCTGGTAGGAATCACAGTGGAACGGTCTATAGAGATGATCGTCGGCATATTGGGAGTATTTAAGGCGGGTTGTGCCTATGTGCCGATGGACCCCAAAGCACCTGCCGCCAGGAAAAACTATATAGTGGATGAATGCAATATAGAAATATTGCTCACCACCCAAACTTTATTTGAAGGGGTCCGGAAGATTTTCCCGGAAGATTTTTCTGACAGCAGCGGCGCGGCACCCTCAAAAGAAGAAGGCATTCATCATTCATCATCCATTGCCCATCATCCGGGAGACCTTGCCTATGTCATATTTACTTCCGGTTCTACGGGAAAACCCAAAGGCGTATCCATCAGCCATGCCAACCTGTGCCCGCTGCTGCATTGGGGATACAAACACCTGGCGATAAGCCCGGGGGATCGAACCCTGCAAAATCTATCCTACCATTTTGATTGGTCGGTGTGGGAGATATTTATAACGCTGACATCCGGCGCAAGTTTGCATATGGTTCTCGACGAAATACTGTTGAACCCGGGGACCTGTATTTCTTTTATTATTGATAATAAGATAACCATCCTTCATGCAACCCCCACCCAGTACAGTTATTTGGTTGATTTAGGATCGAAACCTTTAAGCCTGAGATACTTGTTTATCGGGGCTGAAAAATTAACCGCAGACCTGGTACGCCGCAGTTTTGAGTCGGTCAGCGATGATTGCCGTGTATTTAATATGTACGGCCCCACCGAAGCAACTATTATATCCTCCGTATTGGAGATAAACCGTGGAGATGTTGAAGGGTTCGAGGAACTCTCCAGTATTCCCATAGGCAAACCGGTAGGTAATACGGAATTGTTAATATTGGACAAATATTTAAAACTGTGCCCGGTTAAAACAGCGGGCGAATTATACATAGCCGGCGATGGAGTAGGGCAGGGCTATTTAAACAGCCCCGAATTAACAGCGGAAAGATTTTGCCTCCGGCGGCCAGGGGGGCGCTTTTTGAAAAAACTGCCCCCCTGGACCCCCCGCAAAAACTTTTTATTAAAGGGGACAGGCAAATTCCTTTCACTTTATAGAACCGGCGACCTTTGCCGCTGGCTGCCTGATGGAACCATAGAGTTTTTAGGCAGGATCGATCACCAGGTTAAAATAAGAGGGTTCCGTATCGAGTTAGGAGAAATAGAAAACCAATTATTAACGCATGGGCAAATAAAAGAGGCTGTGGTTTTAGCCGGGGGAGAGAAAAATGAAAGAGGAAAAGGAGAAGGATATTTATGTGCTTATATTGTTTCAGAGAGAGAACTGCCCGTTTTAGAAATACGGGAATACCTGGCGGCGGATTTGCCGGATTATATGATACCTTCCTATTTTGTAAGACTCGAAAATATCCCTTTAACCGCAAATGGTAAAGTAGACGGGAGAGCATTATCCAAATTTCAAATTTCAAATCTCAAATCTCAATATGAACATACCGCACCCCGAAACAGCATTGAAAAGACATTAGCGGAAATATGGTCAGAGGTATTAGAGAATGTGTCTATCGGGATCGACGATGATTTTTTTGAACTGGGAGGACATTCGTTAAAAGCGACTGTCTTACTGGCCAAAATCCATAAAACATTGGAGGTAAAATTACCCCTGGTTGAAATTTTTAAAACCCCCACCATAAGAGAACTCGCCCAGTCCATAAGTGGGGCCGGAAAAAACAGGCATTTTTCAATAGAACCCGTGGAAAAAAAGGAATATTATGTCTTATCTTCGACACAGAAACGGTTGTATATCTTACAACAGATAGACCGGGACAGCACCGCTTACAACATGCCTGAAGTTGTCCCTTTGCAGGAAGAACCTGGGATTAAAGAATTGGAAAAGGTTTTCTTGCAATTAATCGAAAGACATGAAACTTTAAGGACATCGTTTGAGCTGGTGGCTGGTCAAGCGGTACAAAGGATTTATGATAATGTGGGATTTGAAATTGAGTATTTTAATCCAGTGGACAGTGGACAGTGGGCAGTAGACAGTAGGGGATTTGTTCGTCCGTTTGACCTGTCACAAGGGCCGCTGCTGCGGGTTGGGTTATCCGCTAGTCGAGGAAACAATATCTTACTGGTGGATATGCATCACATCATATCCGACGGCGTCTCCCACGAAGTCCTGGTAAAGGATTTTTTTGCCCTCTTCCTTGACCAGGAATTCCCAGTTTTAAGACTCCAGTATAAAGATTTCTCAGAGTGGCAAACTAGCGAAACGGAAAAAGAAAATATAAAACGACAGGGAGCCTACTGGCTCAAGGCATTCGAGGGAGAGATACCGCTGCTGGACATGCCCACTGATTATGAGAGACCGGCGATTCAACATTTTGGGGGAAGTTCCCTGGGTTTTTCCCTGGATAAAGAACCAGCGGCAGCATTAAAAAAGTTGGCCGCAAAAGAAGGTGTAACCATGTACATGGTATTTCTTGCCCTGTATAATGTTTTGCTAGCTAAAATGTGCAGCCAGGAGGATATTGTCATCGGAACCCCCGTGGCAGGCCGCAGGCATGCAGACCTGGAGAAGATCATCGGGATGTTTGTAAATACCCTTGCCCTGAGAAACTATCCAGGGAAAGGTAAATCCTTTAAAGACTTTTTAAATGATGTAAAAGAACGGACACTGGATGCCTTTGAGAACCAGGATTACCCCTTTGAAGACTTAGTCGATAAAGTTGAAGCAAATCGGGATATGAGTCGTAATCCCTTGTTTGATATCATGTTCTCTTTCAGGGAAATCAACGAAATCAGCGAAGATCTAATGGGAACCACATCTGACGATGAGAACATTTTCAATACTTCTAAATTTGATATGACCCTAACCGTTTATAAAATAGGAGAGGAGGATTTTTATTTTGATGTAAAATACAGCACCCTATTATTTAAAGAAAAAACCATAGAAAAATTTATAGAGTCGTTTAAGGGTCTAGTATCCTCTGTTGTAGAGGATACCGATAAGAAAATATCGCAAATAAAACTGGCAAAGGAATCGGAGAGGGAAGAGATAATGGCGGAATTATTGGTTGACCTGGAAGAGGAATGAAAAATGAAAGAGGGAGAAGCGCAGAGAAAAAAAAGAGGAAAAGGTTTTTAAATGGGTGAACAAAGCGAAAATAATTATAGCGGCCTGGAAATAGCGGTAATCGGTATGGCCGGGCGATTCCCGGGAACAAAAAATCTCAAGGAATACTGGGATAACCTAAAGAACGGCATCGAATCCGTTGCTTTTTTCTCTGACGAAGAACTGGAACAAGCCGGGGTACCCAGCGAACAATTAAATGACCCGAACTATGTCAAAGTCATGGGTTATCTCGAAGGCATCGATACCTTCGATTCCGATTTTTTCGATTACACACCGGTGGAAGCAGAGATTATGGACCCGCAGTTGAGACAGTTCCATGAGTGTACATGGGAAGCCCTGGAAGATGCCGGTTATGTCCCAGACACTTATGATGGATTGATCGGGCTTTATGCCGGTGCCCTGGATAGTTTCTATTGGAAAAGTATGTCGATATTATCCGGGAAAATAGAATCAATGGGGGCATATGAAGTTGAACAGTTGACCAATAAAGATTATTTATGTGCCAGGATTGCGTATAAACTTGATTTAAGCGGTCCGGTGGTTTTTGTGCAAACCGCATGTTCCACCTCGTTGGTAGCCATTCACCTGGGATGCCAGGCCCTGATAAGTGGAGAAACCGATATAGCCTTAACCGGCGGTGTTTCTATAATACCATTTAAAAGCGGTCATCATTACGAGGAGGGGATGATCAAGTCCCCGGACGGCCACTGCCGTGCCTTTGACGGCAAAGCAAAAGGAACCCTGGCAGGTAACGGGTTGGGCATTGTAGTATTGAAACGATTGGAAGAAGCGGTGGAAGATGGGGATCATATTTATGCAGTGATTAAAGGTTCCGCTATTAATAATGACGGGCAGCAAAAGGTCGGATTCACTGCTCCCAGTGTGGACGCCCAGTGCGACGTTATAAAAGATGCCCTTGAAGCGGCCGGGGTAGAGGTAGAAAGTATCGGTTACGTGGAAGCCCACGGAACCGGGACAACCCTGGGAGACCCGGTGGAAATCGAAGCCCTGACACTGGCTTATCAAACAAATAAAAGGGGGTTCTGCGGCATCGGGACTGTTAAATCGAATTTCGGTCACCTGGACACTGCTGCCGGTGCCGCGGGTTTTATTAAAACCGTGCTGGCATTAAAACACCGTTTCATTCCTCCGACGCTGCATTTCGATACCCCCAATAAAAATATCAATCTCATCGACAGTCCTTTTTATATCAACAGTGAATTGAGAGAATGGGAAAGCAGCGGCGGCAGCCCTTTGCGGGCCGGGGTGAGTTCCTTAGGCATCGGTGGAACCAATGCTCACGCAATATTGGAAGAATGGAGAGGAAACCGGGATACAGGTCAGCGGCAATATCAATTGATCCTGCTCTCCGCAAAAACGGAAACAGCCCTTGACGGTTTAAAAAAGAATTTAGCGGAATATTTGAAAAAGAATCCTTCGATTAACCTGGCTGATGTGGCGTATACATTACAGGTAGGCAGGAAAGCCTTTAAACACCGGTGGACGGCGCTGTACTCCACCATCGATGAAACCATCGATGCACTCACCTCTCCCGAATCCGGAGAACCCGGGGGAGTCAAGGAACATTTATTAACCCAAATGGGCCAATCATGGCTTTCCGGGAAACCCATTGACTGGGAGGCATTTTATGCGGAAGTGGAAGAAAAACGATACCGTCTTTCATTACCCACTTATCCCTTTGGGCCAAAGCACTACCCCATCGAAGGGAATCCCTTCTCCATGGCGGCGGCAGCGGCAGCGGATCAACCGTTAACCGACCGCATCAAAAAAAACCC
>Ga0114923_10001378_pt1 | contig 16971 bp, 12 predicted proteins | sample SumtaG_FD_89578 | JGI IMG/M metagenome (GOLD analysis project Ga0114923, IMG submission 89578) | Deep subsurface microbial communities from Indian Ocean to uncover new lineages of life (NeLLi) - Sumatra_00157 metaG | ecosystem: Environmental > Aquatic > Marine > Oceanic > Sediment | place: near...
TCCGTTGAGATCAATATAACTGAAATACGCACTCCTTCTGAGATAACCCAATTTATAATGCAGTTTGTTAGCAAAACACCAAAGTTTGACCAAGGTGCAAAAACGGAAATAGGTGGAACTCATGAAATTAATCAGGTAAACAACTTAGTAAAGAAAATTATTGCCGATAAAACTGGTTATGAAATTAACGATATTGAAGACTTATATGACTTAGAAGAAGATTTGGGGATCGATACTGTAAAGCAAGCCGAAATCTTCGGGGAATTGCGTGCATTTTACAATTTAGACGATTCCGTTGAGATCAATATAACTGAAATACGCACTCCTTCTGAGATAACCCAATTTATAATGCAGTTTGTTAGCAAAACACCAAAGTTTGATGAAGAAATATCCGAAATCCCTAATGATAGTGCTGAATCTGTTGAGAAGATGGAAGAAGAGACAGAGAAGGAGATCTATATTTCACAAGTAATCCCTTCTCGAATTTTTAAATTAGATAGTTCTGAAACGTTTCCAAAATTTAAGAATTTTAAAACACTAATACTAAATATTAATTCAGGTTTATCAAATTATCAAAGGTTACGTGAAGATTTCCAAAAAATAGGATTAGAAACTCAAGTGTTTGACGTCACTAATGATGAAAATTACATAAAAAGTTTAGAAAATACAAAAAGTGAATCCCCATTAGAAAGTGATTTCAAAGTTATCATCCTGGTTGTACCAGATCCTGCTCAATATTCCCTCAATGATAGTTTACCCTTATTTGATAATTTATTTATTATTTTTCAATCATTAAATTTATCTGCAATCGAAAAAATAATTATTATTTCCCCAGAGTCTTACTTCGGTTGGGAAAAAGATGCTAACTCTCTCTCATCTAGTGTTGGTGCGTTTATCAAATCTATAAATAGAGAATTTCAAATACCCATCAAGCACATTTATTCGGTGAAACCAGATCAAATCATCCAAGAAATACTGATTTGGGATAGCATTGAAGAGGTAGCCTATAAAGAAGGTATTCGGTATACATTGCTAAGAACAAAACTAGATGTTGGATTTCCAGAACAGACTACGTATTCAATTACAGAAAATGACATATTATTGGTCACTGGGGGTGCTCAAGGAATCACTTTTGCTTGTATAGATGAATTAACGAATTATGTTAAACCACATCTGATATTATTAGGTTTAGCTCCTTTTGATGATTCATTGCACGAATACTTAGGTCAAACTCCTGAAAAATTAGAGGAAAAAAAGCAAGAAGTAACTAAACTGTTGAAATCTAAACAGGAAAAAGTAACTCCTGTTATGATCAAGAGAGAATGGAAGAATTTTCTAGATAAATTGGATACACTTCGGAACATAGAAAGTTTGAAGAAGAAGGGTCTGGAAGTCCAATATTATGCAGTTGATGTAACAAATAAGGAAAAAATGCAAGAAACTTTCCAGCAAATCAAAGAAACAAGTAAAAACCCTATTACGATCGTCGTTCACGGAGCTGGTATTGAAGAATCAAAGAGTTTTCTGAAGAAGAATTTGAAAATGGCACATAAAGTTGTTGATGTAAAAGTAGGAGGGTTTTTAAATGTTCTTAAGCATTTAAACCTTCAAGAAGTTAAATACTTTGTAACATTTTCATCAGTTGCAGGGCGTTATGGCAATCAAGGCCAAATTGATTACGCTTATGCAAATGCCTATTTATCAAGGTTAGCCTGGAACTATTCTCAACGAAAAACCCCATTTTTAGCTATAGACTGGACAGCTTGGGGGGATATTGGAATGGCTACTCAAGGCTCAACTTTACAAATCCTTACTCAAGCAGGGGTTGTCCCCATTCCATCACAGATCGGGGTCAAAATATTCTCAAAGTTGGTATTAAACAATTTTAAAGGAGAATATATTGTTGGGGGAAAGTTGGGGATTTTCGAAGAAAAACTAGATGTTGCTCAATCCATTAACAAATCAGAATTTCCGATGTTGAATAAGATGGACTATCAACCGGATTTTATTATTGGCTCAAATACTCTAAATTCTGAATTTGATACTTATCTACTTGATCATCAAATTCAACAAAAACCAGTATTCCCCGGAGTTATGGTGCTAGAATCTTTTGCAGAGTTCTATACCCATTTATTTGACAAACCGATGACTTCAATATCAAAAGTTAATTTTCATACTCCCTTAAAAATTCCATTAAACAAGTCAGTTGATGTGGAACTAAAATATGATAATTCTAGTAATGAAATTTCTCTCATTTCTAAGACTTATCCTCTAATTTTAAAAGGGAAACCTTTAATTAAAGAGCATTTCAGTGCGGAACTAGGAAAATCGATAAAAAAGATGAGATGGAAAAAGAAGCCTATTTCAGAACCATTAATCCCTCTACTAGACAAAAATGAAATTTACGAGATTTTCTTCCATGGTAATAAATTCCAAGTTTTAAATGAAATTATTCAATTAGAAAATGGAAGAATAATTGCAAAAGTTGACATTCCAACAGATTCTCTAACCAAAAATAGCGAGGGAGATAATTTTCAACTCGAACCACTAGCAATTGAAAGTGTATTTCAAACAGCTGCGTTGTTTGATGTTATTGTCAATAATCATTTATCTCTTCCTTCCAAAATTTCCACTTTAGAAATAATATCAAATAAAAAGCCGAAATATATTGTAGCAGAATTTTTAAAGAAAGATGAGGAACGTTCTTATTACAATTCTGTGATATTAGATGAAAATCACGAAATTATTGTGAGAGTTGCAAATTTGGAAATTATCCATTCACCGCTTTCATTTAACCTTTCAGAAAGACTATCTAATTATTTAGCTACGCTAAAAGAATACTATTTGCTTAAAAATGGTAAAGTCTCTAGTAATTTTCATATCCTCCCTATTGAAAAAATAAAATTAAGGTATAAAACAGATCCAAAATTTTTGGAAACTTATTTAACTGAATATGAAATTGATGCTTCTAAGCGGTTTAAAAATGAAAAAAGAAAGCTCGAATACTTTTCGGGAATTATTACGGCAAAAGAATGTTATTTAAAGCAATCATCTGATATTATCTCGTATCATGATGTTGAAATTCAAAAGGATGAAAAAGGAAAGCCTTTCTATTATTCAAACAAAACCAAGGAAGAGATTCAAATTAATCTTTCAATTAGTCATTCACATGAATTTTCTGTCGCAATCATGAGTAAAAACCAAGTTGGAATAGATTTAGAATTAATTGAATCACGCTCTCCATCTTTTTATAAGGAGTTTTTTACTGAATCAGAAAGGGAGTTAATATCGGAAAATAATAAATTGGGAACGATATATTGGACTGCCAAGGAAGCTTTCTCAAAAGCTATTGGAGAAGGATTTCATGTTAATTTCCGCGATATTGAGTTAAAGTTCGATGAAGAGCAGAAGAAATTTTCTTTGAAGGCTATGAAAGATCAAGCAGATTTCAATAAAAAATTCAAAAAAATAAGTCTAAAATCTGAATTTACTGAAAAATACGTATTATCCTATTGTGAGTTTTAACATATATGTTATCAAAATTAATTTGGTGTTAATTATGGAAAAAAAAGTTATGGAAATTAATGTGCGTTCTGAAACCTTACACAGTATTCTATTTTTACCTGAAACTAATAATCACAAAACAAATAATAGCCGCTCTTTCCCCCTCGTTATTCGTGTTAATGGTATGCCTGGAAAATCACCCGAAGAAGATGAACAAAGATTTGCACACTACTTTGTTGAAAATGATATTGCTTATTTCACCTATGATCACGTCGGAGTAAGACAAAGTACGGGAATTTTTTCATATTATGAAGCTCAATCCAATATTGAAAAAGTGATAGATCTATTAGTACAGGATCCAAAAATAAATCCCTTAAAAATTGGATTATTAGGTGAAAGTTTTGGTGGAGCCATGGCTCTTTGTCATACTGCTAGGGATAATCGAGTTAAGTGTTGTGCTATACGCTCTCCAGTTTTTGATACAGAGATTGTCCCCAAAAACCCGTTATTTAAGTTTTTCATAAGAGCGTTGACTCGCAACAAGGAAATGAGATTTCCAGATGTTGATTTTAAGAAAGAATATGCTATACAAACTAAACAATTTAATCCTGCTAAATTAGCAACTTATTTAACAAAACCGTTTTATTTAATCGCAGGAAATAAAGATGCATTATTCCCAGAAAAGGGATTTCATCAGCTTTTTAATAAAATTAAATCTAAAGAAAAGAAAATTGAGATACTTGATGGGGCAAATCATAATTTTACTGATAAAAATCATTTTCAGCAAATGTGTAGAAATCTTGTTGATTTCTATCACACTCATTTAGGATCAAATAATATAATAAAATAGTGAGAGAAAAATCATGCAAAAAAGAGTAAAATTTCGTGGAAGAGATTACATTATAACTCCGTTAGATGATGGGAAATTACAAGTCGGTCATCATATTTATTCTCCAATAGTACTCCAAGAGACTGATAAATTATATCGAGTTACTTTTGAAGATTGTCAATTTAATTTGGAATTGATTGATGGGAAATTATTTTTAGAAGGGGAGGAAATCGATATTGAAATAAAACCTTATTTGAAATCAGTAGATACTGACACTGAAATCCAGGGAGATCAAAAGGCTATTGTTAGGGCACCCATCCCAGGCAAAATTCTACAAATCCTAGTTAAAGAAAATGAAATTGTTGAAAAAGAACAACTAATTCTTATATTAGAAGCGATGAAAATGAAAAATAGGATATTGTCTCCAATAAAAGGACGAGTGAGTAAAATTTTTATTCATATTGATGATAATGTAAGACAAGATCAACAGTTGTTGACAATTGAAAATTAGATTTTAATATTTATCGAACTTGCTCAATTTTGGCATAATCTCGCCATTTAGTTGACGGTTTTGAGACAGTGTGATTTGGTTGAATTGAAAGCTTAAGTTCCTGGACCAATTGAAACACTGCAGCTAACTTTTTTCTTTCAAGATCTCGTAAATCACTATTAATGTTTCTTCGAACTAAGAAATCCGTGGATAAATCTCCTTTTTTAAATTCTTTTGTTTCAACGATTACTCTGTGGAGGTCTAAATTCGTGTTAATCCCTGAAATCGCCAATTCCTTTAAAGCATGTTTAGAAAGGTTTATTGCCTTCTTCCTCGTACGCCCCCAAACTATTAATTTCCCTAATAATGAGTCAAAATTATGAGGGATTACATAATTTGGATATATGTGACTATCAAATCGTACTTGTGGCCCACCAGGAATGATAAGATTAGTAATTTTACCATTTTGAGGTAAAAAGAAATTGTTTGGATCTTCAGCATTTATTCGATATTCAATTGCATGCCCACTAATTGATATTTCCTCTTGAGTAAAGGGTAAAGGCTTGTTTGCTGCAACATTTAATTGTGCTTCCACTAAATCAATTCCAGTAACCATTTCAGTAACAACATGTTCCACTTGGATCCTCGGGTTTACTTCATTAAAGTAGATCTTATCATCCTTCCAAAGAAATTCTGCGGTTCCTACATTTGAATATTGTATTTTACGGGCTAATTGACATGTCTTTTCTCCTAAATCATTAATAATATCTCTCGGTAAAAAGGAAGGTGATTCTTCAATGAGTTTTTGATGCGATCGTTGGATAGTACATTCCCGATCTCCTAAATGGATAACATTACCAAAATTATCTCCAAGAAATTGAATCTCTATATGACGGGGGCCGTCGATAGATTTCTCAATTAATACTTCATCCCGTCCAAAAAATTTCAAAGCAATAGATTGACATCCCTCCAAGGCAATTTTTAAATCTCCCTCAGATTCGACAATTTCCATTCCTCGCCCGCCACCCCCAAAGGCAGCCTTAATAATTATAGGATAACCAATCTTATCAGATATTGATTTAGCTTCTTCAAAAGTGGTTACAAACCCTTCTGAGCCGGGTAAAACTGGTAAACCAACCTGTTCAGCAAGTTTTTTTGCTTGTACTTTGTTACCTAAAAAATCAACGACATCTGGACTTGGACCAATGAAAATTTTACCCATATTTATTACTTCTCTGGCAAATTCTGCATTTTCACTTAGAAATCCATATCCTGGATGAACTGCATCAGCCTTAGAGCGTTCAATTATCTCAAGCATCTTAGGGATATTCAAATAAGTACAATCGCCCGACTCGTCTCCCAAGCCGTAAGCCTCATCCGCCATTTTTACATGTAAAGAATCTTTATCTTCCTCACAAAATACAGCAATGGACCTTAAATCCTTAGTGCGACAAGCACGAATCACTCGGACCGCAATTTCTCCTCTGTTTGCAATTAAAACTGAACGGATGATAAAAACCAAAATAAAATTTAATTAGTATATATAATTGAATGTTTGATTAAATAATTATGTGTTTTAATAAAAAACAGCGATTTTTTTAATATATTCTCTAAATTTTAGCATTTAAAGTAATTGATCTATTTCTGCAATAAAAAGATTTCCAAGCGCGAGCCATTTTTCTTTTGCTTCCACATCATCAACATCATCTTCTGTAATTTTTATTCCTCGTTTAAGATTCTCAACTGCCAAATCGTAGTCCTTAAGTTCTTTATAACAAATTCCCAGTTTAATATATGTTTGGTGAATATACCATTCCCCACTTGCTAAATCTAATGCCTTAATGAAATGTTCGGTTGCCTTTTCATACTCTTCATAAGACATTAATATTTCACCGTATGTATCTTGATATGTCACATTATTAGGAAATTTATTAACTAAATCCTCAATCATCTCTATAGATTCTTCTTTTTTATCTAAATATTCTAACCAATAAGCTTTATAAATAAGAAGATCAGAATCTTCAGGATAATTTTCGATCAAATCATCGATTATTGTTAATCCCGCTTCAACTTCGCGCATTCTTCTAAGTACGGATGCTCTTCTGATTTTTATTTCTTTTTCATTTTCAGGGAAGTTCTTGTACATTTCATCTAATATCATCAAGGTTTCATTAAATTGCTCATAGTAAATTAAAATTTTAATCTGCGAATAATATAATTCGATTTTGTCTGGGTTGACTTTAATTTCATCCGTAATCTCTTTAAGTTCTTGTTCATATTGGCTTTCTATTCCCTCAGAACTTCTTTGTTGAAATATATCAGCCATATTCTGCCAAATTATTCCTTCTAGTTTATCAAGCGTTCCTTTTAATTCTACTTTTGCTTCGGTCTTATAAGCTAGATATTTAATATAATCTGGTAAAAAATCTCTTAGAGAATCAGTTAATTTTTTATGGAATAACGTTTTGCTTGCATCTTCTAAGATATCATCTATTTTGGTACGAATATCTATAGGTCTTGAAAAAAGTTTGTTTAAATACGTAAATTTAGCAATATGGTCTTCTGTGATTGCCCGAAGCATTACTTCTAACCTTTCATTTTCCTGGAAGTAAAAAGTCATCTCTGAAGGTAATGATAACTTAAAAAACTTAATTGTATAAATATTATTCTCTACAATTTCATCAATGTAATACTCCAATTTAGTTTCATCAATCCTATAAGTTTGTGAAAAATCTTCAATAGAAATATACGTTGGATAATGATCAGGGTGGTTAGTTGAGATAAAAAGTAAGATTTTATCAAAATCCTCCTCATTTGTAAGCATAGATTCAACCCGTGAATAATCTAATCTCAAAATGTTACTAAGGAACCTAAATTGTATGTCCTCATCCGTTATTTTATATTTCTCGAAAAATTTAATAGTTTTTTTAGTAACCTCTTCAATTCTCTTACTTTCTTCATCTAAAATTGATTGACGATCTAAATTATAATCCTGCAGAATTCTAGAATATTCCACTTTGCCGGTTCGAGTGATCCTATATTCTTTTCCCTCTTTTTTTAAAAATCCCAGTTCTTGTAGTAGATTCAAGTTCTTTGATAATGAGGATTGATTTATAGACAGAGGTTCTTGCTTAAAATCAGACCATTTACAATGATTATTATTATATACCATCCACAGAATCCAATGATTATAGGTTCTCCTTCTCCTGATAACTAACGGGGGATAACTTAACTTTCTCTTCTTATCACTTGAAATTGATAACTCTAAAAATCTCTTTTTACCCTCTGAGGTAATTTTATAATGACCTCTTGTAATATTTTCTACATAATGCTTAACTTTCAATAATGACAGATATTTTGAAAGAGTAGATAATCGAAGTTCAAGAGGGTCTTCTGTAAAAGTAGCCCACTTGCATTCTTCGTTATTATTTAGCATCCAGAGAATAATGTGTTCAAAATTCTTCTTCTCCATAACAGGAGGATTATATATCTCCTCAGGTGGATAATTGATTTTAGGCATAATTACATAATTTGAAGTTATATAATACTATTTATACTATCTATCTATTTAAAACTATTTAAATTATGTAATAGTTCGAACTTCGCGCTAAGTTCCATACTAAAAACCATATATGCAGTAAAATTCTATATAAATTAATAAAAACAACTTAATGAAAAGGTTAAAAAAAATGCACAAAAAAGAAAAAAAAGTAAATAAAGGAATAGTAGGATATAACCCAGTTATAATGAATTTTACTCGATAAATTTTTTTATTTTTCTATTTTTATTTTTTATAATTCGTAAATTTAATTTTATGCTCATTTCCATATTGTAGAGATATCCCCCTAGTATGGGCGAATACTAGGAGGGTATTTCTTTTAACTTTTCATCATAATTCTCCATCATGATACTTTTTCTCTTACAAATCTCAAGATATTTTATTTACTCGGAAATATTTTAATCTAAAATTTTAAATTGCTAAGATTAATATAGTTAGAAGTAACTTCAAAACAAATGTGTTTATTGGTCGCAGTAATCGCCTATTATGCAGCAAGATAATCTGTGTGTGTGAATATTTGTATAAAATAATTATCAATTTATACTAATAAAAAATAGTTTAAAAAAAAATAAAAAAATAAGAAAATTCTAAATTATAATTCTTCAAAATCTCAATTTTTTCCTTTGCTTACGTATTATAAGAGAAACACTGATAATTGCCACTAAAGAAATTATAGCTATTGGATAACTCGGGATACCGCCATCTCCTCCGGGAGCAATATATTGGATTGTTAAAGTCTCTGAAGTAACACCATACATATTTTTTACTTCCATTGTAATATTATGGTTTCCACCTGCGACAGAACCCAGATCAAAATCTATAAGACTAGTTACAGGTGTCCAAGTAGTCCAACCCGTTCCATTAAAAACACGATATGAATAATCAATATCAGTCACTCCATCGTTATTATTATCAGCATCAGTGATATTTGCTATTAGTTTGATTTCAGTTGTATTTGTTGTTAATTCTCCACTTTCTGTTGTAAAACTAAAACTCGGTGGTAGTTGTGCTGGTTGGGAATATAAAGTCACATTTCCCATCGATATCGGAGCTCCCAGTGTGTCAAATACCTGTTGAGTTAAAATTCCGTCATCTGTGTAGTTTAGATTATAATAGGCATTATTAGTTGTATTCCAAAATGCAATAGAGTATATATTTGGATAAACTTGGTAATGTTCCCATTCATAATATCCAAACATTATCTCATTACCAAATATTTGGTTCAAAATGGTTGATGAAAGGTATCCATTATTTTCAACCGGGATCATAAATGGAAGGGTTAGTGGAGCAAATTCAAGTGATTCATTCCAATAACAAAGAGCCACATCATCGGAACCTTGTACCTTCTCTACTGAGGTGGTTATATTCACCGCCCAAAAGTTACCCCAAACAAAAGTACCAATTCCTATCGGTGGTATAATAGATATATTACTCTTTACTATTTCATATAGGTAGCCCCAGGGAGGAGGTCCATCCCCTATTGGTACATAAACGTACCATTCAGAGGGATACACCGAAGTGTTAAGTATGTTTGTCGTGTCAACACCGTCATAAATCAATTCTTGAGCTGTTGTTCGTGGAATCAGAAAAGAAGTGAATATCAAAATCCCAAAAACGTATATAAAAATTATCTTTTTTAGATTTTTCATGTTCTTGTTACCATTGAATTTCTTTTTTTTTTTTCCAAAAATGTATAACAAATTTGCTAATAAACAAAATTGTTAATATAAGTTATTATGAACTAGTATTTAAAGATAGCTTGAATTTCAACTACACTTATATGTCTTGAATCTTATCAAACTCTCTTAATGAACAAGTAAAAAATATATTTAGAAAAATACAGGATTATTTGGTTAGGATAACAATACTTATAATGATTTTTTTTATTCAAACTAAAATTTTAAATTGCTAAGATTAATATCTTTCCTTAAGAAAAAATATGATCAATGGATTTCTTTGAATAATCTCTATGAATGATCCTCAAAAATATAGATTCAAGATAACTGTCATCGGTGATGGGCAAGTAGGCAAAACTTCCTTGATTAAAAAGTTCACTCAAGGTTCTTTTGTTAAAGATTATGTAAAGACTTTAGGTGCTCAATTTTCAAAATTTGACAAAGAAATTGATGGGGATGAAACAAGATTGATATTCTGGGATATAGCCGGTCAAGATGATTTTCGTTTTTTACTTCCTACTTTTTACAAAGAAAGTGATGCCGCAATTATTGTTTATAGTCTTGAAGAAAATGAGCTAGGAAAGCGAAGTTTTGAGCATGTATCAAATTGGCATGGAAATATTAAAAAGTATTGTGGGGAGATTCCCATGATTCTATTTGGAAATAAAGTAGATTTAGTTGAGGAAGATAATCTCGACAATACTAAGGCTCATGAATTAACAGAGAAAGAAGGATTTCGAGGATATTATTTAACCTCAGCAAAAACAGGGAAACGAGTTCATGATGCTTTTAATACAATAATTAATGAATTGTACTATAAATCCAAGGCTTTATCAGAAGTGTGAGTTAACAATTCACAATATACTGAGTTATAAAATTAGAAGATAAGAAAAATATTAAAAGTCGGCTTCCATTTCAGCAATTTCATCCAAAAAGAGCTGTGCAATTGCGAGCCAGTTATTTTTGGTATCCAGATCAGCAAAACACTTATTCGTATATTCTTTTCCTTTTTTAAGGTTTTCGATTGCTGAATCTTGATCTCCCATTTCCTTATAACATACACCTAATTTAATAAAAGTTTGATTAATATACCATTCATTACTCTCTAGCTCTATGGCTTTCTGGAACTCGTCAATAGCTTGCTCATACTCTTCAAAATTCATTAAAATTTCACCATATGTATCATGGAATATTCCGTTTCCTGGCTCTCGCTTAATAAGAGCTTCTATGGTTTTTAAGACTGTTTCTTTTTCATCTAAATATTGTAGCCAATAAATTTTATTAAGTATAAGATTATTATCCTTTGGATATTTCTCGATTAACTCATTTATGATTTCGAATCCTGCGTCAAGATTTTTCTTTTCTTTAAAGATATAGGCTTTTTTAATTTTTAAGTTCCTTTCACCTTCAGGAAATTTTTCAAGTAATTTGTCTAAAACGTCTAATATTTCATCGAATTTATCAAGATAAACTAATATTCTATTTTTTGAATTATAGAAATCAAGAGTTTCTGGGCTTAAAGCAATAGCACTATCACTTGATTCTAGAGCTTCTTCATAATTATGTGCTTCAAGCAAAAATTGGCTTTTCAACTGATAGTATCTTGCTTTATTGGATTCATAAGAATCTGATGCAATAGCATTATCTATATCGGTTAGGCCATCTTCTCTTTCTGTATCAAATGCGTACATATGAGTATAACCATTTATTAGTGCCTTTAAAGCGTGGGTTATAGGGTGATCAGGATAAAATTTCTGACATTTATCAACTAATTCAAAAGCGTTTTCATATTCTCCAAGCGTCATGGAAGAAAATCCCAAGACAAAAAAATATAGAGCATACAATATATTTTCTTTATCAATTTGAGAAGCTTTTATGTGTTCATTCAGAAATTCTAAAGATTTGTTATTCCGATTTAATTTAGAGAGAATCAATGCTTTATAAATAATTAAATCTAAATCTTTTTTACCAGACTTTATAATCGAATCAACAAGATCCAATGCAATCCCATATTTTTTCTTATCCAATGATTGATTAATCTTCTTATAAACTGAATCTGGCTTCGATGCCAAATAAGGTCGTACAACTTCTAAAATACCGGTCTCTAAATAATAATTCATTTCATTTTCACCTATAAATTGATATTGAGAGGTCATAGAGAGCCCCTCCTGTAATATTTCAGGGATATCCTGCCAAATTATGCCTTCCAACTTACCAGAAATGCCTAATAATTTCTTTTCTTTTTCAATTTTGTATGCTAGATAATTGATATATCCAGGTAGAAATTTTAATAATGAACTTTTCAATTCCTTGTGGAAAACATATTGACAAGCTTCTTCCAAAATAGCATTTACGGTAGATTTCATGTCAAGAGGAAGAATTAAATTTGTTGAATTTTCAAATAGTTTATTTAAATATGTGAATTTTGTGATGTGTTCTTCTGATATCACTTGAAGCATCATTTCTATTTTCTCATCTGATTGAAAATAGTAAATTCTATCTGGAAGGACCTCTAATTTGAAAAACTTTATTGTAAAGATTTGGTTTTCAACTATTTCATCAATATAATAATCAAGCGTCGTTTTTTTTATTCTATACTTTGCTGCAAATTCATCAGGATAAATATAGTTTGGATATTCACTTGGATGATTAATAGAAAGAAAGAGTAAAATTTTATGAAAATCTTCCTCATCTTTTAAAACATTTTTGATTTTAGCATACTCTAATTTTAGAACACTATTAAGAAATCTAAATTGAGTATTTCTTTCTTTTATGCTAAATTCACTAAAAAATTTGAGTGTTTTTTGGGTTAACTCTGTAATTCGCTTGCTTTCTTCTTCTAATATTGATTGTCTGTCTAGATCATAATGAGTTAACATTTTAGAATATTCCGATTTACCGATTTGAGTAATCTTATATTCTTTCTGATCTTTTCTTACAAAATTTTTACTCATTAAATCATTCAAATTTTTCGATAATGAAGATTGATTAATAGACAAAGGTTTCTCAAGAAACTCTGCCCATTTGCAATGGTTATTGTTATACACCATCCAGAGAATCCAGTGATCGTAGTTTCTACGGGATAGTATTACTTTTGGAGGATAACTTAATTTCCTTCCCCCTCTTTTGGCTTGTCCCAATTCATAATACTTTTCCCGTCCCTTAGATGTAATACTATATTGGTTGTGTTCACTGTGTAAAATAAACTCATCACGTTTGAGTCTATTTATATAAATTGACAAAGTTGATTTATTAACTTTTTCCTTTAATTCTGACCAAGAACATACTTTATTATTGCTTAACATCCAAAGGATGACATATCCCCAATTGGTTTTACCAATGATTGGGTTTAAAATTTCCTCAGGTGGGTAATTACACGTTGTTCCCAAAATTCATCCATTACATAGTGATTGCTATATTAATATATGAAGTGGGTTTATATATAAATTTTCTTATTTGAACTCTAATTAGACTTCTAAAAGAATTATTCTTGCTAAACATGCCAAACAAGAATGGAACCTTCAAATAAGGAACTATCTAAAAGTAGTCTAAGAGTCCATTCAGAGTTCCCAAGCTTAAACTATATATTAACTCTCATCAATATAATAATTATAAGAAAAAACAAAAAACGTGAAAAAAAAAAATGACCCAAGCTTATGAAGAAGTAATGGAAATGAAGACCCTTGAAGTTGAAGAGATTGAACAACCTGAAGTTCAAAAATCAATGGAAAGTGAAGTTGATGATCTACTTGGAGATTTAAATCCAAGATATTTTGAAGAAGCAATGTCCATGGATGAAGCCAAAGAGCAAATTTATGCCGCAAAAGCTTATTCTAGTTATAGCTTCAATACATATGGCTTTTAATTAATTTTTTTCTCTCTTATTTTTTAAGTATTTTAACTATTCTTATCAATCATTAAGGAAAAATCACTCAATATAGCTATTTATATAACGCTGTACTTCACCCGCAGGCTGGAATATTCCAAAATGCCCTTCGCATAAGATATCCGCGTTTAATTCTAATAGTTTTCTTAGAGAGATCTGATAATCTTCAAAATTACTAACCCCAGGTATTATAGGACCGTGTAAATCTTGTCCGAACAATATTTTTTTATCTTCAATTTCAAGCAATATCGAGATAGAACCGGGGGTGTGTCCAGGTGTATGAATACATTGAAAACTATAATCCCCCAAATTAAGTATTTCCATCTCCCCTCTAAATTTTTTTTCAAGCTTAACTGGTTTATAATTAACACCATACCACCTTGCAACAGTCTCTTTTTCATGTCCACTTTCCTCTATTGGAACGGCATCAAATTCATGAGCATAATACTTAACTTTTTTATTATATCTTTTAAGCTCATCACAAATTGCAATATGATCTATATGGAAATGCGTGAGAATGCAATGACCTATATTCATTGGATTTAATCCTATTTTACTGATTCCCTTTATCATATTCAGTTGCATACCGCAATCAATTAACACAAGGTCATCTGTACTATTAGTGTTGATTAAATAAACAGAACAGCCAGCATCCCCTAAATGGTATACATTTTTATAGACTTCTTTCATAATTAAAAGCAATCCATTGAAAACTCGAAATTTACATTAAGTATAAAATATCAGTAAATTAAAGATCTCCTATTTTTAATATTTCAAATAGACGTAATCTACCTAAGGTACAAAAATTCATGTTAGAATAATTTATTTTCTAAAAAAAAAGAGATTATATGAAACAAGTTATTTGGTCTGAAATTGATAGTTATATAAAAAAAAATAAAAAGATCATCGATTCTGAAAAAGGAGAAATAAAAAATCTAAAAAAAGATGAAAGTGAAATTGATAAGATTTTGTATTCATTTATAAAAAGAAAAATTTTAACCTATTTTGAAAAAAAGAGAACCCTAACAGAAATATTCACTTCATACCCAAAAAAATTCATTGAAAGATCAATTATAGCAATTTATTTATTAAGAAGTGATAATCCTCCCTTACAAGCTAAAATTCGTAAGGTTGCAGGTTTTACAGCTAATGCTCAAGTTAAAGAGATCAGAGAGTATTTAGGGATTGCATTACCCCTACAAGAATATAATAAATTAGTCGATGATTCCATTAATCGGGTCAGGCAATGTATAAAATGTAGAAGAATGCTTAATTATTATAAATTTAGTGTTAGGAAAAATGGAAATTTACGCTGGGAGTGTAATGAATGTCGAAACATATCAAATATAATAAATTTTTGGAGAAAAAAAATTGAAGTAGCTAAATTTATTACTATGAAATCAAAAGAAGGAATAAACGTTTCTGAATTTTTAAACTTATCAAATCAAAGAAAAAAGTTTGATATACTAATAAAATGTTTTAATTGTAATGCTGGTATAAATATTCTACCAGCACTTCAATTTCACCATATACATAAACACCTAAAAGTAAAAGGAGCAGATTGGAATAAATTAAAATTCCTTCCCTTGGAAAAAATTATAAAAAGTTTAGATCAACAAGAATGTATTCTATTATGTGCAAATTGTCATGCTATGAGAACTGCAACATTTTTTAATCAAAATAAAAATGCAATATTTTCAGAAAAAATTGAGGAATATACTTGGCAAATAAGAGGAAAAATAAAGCGTTGGATAAGGAAGAAGAAGATTATTGAAGAGTTATACAATGGAAGATGTACAAAATGTCAAATAATAAGTTTAAACAGACTTCCTGCACTTCATTTTCACCATCTTGAGCCAAGTAGGAAAAAAACAAGTTTTTCTGCAGATTTAAGAGATATTACAGACATTAAAAAGATTAAAAAGTTATTATTAAAAGAGGATTGCACCTGTTTGTGTTCAAATTGTCATGCTATTGAAAATGCTGAAATATTTAAAAAATATAGATATAAGATATTCTAAAGAATTAAAATTTAATTTTGCACTCAAAAGATACGTTTTACTACATTTTGACAATATGATTTTATTCTCTTTTCACATAAAGCCAGTGATGAAGTAATAGTGTTATGATACAAGCTGCACCTCCTGAAAATAGAACATCTGAAGCATAATGAGCACCTACAATAACTCTAGAAACTGCAACAAATAAAGCCCAGCTTGTTACTACGAATATTAATATTAATGCTACTAATTTTTTACTATGATTTTCAAAATACATTTTTCGAAGAGGAATTAATAGTGGTATGAGCATGAATGACATAGCAGTATGGCCACTGGGAAAGCTCTGATTTCCAGTTATCCCTTGTGGAAGAAACCAAGGTGTATAATCAATAAACCCTGGTAAAAGATCTCTAAATCTAACTCGCCCCCAAAATACCTTAGTAAGTTGAACAAATAATAATGGGAGAATAATAAATAATAGTATAATTACTGCTGATAATTCTCTATAAGCACTCCAGTCTTTTTTGAATGATGAAAGAGTAAATAAAACCAATGATATTGTCATCGATCCCCCTATAAGCATTAAATAGGAAGAATTACGTACCGCTCCTAAAGCGAATATAACAATTCCTATAAAACTTATTACATAAGCAGAAATTTTTTGTTTTTTAATATTTTCTTCATAACTTCCTATTAACGTAGATAATGCAATCGCAATTAACCCCCATCCCGGTGCTTCACCAAATTCTCTTCCAAAAATTCCCCATGAGGAGTTTTCATCAACAACTGCTATGGAAATCTCTAAATCGGTAAAACCAAAGATCAATGCTAGAATAATCCATAAAATAATTATGCTTAATGATAGCTTAGCTGTAATTGACTTTCTAAGGTTGTTAAACATTTGAATACCTTTTTAAATTTAGTTTAAGGTTTTTTTATAATATTCCTAATTATTAATTCTCTTATTTAAAATGTTCCATTACCAGATTAAGAAGTTTATCTGGATAATCTGTATAAATTGCATTCA
>Ga0114923_10001379_pt1 | contig 16947 bp, 15 predicted proteins | sample SumtaG_FD_89578 | JGI IMG/M metagenome (GOLD analysis project Ga0114923, IMG submission 89578) | Deep subsurface microbial communities from Indian Ocean to uncover new lineages of life (NeLLi) - Sumatra_00157 metaG | ecosystem: Environmental > Aquatic > Marine > Oceanic > Sediment | place: near...
GTTGGGTTAATAATAGGGAATCAGACAATTGAGGAGAGGAACAGAGTTATTGAACATTTTCAAAAAGATTCAATTAGATGTGTCATTTGTAATATAAAAGCAGGTGGGCAATCAATTTCTCTTCATGATATTAATGGAAAATATCCTAGGATTTCCTTAATTAATCCAAGTTTCGACGCAACTGAAGTTAAACAAGCACTAGGAAGGATATATAGAGCAAATGGTAAAAGTAAAGCAATCCAACGCTTTATTTTTGCTGCCGGAACTATTGAAGAAACAATAGCTCTTAAAATAAAACAGAAAATCAGTTGTATTGATACCATAAACGATGGAGATATTATTCCTCTTGCCACTTTAAAATAAAATTATGATGGTTCATTTTTAGGGCGTATGGTTCATATCATGCTCATCTTTTTTGTTAGCCATCTTATTTTTGTCACCCTATCACGAAGTTACGTTTTTTCTCAAAAATTAATTTAACAAGGGTCGCAATTTTTAAACCCATTTTTTGAAAATTTTTTTAAAATTTATTTTCAATTAAAATAAATTTAAAATTACATCATAATCTATAAAGAATTCACAATGATTTCTGATACTGAATAATTATATTTTTATATTTAAAATTTAGGAGTCTCCTAAAAACAAGACCTCAAAATAAGGTCGGAAAAATTATAGGATCAGTAGGCTAAATCAATACACTCTGAAATATTCCTTTGGTACTATTTCTGTTTTTACACCTGTTAATTTAATACTGATATCATTAGCATCTTCGAATTTTTTTTTCTTGCGGTCTGGGTTGGGTTTTTTTCCAGTCGTATCGTTATGAAACTACTAGGGTAATAGTATAGGCAACACCAATTCGAAGCTGGTAATTCAATTTGACTTAGCTGGTTTGCAGATAAAGGGATATTGGTTTAATTATATAGAACCTAATAAATAGTCTAATTCGCCGATAATATTTGCATCTATTTTGTTTTCAAATATTAACTCATCATAATTAATTTTCCAAAGCAATAGTGTCAGTTGTTTTAAAAAATGTTTATAACCATCTAAATTTAAGTCCATTTTAATAAGAGCTTCAAATATTTTATTATTCAAGAGAATTAAGTTTAACGATTTAGTCTTATCATTTTCTCCACACTTTTTCAGCAAGTAATCCCATTGATCAAAATTATAAAACCAAGATGATATGTATAACACTTTAGAATAAAAATCCTTAAACAATACACTTATATTAGTAAATATATTAGACCGATTAAATCGGAGGAATTCTTCAATGGCTTTAAAATATAGATCAAGATAATATTTCGGAAGAATCACATTAGATTTTCTTGCTTGGAAATCAGCATAAGATTCTTTTAAGACTCTAAATAAAATCCAAAAAAGAGAACTTAAATTTGATCTTGTTTGACCTTCAAAATTGTTAAATATAGAATCTTTATGTTTCTCCATGAATTTTTTATAATTTTCCGATGATTCGCAAAATAGAGAATGATCATATTCGTGATGACCTAAATATTTGAAGATTTTTTGAAGTATTTCGTTTGTAATATTAGGAGCTAGAATATAATTATTAGTTATATTTCTTGGATTATAATAAACTTCGATAATCTGACGATCGTAGACGGTTAAAAAAGTTTCAATGCCCACTTCTTGGAATAAATACTTCAATTTTCCTACTTCGTCTTTATTTAGTAAATAAAATTCACGAGGACTATCTTCTCTGGAAATAAGCTGTCTAATCTCATGATCAAAAATATTTAACGATTTATCTAATTGGTTCATATAAGACATAAATACCTCGATATTGAAAAATTTATCATATCACTAAGTTTTAATATTCTTGTTCGATTCTTCCGTTCATTAAAATGAATTCAGCAAAATGTTTCAGCTCAATGTTATCAGATTCGGAGTAATTTTTTATCAAATAGATAAATTCCTTTTAAGCCATGAAAGCTATTAATGCAGGGGCTTAATAAGGAAAAAATTTTGTGAAAAATCATTAAATTGAAAACTTAAAATTAATTATTATAATATAGAGATAAAAAAAGGTGAAAGATAAATTGGTTTATAATGCATTAATAATATGTAGTATAAGCAAGTCAGATGCATATATTATTGATATATTTGAAAATTCTTTTTCTAACCAGGGATTTGAATATACTACAATAGGAAAAAACCCATACATCGAAATTGATTTGAAATATATACAAGAAATTATAAGTTCGTTTGATGTAATATTCATTGTAATCACGAATCCTAAATATTTAAACTATATAAAGAGTATTCTTGACGATAATATTATTATTCTCAACTTAAAAAAAAGACCAGTAATAGTCCTAAGTACTCAGGAAATAGTAGAAGTGCTAAAAGAAAAGAGCACATTTTCCTTTATTATCAATCAATTACATATGTATCAAATAAATGAAATCCAACCTCAAATCACAAAGGTAACTGAAAAAATAAAAGATATAGTTGATAAAAGAAAATTTTCAGAAGATATAGGAACTTTAGGCTTAATACTTGGTGGCATTGGTATTGGAGTGGGTTTACTTTTCTATTTATTTAAAGATAAAGGGGAAGATGATGAGTGATATAAAACCCACTAGTTTTAATCCATTAAAAATTTTTATAAGTTCCTCATGGAAAGGGGATCTAGATTATGAAAACAAAGCAGCAGCAAAAGGAATTAAAGATTTAAATTTAATCCCAATTACGGGTGATGGCGTTTCAAATTTTCCTCCAATTACACATTGTAAAAGAAAAGTTAAAGAAGGCGATATTCTAATTGTCATCCTTGGCAAGAAATTCAGATCCTTAGTTCAAAATGAATGTAACAAAGCTCTACAAAATGAAATACCTATACTAGGATTCATAAAAAAATATAAAAGAGAAGAAGATGAAAGAGAAGTCGGAGAAAGGCTCATTAATTTTCATGGATATCTAAAAAAGCATATAACTTTTAATAATTTTTTTGAACCAGAAGATCTCAAAAAAAGAATAATTTATGCATTAATTGAAATTATATCTAAAAATTTTAGAAACTTTCAAGAGATTTATAAAAAAATTTATAATTGGATAATTGATGGACCTTTAGAATTGACTCGCTTTTCATTTGAAAGTATTAAAAGAGAATATGAATTAGATAATGAAAATGATTAATAAGTTATAGGAAACTTTTAGTGATTGAATGTCAATTTACCATATTATTATTAAAATCCCTGGATTTAGTATTCCATATCCTATTAAAATAAAGACTGTTGAAAGAGAATGTTATTTATATCCAGGTAATCTCATCCAAGATATAAGAAATCTTGAAGAGCAACTCTTTTTTAATGAAAATAATATCATTTGTTATGAATCATTTAAAGTTGGAGAGTTAAATAAGGATGAAAAATCAAAATGCTATATTGGATTTGATATAGATTTAGATTATGAGAATGGAGTAAATGAATTTATCAATGTAATTTGGAAAAATATATATCCCGTTATTCTTACATTTGATTATTTACTTTCAAATATCCATAATATTGATACAATCTATATATTCAATATGGAAAATAAATTTTTAAGACTAATTAAAATTAATAATCAAATTTTATTTTGGTCAAGAAAATTAATTCATTTAAGAAAAAATTTAGTAAAAGATCTTGAAGATTTTATAACTTGTTTTGTAAAAAAATTAGAGTCGAATAAGAGATACCTAGAAGAATTTGATTTATTTCTCAGGGGTAAATTGTATTTAGAACAATATACTTATAATCCTCGAAAGGGTAATAGAAATGCATTTGATATTCTTACTGATTTATGGGAGTCTATTGAACATATTTCTAGAATTTATTGGGAAATTAATAATGAAAAATATGAAGCTTTAAAAAGAGAAACTTCGAATGCTACGCAGAAAGTGCCTAAAATAAAGAATATGTGTAAAGAAATATCTTTAATTTTAACTGAAGATGATGAAAAATTAATTCAGGATATATATTCTAAATTTTATAATATTAAAAAACATGAAACATCCAATCTGGATGAAATAGATCTAAATAAACTTGCCTTTGATTTATTAAAAATAACTAAATTAATTGATAAAATAATTATGAAGTTATTTAAGATCTATCCTGATTTAATTGAATATAATGAATTCTCAAAATATGGTTATTTAATAGAACCGCGAGATAAGGAAACTGATTTTACTACAACTCTTAATATAACAAAAAGAAAGCAAGAATTAATGAGGGAACCTTATTATTTCAATCTTGTAAGATTTATTGAGTTTGATCCTATGCAAAATATTTTCTTAGATACATTTTATAACAGTTTTGGCTGTCAATTAAGTATCGGAAATTATGAAAAAACTGTAAAAATTCATTCATTAAATAACTTTGAAATTAGATTTACTATATATAATATTGATTCTGATTTTGATGATGTCGTTAAATTTGGTGAAGTATATGAATTTAAATATAATTCTTATTTCTTAAGAGTACAACCATGTGGGCGCATAAATTATATTAATAGAACATCTGATAGTATAACTTTGACATTTCCAAGTTTCTATATTGACATCGAAATAAAAAGATGAAAATTTATATAATGATCCGGGTCGTACTTGTTTTTCTGGAATATGGTATTTAAATGGAATTACCTCCTATTTCATAACTTATTTCAAAATCTATAATTAAGGATATTTTAAAGAACGTAATTTGCTTGCCCTCCTAATTAACTAGGGGTATATAACTTAATTTACTAATTAACGATATCTTTGAAAGGGAAAATTTGATAATCATAATTTTTATCAACAGATTTTATATAAACCTTATAGAAAGTGAAAAAGGAGTTCTGAAACTTTCGGAAATCCCTGAATAGAGTTTCAAATTCTTTCAATCCCATTTCCACTGTTTTATTCCAATAGCTTCTTCCTCTTTTTTCCCGTTTTAAGTAAAATTTTATTGTAATTTCTTCTCCATTTCGATCAAAATTTATATCAAATCCACTAATGTGATTAATTGCATTTCGATAATCAATATAATCTTCCATTTTAGAATGTTGGATTTGTAAAGAGCTGCGTGGACTAAGGTAATATCCAAATCCTTTCTCAAAATCATCAAAATCTCCTTTTTGGTATATTTTTTGGAGATTATAAATAGACACAATGATTACTTTTAAATAGGGTTCAATGGCTCTACCTAACCTGCTCACGAATTCATTCAAATAGTCCACAAGTTCATCATCGGAAAGCTTGAATAACTCCTGTTTTTTGGAAAAAATAATTTCTAAAAAACTTACAATAAGGTTCATTGTTGTGTCGGTTTTCAGGCTTTCAGGTTGAATCCCGAGTTTATTATAACTGGATAATGTAAATAATTTATCTGGCTGTTGTTGGCGTTCTACATATTTAAGGGCTAATTTAAATGATTCTGCCACTAAATTTTTATTTATTTGCTCTGCTTTATCCAATTCTTCGAAAAAACTTTTTATTAATAAGTCTTCAAACTCATTATTCCTAGAAATAGATAGTAATTCTTTATGAAAATCTACGGAGTAGAAAATTTGTGCAAAATTATTACCTATTTCTTCAAGTTGTTTTCTTATTTCGGGATTTTTTTTAGAAAATTGAAGAGTCGCTTCAAAAAGTGTTTCTAAATATTTTTTAGGAGGCATATCTAATCGGACATTTTGTTCAATATCTTCACCAATCCTTACTGAAATCCCCAAAAAATGCATTAAATTTTTAATAAAGGAGAGAATTAACTCATAATTTGGATTTTCTTCTAAATTTTTTTTCATTTCTTTAAAAGATAGATCTTCCCCGAATATTTTTTCTAAAAATTTAAGCCCTTCCTTTTCCAAATTATCGTTCATTTGATTTGATCAACACCTTTCATTAATTTTTGTCCTAACCTATAATAAACACAACAGACATATATTTTTTTTACTTATTTCATAAAAATCTTTTCTACTTAACGACAATACCATATCGTTCTATTTTAAACAAAAATAGGTCGATAATCATTTATTATAATTCTTAAGATATTTAAGTAAGAGAATAATACGCTTTAAAGGTTAAGTAAGAGAAAAATACGCTTTAAAATTATTGCTGATCAAGCATATTTTAGCGAGAAATTAGACAATTTATTATAAGCAAATAATTTTTTTTTCCATGCAATGATAATTGATTCTTTAGAATCAATATAAATCCACTCAGCTAAACCAGGATCTGTACAGTAAATTCCAATGTAAAGACTATTTCTCGAAGCAACATAATCAGTGACATCAATTACGTAATATTCTTCAGAAGAGATTACTCCACTTGCTATAACTTCTCCGTGAGCAGGTTTTTTTGCCCAAGTCATGGTAAATTCTCCTTTATCGGATATCTTATGAAAAATTGAAGCAATAGAAAAAAACACTCAAAATTTGAGCATTATAAGATTTTCTAAGCTTTAATTCTAGAGAGTATTGGGAAAAAGATAAATTTCTGTTGAATTTATTTTAGAGTAAGATAAAAATTTTAAAAATTCGAATGAAAATGTGAATAATATGGAATTTATAGAATATCAAGGAAAAAAATACCATATAGAAAATGGAAGATTAGATTTAATGAATTTGAATATAAAAAAAATTGATGAAATTAAAGGATTAGAAAATTTATCCGAGTTAGACGTCTTATATTTAACTGGAAATCAAATTGACGATGTTCAAGGATTAGAACCTCTAAATCATTTAAATAGTTTATATTTAAGTGGCAATCAATTTGCGAATATTAAGGGTTTGGAGGTTTTGACAAATTTAAAAGTATTATATTTAGCTACAAATCAAATTAGTGATATTTCGAAGATAAAAGGATTAAATACTCTAAAAAATCTTCAAGAATTATGTCTTAGAACTAACAAAATTGATGAAATTAAAGGATTAGAGGACCTAACTAACTTGGAAAAGTTAGATTTGCTTTCTAATCAGATTGAGGAAATCAAAGGATTAGAAAAACTAATTAGCTTACGAATATTAAATCTTAGATATAATAAAATTTCAGAAATCGATGGATTACAAACTCTTACTAATTTAAGATCGCTAAAATTGGATGGAAATAAAATTACAGAGATTAAAGGTTTAGAAAGTCTCGTAAACTTGCAAAGACTAACTCTAGGAAATAACAATATTACTGAGATTAAAGGTTTAGAAAATCACACTAATCTAGAAATCATATACATTCATTTTAATCCAATAAAACAGGAGGAATATTATCTAATTGATAAAAGGGCTAATGAAGTTGTAAACTTTTGTCAGGAAAAAAAGCAAAAAATGTTTGAATTTGATTTTGCATTTTCCTTTGCTGGAGAGAATAGAGATGTTGTTAGGAAAATTAAGGATTCTCTTGTTAAGAAAGGTATTAAAGTATTTTATGATGAGGATTTTGAATGGGATCTGATTGGAAAAAATTTATCAAATCATTTTAAAGAAGTATATGGAAAGAAGAGTAAATATGTTGCTGTATTTGTGTCGAAACATTATCCTGTAAAGGAATGGACAGATTTTGAATTCCAAATCGCAAGGGAAGAAGCTAAATCTCGTAAAGAGGAATTTGTTTTACCAATTCGGTTGGATGATACTATTCTTTTAGGTATACAAAGTGATATTGGATATACAGATTATAGAATAAAAGGGACGAGACGAATTTCTGCTTTATTAAGGAATAAGTTGAACGATTTTAATCAAAGACATGGATTATGAACGATTTGGAGGAGAAAATAAGTATTGTACCCACGCATGTGGGTACATGCGAGACACAATTTCCTCAAAATTCTTTGGGCGATATTTCTCAACCCAGGGTAACTCTAAATCTAGACTCATTTTCTCAACCCAGGGTAACTCTAAATCTAGACTCATTTTCTCAATTCTACAAAATCCAAATATTATTGTAAAACTATTATGATTAAAAGAAAAAAAAGGTATTTAATTATTTCATTGATAACAAAATAATTTAATAAGACGTCTTTAAATAGAAAAAATCCTTTAAGGACTTCTGGTTTGTCTGTGTAGCTCCTAAAAATTTATTATGAAGTATTCGAGATGTATATTGAGGAATATTTTTTAATTTATAACCATTTTCGAAAATTTTCAACTCCTTGGTCTGTTCATAAAATTGCTTAAAGAGTAAAATTTTATATTGCGACACATCATCATCATACCAAAATTCAATCAAAACAACGGACTCATCTTTACACAATTCACGCAGATAATCATCCCTCTCTTTTTGACGCTGGAAATCTTTTGGAGATTTATGAAAACCCTTTACAAAAAATCTATGCTGTTCCCCCATGGCTTCAAAAATAACTTTGATCAAAAGACCACCGATACATATTTCGGCATAACCATCCACCTTTAAATATCTCGTTTCTCTCGGGATAATTCTTCTCACATCCACTTCGGATTCAAAAGATACTTTTAAAGCCGCTTCCATATATAAATGAATCCTTTTTTGGAGAGCACTCATTCCACAATAGGGGCATCTAATCCCATAGCTACCAGTTATGGAACAATAGATTGCTGGAAATGTATGTCCCTCAGAACATTTATTCTTCTCAAAATATCATTAATCATTTTGATTAATGATATTCAATCCATCAAAAGCCTCAAGAATTAGTCTCCTTGTCCGATATTCTCCAAATTCTCGCATTTCATCATTCATTAAGACATCAAATGTATCTAAGATATTTTCTAAATCATCTCTAGTTATGTTATATAATTTGGCAAAAATTGCGTCAAGCTCAGCCATGAGAAAGGCTCTTGCTTCAAGCGCAAATTCGAAAGGCTCTCCATCAAAACCAATAGCAGCTGCAAAAGGCTCTAATTCATGTGATGTATATATTAATTCTAACACACGAGGTATAATTAAATTCCTCAAATTTTCATTATACCGCTCTGGAGGAAAAACAGGAAGTTGTTTCATTGTATAACTATTTAAATTCATACCAAAAATTTTCTGGCGAACACAAAAATCAAATATAATGGAATTTAAATTCGCAAGTAAACAACATATATGGATAAAATTTGGGGTTTCAAAATCAAATCGGTAAAGTGATCTTTCAATTGTATTAAAAGGGATAAGTGTAGATATAAAAGTCCTTTTATTATGAAGCCCTATTATTTCTCTATAAACTAAGTTCAATCCATTAATATTATTTTCTTGAAAGTGTTCTAAATCGGTAATATTAATCCAATAAATTCGTTCCGCATTCTCATGCAAATTATATTGAAAATCCCATTGCCAAATTCTCCTTCCGGTATATATTGGAACATAAATATTTTCATTTTGTTCTGTCCAAATGCCCCCTTCAAAATCGAGATTTGCTGGATTCGCACCTAACTCCTCTAACTGTATTCTATTTAATAATTGTGGTCGATGTCTATGTAACTCAATCCTTCCTCGTCTAATAGAAACATTCCATGGATTTAAAACGATATTATTTGTTTCATCTCTTCTAATCAAAATATCTGTCTGATTGTAGATATGCTTTGTAATTCTAAAGTCTCTTATATTCTTGAATTGTGGAATTGTCAATGTATTAGGATTTACTAATTCTAAATCTTGTCGAGATAATGGAATAATATTATAGTCATCTGGCAAATTCATAATCCATTGTTGTAAATTATTTCTGTTCTCATACCACTGTAATAAATTAGCTTGAAGCTCTCTTGGATCAGAATTAAAAAAGGAAATCAATATAAATTCATTATAAAGATTTCTTCCACTAAAACTAAAGAGACAAAATCTAAAATTTATATGAGTATCAAATAAATGATGTTTGTTTTCAAAATCAAGCACGCTAATAATTGAGTTGCTTCTAATTAAAGCTCTAATTAAATCATGCGATTGATAGTTGTAAATTATTCCCGTAGGATTTATCATTCCTACATATCCATTATGATTTATTAATTGCCAACATCTTTCGGTGAATAACAAGTATTTATTTATTTTTACCTTAGAACTTAATTCGTAAAGTCCTGATGTTCTCATAAAATGAACTTGTTTTTTTATTTTCTTCCAATTTTTTTGATATTGGTTGAATAATTGAGGGTTTGTGTTTGGTAAAGCATTTATTAATCTTCTTCTTTCTGATTTATTTGGGGCTGAAAGTATGTTTTCATCTCTTCCAATAAAAAATTCTAATTCTTTAAATTCCAAAACATCCCATGGAGGTTTAGTTAGAATGCAATCAAATCCTCCCTTATTCGTATTAAAAACTTCTGGAAATTCACAATACCAATGAAAAAATTTATAGTCTTCTGCAATATTACTAATTTTCTCTAAAATATTTTCTGTTTCAGAATTAATAATTCCAATTCTTAGCTGATTTATTATTAAATTTCTTGGAATTTCTCCTAAATGCTCACCTTCAAGTGGCCAAAAAAAAGTAGATGTCCAAATATTAGCCAAATCAATACAATTAATCTCTCTTTTAACTTGCGTCTTTCTCGTAAAATCAGTAATGGGAATATGTGTAAATGGTCCATCTAACTCTTGAATTTCCCCTCTAATTAATTCACGAGCCAGATTTTGTAATTTCCTATCTTCACTCTCTATTCCTGTTCCTCTATTACCAGAAATGGCTTCAAAATTCTGAGGTTTAATTATTACATCATTATTTTTTTGACCCAATCCAATTAAACTGTTTCCACACTTAATATGTGAATCCAATATAACCCTTGGTCCTTTATTTATTCGAGTATTTCGCCATAAAGCTTTCTTTGTCATCTCAACAGCATAGGGATTACTATCAACTCCATAGATACAGTGTCTAAGAACATCTCTACGAGCATTTAAAATGTCAATATCCAATGGGTTTGGTGAAGAGGTTCTTAATTCTGCCAATTTTCTGGCCAAATATTCAAGAGCGATAAGTAGAATATCACCAGTTCCACACGCAGGGTCGCATATTTTAATATCCAATATTGCTTTTTCTCTAATATGTATATTATTTTCAAGAGCATTTAATTTATCCTCAACTAAAGGCTGTAAGGTTGTTTTTATTAAAATCTCAATGAGTTCTTTAGGAATATATTGATCTCTTAATTTCTGAGGAAATTCATTAAAACTAATTTTATAAGATAAATTTCTAATAGTTTTTACATTATTATCAGTACCCTCAGCATATTTATATGTCCATTTTCGGGCTTTTCTTTCAAATCTACTTCGATTATTTAGGTATTGTTCTCCTGCTTCACGATTTAGTGGTAAATTAAGATCAAAAATGGGGGATTTCATGTGTATCAATGCTTTAATTCCTTCTATAATTCTAATTAAATTAACATTTGGATTCCAACTTCCACCAAGATGAAAATTTTGTTTTCCAGGAGGAATTGTTGGATCAATATTAGGATGCCATATTAATGTAACACAATATTGCTCACCATTATTCCATAGTGGAGGAGATCCTACTTGAGTTACCATTATTGTTATTACGTCCTTTTCAGGATGGAATCCTAAATCTTTTAATTTTAATTGATCTGGTAAAACTTTGCCTTTAAATATTAATTGTGCCGCAATACCTGGTATTAGCCCTCGATTTTCTCTTTTGAAATCTCCAACTGTCTTATCAGAATTAAGGTCCTCTTTAGAAAATCTTATCCTATATGGGGATGAGGATGTTTCTTCTTTCATTTTGATTTCAAAAACGAATTTCCCCCCTGCGTAAGGTGTTCCTTCTTTACCAATAATAGTTAACCTTAAGTGATCATATTTTCCACTCCAAAGTTCGAGGATTACATAATCATCATCTTTAAAATTTTCTTTAGCGTCGTTAAACTCATTTTTTATTTCTACTATTTTAAACACCCAAATTAATAATTTTTGTCATTGTAGTTTTATTATCAATTTTTTCCATATTCATCACTTATATTAATAAGTGATAATCTCATTTTCTTTTTCAGTTCATGAAATCATTTCTTGTATATTTTTTTGTCCATAATCTTGCTCTGCTTTATAATTTAATGCACAATCGGGTTTAAACCAAGGTTTTTTTAATTTAATCATATCTTTTAATACAATTATAACATCCTTTAAAGTTTTCGAGGGAGTCCAACCCGATTCCCCTGTATATATATTTAATTTTTGATTGAAAGCGGGGTTAAATAAAATTATTCCACTTATATTTGATTTTCCCACAGGAATATTGTTATCAATATTAGGATGCCAGATCAGTGTAATACAATATACATAGGGAGGATAAAATGGGCGCTTATCTGATAATTTAATTTCAAATATAAATTTCCCTTCTTTATAAGGAGTTTCTTCAGAACCTTGAATTTTTAGTTTAAAATGATTATTTTTTTCCCCCCATAGTACAATTTTAATGTTAGGATCATCTTTAAAATATTCTAAACATTCTTTCTCTTCTCTCATTTTCTTAAATTTAAACATAGTTTTTAATTTTAATTATGAATTTAAAATTTTCCCATTGATATTAAAATAATTCTATTGGTTGTTTTTATAATTTTTCAACAAAATTTTAATAATTTTATCTCATATAGATGATTCAAATCTCTTCAGGAGTTTTCTTGCTTTTTGCTTCCATTTATTTAAACTTGCTACACTTACCCCTGGGATTTCGGGTGCTTTAACTTTAGTATTAGAATTTATTAAATCCTTAAATGTTTTGATATTTGCTTTTTTTAACAATTTTTCTTTCTTAGGTCCAATTCCCGGAATATTGCTTATATCATCAGGTTGCGGGTCGAAAAAACATATTTCTTTTCCGCATACACATTCAAAGCAACCATGTTCCCACCTATCACCTTTCTCAGTATCACTAAAAACATATCCACATCTCTTACATTTCTGTTGTACCATTTTTAATTCCTCCATTCGTGTAATTCATTAACTCCATAATCCTATTTAATCTTTTCAAGTAATTTTTTCATTTCGCTGTAATTCATTGCTCCTTCGACTTCTTCAATTACTTCATCTTTTTTAATAAAAAATATAGTTGGAACGGCCTCTATTTTAAATTTCCTACACATATCCTCATTTTTATCCACATTCACTTTAGCAAAAACAAATTCTTTAGCATATTCTTGTTGTAATTTCTTAAATGTTGGGGCAAAGTCTATACAAGGACCACACCAATCTGCCCAAAAATCTATTATTATGATCCTTTCACTATTTTTATTAACTAATTTATTGTAATAATTTATAGAGTTGATATGTACAATTTTATCAGGTGTGGATTGAACGCTTTTCGATTGTACAGCTTTTCTTGGCTTTACATTTTTAACCTTTTTGCTAGCTTCTATATCTTTTTTCTTATTGCCTACTAATTTTTGTCCATTCACAGTTATGTATTCTTTAAATAACTCCAACAACTCTTTTGGAATGTAAATAATCTGGTTCCCTACTTCACTATCCCTAACCTTTATAATAAGGCCAGAATCTCTTAAACAATTAAGAGTTTTGGAGAATGTTGTGGGTGATCTATGTTTAAGGAAAGAGGCCCTCAAATAATCTTTATCTATATATCCATTCTCAGTATAAATGATGTAAAGCAAGATAATTTTGGAATGATTAAGGCTCTCTATAACTCCATGCTTAAATCTTTGAGTTTTCATAAATTTAACAAGCTTGGCTATTAATTCTGCCTTTCTTAGTCCAGCGAACCCTGTGTAATTATTCTCCCTGGCTATATTTTTTAAAGCTTCAATAGTTAAATGCTCTAAACCGTTTTTTAACTTCAATAACTCTTTCAATATTTTCTCACCTTTTTTTTATTATCTTACCTTAGCATTCGGAAATAAAATCTTAGTGACAACTCTCCAGTACAGATTCTTGAAAAAAATGTTCCTTCCAACAATCGATCCTATTATTTTAGGACTAAAAAATCTATGTTGAGAAACACTTTTATATTTTAATATATTTATTTGCACTAACACTTTCAAAACCATAGAAATATTTTTTTTTATTTAAGAAAATAATAGTTTTGACTCATATTTAAGTCGCCTCCATGAATTGTGGGGGTCACATTTAGTGGTATTAGATTTAAATATTAGAGGAAAAAGGTTTTAATATGGAAAATTTTTATACAGAAATGCTTTTATCTTATCTTAATATGTCAAGAAATCTCAAGAAATTGTATGACTATGAACCAAAATTATCTCATAGTACTGATAGAGAAAATTATTACAATGATCTTAAGGATTTTATGAAAAAGACATGTAAATTTTTTGATATTGTAACAAAAGTTTCTACTGAGTTAAAATATGAAGGAAGAATTCTTTTTTTTTTGGCAACTAAGGACCCTCGGCAAAATATCAAAATAGCAGAATTAATGAGATTTTTAACAAAAAATTCGTCTCGGAAACTACGCGAAAAAATGGATGGCGCAACCAAAGATGCTTTAGATGAATTAGAAAAGAAAGGCCTAATTATCCAGGATAAAACTTCAAAAAAACGTATTAAATTAAATATTGAAAAACATCCCGAATTAAAATTATTTAATGAAATCGTAAGTCAATCATATCATGAAAAAGATGAAATGTTTGAAGTTAACAATGATTCGGTTGATCAATCTGAAGGTATCAAAGGTATTAAAAGAGCCATTGATGCTCGAATTAATGAATTATTGGAAAATGGCGAATATGACCAAGCACTAAAAGAGATAGATGATTTTATAGATATCTACCCTAAGGATGTAGAGCTATATATAAGTAAAAGTGAAATATTAAATGATGAATTAGAACGGTATGATGAAGCTTTAGAGGTTGTTGAAAAGGGATTAAAAATTGACAATAAAGAACCTTACCTCTATAATAATAAGGCCACAATTTTATTCAATAAAGGAGAATTGGATAAAGCACTTGATTTAATAGATATTGCTATTAAATTTAATGGAGATGCTGATTTTCTATTTAAAAAAAGTTTGTGGTTATTAGAAAAGGGACTTTTATTTAAAGCGCTAATTGAAATAGAAAGAGCACTTGAAATTAATTCTAATTATATAGAGGCAAGAGAATTTAAGATTGAACTATTAGAGCGTTTAGAATCATATGAGGCAGTAGTTCTTGAATATGATAAGGTAATCGAATTAGACCCAAATAATGATGATCATTATATTAATAAAAGCGCTGTTTTAAACAATAATTTAGAAGAATATGACCTTGCGTTAGAAGCAGTTGAAAAAGGTTTAGAAATTAATCAAAAAAATCCAGTGTTATTTGAAAATAAGGCAATGATTTTAATTAATAAGGGGAAAATTGAAGAATCTATTGATGCAATTGACAGCGCTTTAGCAATAGAAGAGAATTCTGAGACTTTAAGTAAAAAAGCTTATTTACTTCAAGAAAAGGCTTACACATTAAAAGAACTAGAAAAAAATGAAGAAGCTTTAAAAGCTATTGAAAAATCCATCGAGTTGTTTGCTGATTTCGACTCTTATATCATTCAGGAAGAATGTTTATTTGAATTAAAGCGCTACAATGAAGCTCTTGAAGTTATTGAGAGTGCTATTCCATTAGCTGATGATGATTTTATTTTAAATGATTGTTTAAATGATAAAGCAAGTATTCTTGCAAAATTGAAAAGAAAGGAGGAATCTAAAGAAATTATTCAAAGTTTAATTGAAAAAGAGCCTGATGAAGCCTATTATTATGATACTTTTGGAGAAATCTATATATGGTCGAAAGAATTCGAAGAAGCGCTTAAAAAATTTGATAAGGCTATTGAACTTTTAGAAAAGGATGATGAAATTGATCCAGAGCAAGATTTCAGACATGAAACATATATTAAAATAGGAAAATGTTATTTAAAGTTAAATAAGCTAGATAAAGCAAAAGACTATTTAATCAAAGGTAAAAAATTAGCAGAAGAGAGAAATAATAGATTATGGAGTGATAAAGCAACAAAATACATTTTAAAACTTGAAGAATATGGCTGAATTTAGAGATTTTTATGAAGAAAGTGAAAAAATGACAGATTATTTGTTGAAAGCAATTGACAGTTCTACACTTTATTTAAATAAGAAAAAAGAAGGGTTTCTTTTTTTATTTCCAATGTTTAAAAATCATTTTGGTATTGGTATATATCTAAGAAATCTATTAAGAAAAGGGGGTTTTTAATTACAGCTCAATAACGTTTGATGATGGTTGGTATTAGTATTAAATAGAGCCCTTAAGAAATGCGGATGCCCTTTTGAAATGGATAAAAAGATTTGAAAATATAAAAATGAGTATTTTAAAAAAAAAAAGTTGAGTAGATATTAAAATTGTAAATATTTAAAATAACTAATAAATAAATAATATGACAAATCAAAAAGACAAAATATCAGAGTTGGAGCATAAATTAGATGCGCTAGAGAAAAAATATAAAGTTCACAATGAATTATTAAGAGAATTGATATATTTTTTTATGAAAGAAGTAGGAGCAGGGCAGAATCAAGAACATCGCCATACTATAATTCCAGAATTTCTAGTAGATTCTTTTAATCCCTTTATTAGAAGGCTTGATCCCAAGAATCGACAGACTAATGATAAGGAACTTTGGCTTGAGATCCTTGAAAAACTTAAAAAATACGCTGAAAGAGATGATAAGGATAATGACAAGATAGATCTTCTTCTTAAAAGCTGTATGGATCAATTAAATACTTATTATAATTATATAATAAAATTAAATGAATTGAAAGAAAGTGGTGCGGAGTATGATATCTTAGATGAATTTGAGAATGCAATAACTCTTACCCTTCCCTCAAAAAAATTATGGTCTGTCTATAGTTTTGTTAGAGATAAAAAAATACTAAAGAGAAGTAATTTTATTGCAAAAATGGATGAATCATATCAAGAAGGATTAGAGAAGAAATCAAAACAGATTGAAGAACAAGAGAAAAAAAAAAAAAAAATGAAAAAAAAAAAAGTTATAAATGCATTCCATCCGTCAGATGACGTTAGCAAAGAAGAGTTAAA
>Ga0114923_10001380_pt1 | contig 16945 bp, 12 predicted proteins | sample SumtaG_FD_89578 | JGI IMG/M metagenome (GOLD analysis project Ga0114923, IMG submission 89578) | Deep subsurface microbial communities from Indian Ocean to uncover new lineages of life (NeLLi) - Sumatra_00157 metaG | ecosystem: Environmental > Aquatic > Marine > Oceanic > Sediment | place: near...
ATCCGCCCCGCCTTCCAACAGATGGGTAGCGAAGCTGTGGCGGAATGTGTGTGGGTGGATTTGAGGTAATCCTGCTTCCTTGGCGTATTTGCGTATCTTGAGCCAGAAAGCCTGGCGAGTGATGTGTGCCTTCCCACCCCTGCCGGGGAAAAGAAAGGCGTTCAGGCGTCCCTTGAGGAGGTGTGGACGGGCTTCCTTTATGTAATTGTCCAGCCAGTAAAGGGCCTCCTTACCCATAGGGGTCAGCCTCTGGCGTGATCCCTTACCCGTCACGCGTAGAAATCCGGCCTCACGGTTGAGGTCTTCCATTCTAAGCCCCAGAAGTTCAGACACCCTCAGTCCGGCTGCGTAGGTCATCTCCATCATGGCTCTGTCCCTTAACCCACTGTATTTTGACGTATCGGGTTGCTTAAGGAGAATGTCCATTTGATTTGCCGAAAGGACGTCGGGAAGGTTCCGTGGGATCTGGAGCGGTCCTATATTTTCGGCCGGGTTTTTGCTCAGGTGGCCGGTCACTACCAGGTAGCGGTGGAAACCTCGAACGGCAACCACCTTCCTCCGGGCGGACCTTGCCGTCAAGCCTTCATCCCTCAAATGAGCGATAAAGGAGTAGATGTGGGAGGACCGCACATTCTCCGGTTCAGATATTCCCTGGTCCGACAGGAAGTTGTCATAGGATTCCAGGTCGCCCCGGTAGGCTGACAGGGTGTTATCCGCCAGGCCCTTTTCTATCAGGAGATAATCTAAATATGCATCGATTAAGGGCTGCATGATTATTCAGAATCCAGAAGCTAGAATCCAGTAGCCAGAAGGAGAACAACGAAAAACCATGGCGGGTAAACCTCACAAGCATGAAACTGTTGATTTTAATAAATGTATTCCCTGAGTTGAATTATACTTTCGCATTTGGAGAGAATTTCTTCTGAATTCTGGATTCTGAATTCTGGCTTCTGTTTTTACTTCACATACTTACCAATTATCGGTTCCAACTTCTTTTTCACTTCATCCCCTATCACCGATGGGTCGGTAACAATGGCGAACTTCAGTGCTTCGCCGCAGCCGCACGCGGCTTTCTCGCTCATATTACGGGCCGCCCAGGCAATCGCTTTTTTCGCATTTTCAACGTTCTTATGCATGATCTTGAGGATGGCTTCTACCGACACATCCTCTTCAGTCTCATGCCAGCAGTCATAGTCTGTGGCAAGAGCCACGGTGCTGTAGCAAAGTTCAGCCTCCCGGGCCAGTTTGGCTTCAGGGATGTTGGTCATCCCTATGACGTCAACTCCCCATGTCCTGTAAAGGTTAGACTCAGCGCGCGTAGAGAACTGCGGTCCCTCCATACAAATATAGGTTCCTCCCTGGTGGACCCGGGCGCCGGTGGTGCCGGCTCCTTTCGAGACAACATCGGCCAGGGCATGGCACACGGGATCAGCGAATGCTACATGTCCGACGATACCCCCGCCGAAAAAGGTAGAAGGCCTGCCCTTGGTCCGGTCGATGAATTGATGGGGCACAACGAGGTCCCCTGGTACGATCTCATCCTTCATGCTGCCTACTGCCGAAATTCCTATTACCGCATCCACGCCGATCGATTTAAGAGCCCATATGTTTGCCCGGTAGTTGATCTCAGACGGTGTCAGGCGGTGTCCTATACCGTGCCTGGGAATGAAGGCCATCTTCATTCCGTCCAGGGTTCCCGTGATAATGCCGTCGGAAGGGTCACCAAAGGGCGTTGTTACGTTGACGGTATCGATATTTTTGAGACCTTCCATTTCGTAAAGCCCGCTGCCGCCGATGATGCCGAGGTAAGTGCTCATGTATGCCTCCATGATCAGTTTACAGTTTACAGTTTACGGTTTACAGTGAATGCGCTTTTTGAAACGTATTCTGTTGTTTGTCTGTCGTTCACTATTATTTTAATAGGATCGCTTTGTCAAAAGAAGTTGTTTGTTAAGCACAGCTACTTTTCGGACTGTAAACTGTTAACCGTGAACCGTTAACCGCGACTGAAAGGAGCTCCTATGGAACAAATCCTTTTCTCCGGTTGCTTTGTCTGCGGGCCTGATAATGATTGTGGGCTCAGATCAACTTTCCGAACCCTTGAAACCGGAGAGGTGGAGGGCGTATTCACTCCTGACGTGAAACACTCCGGTTACGAGGGGGTGATCCACGGCGGGATTCTCATGGGCTTCCTCGATGAAGTTCTTGGCAGATTGGCCTTTGCCAGGGACCGGCTTTTTTTGACCCATACGCTGGAAGTGACCTTTCGCAAGGCTTCCTCGCCAGGAAAACGCCTCAAAGCGATCGCCAGGGTAGAAGACTGGTCAAAAAGAAGGTTCAAGGCCACGGGAACGGTAACTGACGAGGACGGGGATATCGTTGCCACCGCAAAAGGAACTTTTCTTGTGATGAGCGAGAAGATGGAGAAGGAACTTCTGCCTGAGAACTACCGGAATCCAGTAGCCAGAATCCAGGAGCCAGAAGAAAAATCCTAAAGTATGTTCCCTTTGTTTGTACTTCTGAATTCTGGATTCTGGATTCTGGCTTCTACCGCTTTCCAAGGTACTGCCTAATCCCTTCCTCAAACGGCGTCCATTCTATTCCCAACTCTTCCACCGGGTCGCCTCCTGTCCTGATATTGTCCTCCCCGAGCATAATGAGCTGGTCCGAAGAGATAGGCAGTGGAAGCTTTAGTAGTTGCGCAAGCTTAACCGCAGGAGCAACAATCTGCACAGGTACCGGTAGTAATAAAGGTTTTTTATCAATCACTTGCGATATAATACCTAGAATTTGCATGAAGTTAAGGAGGTCAGGGCCACCCAATTCATAGGTTTTCCCGATATGAACATCCGACTCTAATGTATTTTTAAAGGCCGCGGCAACGTTTTCAACGAACACCGGTTGCATCTTGTTGGTTCCGGCTCCTATCACAGGCAATACCGGTAATTTGCGCATCATCCCGGCTAACATGTTGATGAAGGAGTCTCCCGGACCGAAAATGGTTGAGGGACGAAAGATCGTCCAGTCCAGACCGCTGGCCCTGACAGCCTCCTCACCTGCGTATTTGGTCTGATGATATATGCTGGCTGCGCCCTCTCTTGTCCCCATAGCGCTCATGTGCAGGTAGCGACGAACGCCCGCTTGTGCGGCGGCTACGATGATGTTAACGGTACCTTTATGATGAACCAGTTCGAAAGTGTTTGATCCCGCCTCCCTGATTATCCCTACAAGGTGGATTACGGAATCGACGCCTGCCACGAATGCATCCAGGCCCTCACCTGTGACAACATTTCCTGCAAAGTGTCTGGCACCCTCGGGAAGCATTTCAGGAGTTCCTCTGGAAAGAATCTGGACCTCGTATCCCGCTCCCAGTAACTCCGAGACCACTACTTTTCCAACAAAACCGGTCCCACCGGTCACAGCGACAATCATGGTATACTCCTTAGGACTTGATCTCAGATCTCAGAATAAGCTGGTTCAAAATTCAAGATTCAAGATTCAAAAAATTGCTCCGTGGATGTGTCCGTCTTTTCACCGTGCCGCCGTGTCCCCGCATCACCGCGTCATACGGTTTTTCTCCCCCTCCCCCACGCTCCCAAGCGCCCATGCCTTTCCCTCCTGCTTTCTGCCTCTGGTAACAATTTTACCCTTCTGCTAAAAGTGTCCCATCACGTCCTATCAGTTTACACGCAATTTGATCAGGAGGCAGAAAGCTTTATGCACACTCGTCGATTGACCAGATTGGCTCTCGTTGCCTCTCTGTACGTTGTTCTGACATACCTGACGAACGTCTTGGGACCGGGTCTGAATCTGGGGTACGGGCCGATCCAGATCCGCATCTCGGAGGGGCTGGTCATGCTGGCACTTTTCGACCCCCTTATGCCGATCGCTCTGTACGTGGGATGTCTACTGGCTAATCTTCTAGGCGGTATGGGTCTTCCAGACATCGTTTTCGGACCGTTGCTGACCCTTGCCGCGGGATACGCCACCTATGCCCTAAGAAAAATACCTGTACTCCCCTTCCTGCCCCCGGTGATCTTCAACGCGATCGGGGTCTCGGCATACCTGTATTTATTACTCGGTATGGATTTCGGTTTCAGGACTGTCGAATCGACTGGGATTACGGCATCTGTCATCAACTGGATAGTGTCGCATCCGTACTGGGCCATGGTCCTTTCCATAGGTGTTGGTCAAGCTATCGCAGTTACCGTGTTTGGGCTTATTTTTATGAGAATATGGAGGAGGATGGAAGAACTACCGTGACTCGTAATTTGTGATTCGTGATTGGCAAAATCAAAACAAGGGGTAAAAAAAACCGGCCACATGGGCCGGCTTTTTTTATACTAACGGGAAGAGATTACTTGATAGCGTCTTTGAGTCCTTTGCCTGCCTTGAACTTTGGCACTTTGGATGCCGGGATGTTTATGTTGGCGCCTGTCCTCGGATTGCGGCCCACACGGGCTGCTCTATCGCTGACACTGAAGGTACCGAATCCGACCAGCGAAACTTTACCTCCCCCCTTAAGAGCACCTGCGATACCATCGACAAAAGCCCCCAGGGCTCTTTCTGCGGCAGCTTTACTGATTCCGGCATCTGCCGCCATCTTGGCGATAAGTTCAGCTCTGTTCATCTCTTCCTCCTTTAAATATGGAAATTGAAAGTGGAATGGTAAATTCCGCATCTTGCACCCTTGGTTTTGGATAACAGATGAATATACACAGTGTCAAGCGCTATCAGGCATTAGACCCCGTTAAAAGGGGATTCTTCCAATAAAATAAGTTGAAACTGGTACCAAAATTGTATTATTATTCACAAACCTGTTATCAACTGTGGCCCTTTATATTTAATACTGTATACGCCCCTGACTCCTTTTTTGACTACCCTATGACTCAAAAAAAATTCTTTATCATTTCCCTGGCTCTGGTTCTAACGGCAACTGTTCTGATAACGCTGAGCGATTACTGGACAGCGCTCAATGCGGCCATGGTCCAGTCGGAATCCTATGCCCAGCGGATCGCCAACCACTTGAGCCATCAGCTTTTCATGAAGGAGGATTTCAGCTTCGGCCTCGACGATCCCGAATCGTTCAGCGCCTATAACGACAACATCGAGAATTTTATCAGCAGCCTCGGACTAATCAACATCAAGATTTTCAACCGCCGCAGGATCATCGTTTTCTCAATGGACAAGGCGGTCATCGGGCGGGAGGTGAAAAGCAATGATCCGTTAAACCTTGCCCTCCAGGGGACCAGTTCATCCCATGTCGCCACCCCCGGTTACCAGGAAAAAACATATGGTGAAAAAGTCGAGTTCCCGATGTTGGAGACCTATGTGCCCATTATCCATCCTGAAAGCCAGGTGATCCTGGGCGCATACGAGATTTACCAGGATTACCGCCCTATGAAGGGCCACTTTCTTTCTGAAACACTCCGCTCCGGCGCCACGCATCTAATTCTTCTGCTGGTTTTTGCCGGGCTCTATTACCGTTATGGACGGCTGACCTCTCGTCTTATGGATACCCGCCACCACTCGCTCATCAGGGAACTTGAGGATCGGGTCGAGGAGCGGACCGTGGAATTGAAAAGGTCCAGGGACCGCGTCAGCGACCTTCTCAAACACAAAGAGGAGATGTTCAGGGACCTTATGATCGCTGACGAATACAAAAAGAACTTCATGGGCCTTGTAAGTCATGAACTCCGGACCCCCCTTACGATAATCAAGGGTTATCTCACCATGATGAGGGACGGTGATCTGGATCCTGTATATTCCGATGTGCGGGTTGTTGCCGGTACGTGTCTGGAGGAGTCCAATAAGTTAGAGGGCATTATTAACAACATTCTTGAACTGTCTCAGTTCGAGCGGGGGTTGTTTGATCTGTCTGGGGAAAAGTTTGATCTCCATGAACTTCTCACCGAAGTTGTTAATAATCTGGCCATGGAGGTAATGGGGAGGAAGGATGATATCAATATAGAGGTCTCGCTGGAGATGGCCAACTTCACATCAGACAGGATCAAGATCATCCAGGTCTTGCAGCAATTCCTGAGCAACGCCCTTAAATTCTCTCCTGACGGCAGCAGGATCACGATCAAGGCTGCTCCCAGTCACAGGGGTCTGCTACTTTCCGTTTCCGACGAAGGGGTCGGGATACCTGAGGGCCAGGTCAACGAGATCTTCAATCTTTTTTACCAGGTCGATATATCCACTACCCGCAGTTTTGAGGGTTCGGGTCTCGGCCTCGCCATTGTCCATAAGATAGGACAGATATTGGGAGGCCGCGCCTGGGTTGAGAGCGAGGAAGGGGTTGGCAGTACCTTTTTCTTCGAGGTAGAGGCTTTCGATCCCTCCCTCACGGACTAGCAGCGTGTCGTAAAAAGTCCATTCGTGGCTTTTTGCTCCACTTAAAAGCGAAAAGTGTCATTTACGTCCACACCTCCGGCCCTGCCTGCCCCGAGCTGAGTCGAGGGGAGCAACTGTAGTGTGTTGAAGGGTGATTTGTGATTGTTTCATTGCGTTCAAAAGGCGGGGGACGCCGTGGCGCGGAGACGCGGAGCCAAAAAACGGTATCACTCCGTGTCCCCCCTTCTCCGTGTCGATAGATTATAAAAAAATGGGGAGCTTTTCGCTCCCCATTTTTTAAAGTATCGGGTTCTCGTGCATCGCCTTGAGGCGCAACCACCTCCGGTCGACCTCGTTCTGGAACTCTTCGACCAGATCAGCGTTGTCCTCCTTGGTAAGGTGGCGCGTTTTCCCCATGGTCTTGAGCCACTCCATGACGTGCAGCTTTTTGTCCTTGTCTTCAGGGTTATAGGTAATGTTTGTGATCCCGTTACGCACCTCGTAAAGCGGGAAGAAACATGTGTCTACAGCCTTCTGAATGATGTCGATCGAGTTCTTCTCCACTGTTCTCCAGCCCAGGGGACAGATGGAGAGCAGTTTCCCGAAAACAAACCCGTCCTCGGCTGCCATTTTCTGGGCGATGGCCGCCTTCCTCACCATGTCCCTGGGCTGGGTTTCTACTGCAGTGAATACGTAGGGAATATTGCAGGCCGCCAGGATCTGGGCCGTATCTTTATGATGGAACGACTTACCCCTCCCGCCGGGACCAACTCCGGATGTGGAGGTCTGGTGCCCGAGAGGTGTAGAGAAGGAAAGCTGTGTGCCGGTGTTCATATAGGCCTGGTTGTCATATTCAATGAGGATCATCTTGTGGCCGCGGATAGCGGCCCCTATACTCGGTCCCATGCCGATGTCGTGGCCGCCATCGCCGGTGACCATAATGAAAGTGAACTCCTCGTCGCCCGGCAGGCGCCCCTTCCTTACGAGAGTATGGTACGCCTCAACAAGCCCGCTCATGGTGGCAGCCCCGTTCTGGAACAGGTTGTGGATGTAAGTGATCCGGTGGGAACTGAAGGGATAGCCGGTGGTCACCACCATGGCGCATCCGGTGTGGTACTGGACGATAACGTTGCCCTCGATCCCCTTCAGGAAGATGTTCAGGCTTGGGAAGATACCGCATCCGGGGCAAGCACCGTGCCCGGGAACAATCCTCTTGGATTTTGCCGCCAGCTTCCGTTTGTTGAACCCCTTGAGCAGCAGTTCCCCGTTTTTCTCCTCGAGGCGATGGATACCTGGGGACTGCCCTTCCTTTGTCAGCGGCTTCAAAACGCTTTCCATGCTGACACCCGGATCGCCCGGATTGGCGCCGTGGTAGCCAAAGGGTATCTGGATTTTGCCCGTCCGCCCGGCTTCCTGGGCCTCCTCGAACATCTCCAGGGCGTCCTCCACGTAAAAATCCAATCCGCCGAGGCCGTAGATACGGTTTAGAACCCTTGTGTCGTTGGCAGGATCGTCCTTTAAGGCAGCCTTGATCTCCATGGACATGTTACCGTTCCAGGCGCCGTAACTGTCGGCCCGGTCCCCTACCATGAGGGCCTTGACCCCCGAAAAGATCCCCTGGATCTCCTTGATGGGGAAGGGTCTGATGACGGTGATTGTTACGGCACCGACCTTCTCACCCTTTTCCCGGAGCCTGTCCACAGCGATTTTGGCCGTGTCGAATGCTGAGTTGAGGACAAAGAGGGCCGTCTCGGCGTCCTCCATCTGGTAGCTGTTGAGGATGGAGTAATCACGCCCTGAAAGCTGTCCGTACTCCTTGTAGATGCCAGGCAGGACCTTATATGCTGCTTCCATACCCAGGGAGAGCTGTTTCTTGTTGTTGATGAGGTCCGGCTCGTTCATGTAGGGCCCGATGGTGACCGGGTTGTTGGGGTCCAGGGCATGGTTTTCCTGAACCTTGTCGCCCAACCAGTCCCGGATGACCTGCGGGTCCTCAAAGTAGTGAACTCTTCTCTTCTGGTGGCTGGTGAAAAAGCCGTCGTAAGCCACGATGACCGGCAAGCGTACGTCCGGGTGCTCGCCAAGTTTGACGGCCACCATGTTCATGTCGTAGACCATCTGCGGGTCTTTGGCCATGAGAATAACCCACCCTGTGTTTAACGCCATCATGATGTCGCTGTGATCGCCCTTGATGTTAAGGGGGCCGGAGACCGCTCTGCAGGCTATGTCCAGGACCATGGGGAAGCGGCTTCCTGCCTGGACCGGCAACTGCTCCATGGCGTAAAGGAGACCGTTGGCGGAGGTGGCGTTGAAAACGCGGGCGCCGCCGGCTGTGGCGCCGAAACAAATTCCGGCAGCCCCGTGCTCACCGTCTCCGGGGATCATGGTGATTTCGTGCTCTCCGGCAGCCTTGAGAGCGTCCAGGGTCTCAGCGACCTGTGTTGAGGGGGTAATCGGGTAGTAGCCGACCACATCGAAATCGATGTGCATGGCCGAGATGGCCCCTATGGTGTTGCCGTCCTGCAGGTCCACCTTTTGCGGGTACGGCCCGGAAAGTGTTTTGGCTGTCTTGGTGGAACTCATAGCACCCTCCTCAAATCAGCGCGTAGCTGGTTAATATCGTGATCGGTTTCAACTTCGGTGGTAAGGGCCTCGACCGGGCAAATGGCCACGCAGCGCAGGCAGCCCTTGCAGTACTGGTAGTCAACACCCAGCATGAAGGAGTTATCCTTGCCCTTGTCGTCCTTTCTGTTCACGAACACCATGCAGTGATCGGGACAGGTAATGTCACAATCACCGCAGTGGATGCACTTGTCCTCGTGGAAGAACGGGATGTAACCGGTTCGGGAGGCTTTGTGGTTCTTGAGAACGGTGTTTCCCGGGTTGGTGATGATGCCTCCGAAGGGCTGGTTCTCATACCCGAGGGCCGGCTGGACTTTGTGAAACGGGACTTCGGGGTACTTCTCCAGGGAGCAGTAATCTGCTTCTTTAACCTCGCTATAGCCCCTGTTAAAGGCGTTCATGTTACCCTCTACCAGGTGTGGATAGCGTTTTCCGATCTTCGCCTTGATGACGTTTTTGATCGATTCGGGATCGATGAAACCGGATGCCTTTGAGACGGCGCCCAGGAGGGCTGTGTTGAGTGGGATTTTCTCCTCCATGGCTATCTTCATGGCGTCCACACAAAAGACCTGGCAGGCTGGGAGCTGCATGAGTTCAACGATCTCGTCAGGGCTCCTGGTGGTATTCACGATCACGACACCGCCTTTTTTGAATCCCTGGGTAAGAGGTATAGCGCCCAGGAGTCCCTCGGCGAAAACAACCAGCATGTGAGGGTGTTCGATAGGAGAGTTATCTGTAACTTCCACGTCCCCGGGGCACAGCCTGATGAAGGATTTCACCGGCGTCCCCTTCTTCTCTGATCCGTAACTGGCGAAGTTCACTCCGTTGTAGCCCATCTCGAGGATGCAAGCTTCAGCCAGGATCTGTCCTGCCAGGTTGGCTCCCATTCCGCCGATGCTCTCCATGCGGATCTCGTAGTAGCCAAGCTCATTTGTTAAAGGTAGTTTCGGTGGCGCCATCGCCGTTTCTCCTTTCAAATTGGTTGTTGTTCCAGCAGCAAGTCGTAAATCCTCGATCACGCCACCCGTCTTCGCTGAAGCTGCGTCGTGACAAAACGGTGTGACCGTAAATTTTTCGAAATGCTCTTTTTAATAACGTTTACTTTAAAAAAAGGTGACTAAACTGCCAATCTCCAAAACCAGTGACTCAAAATTCCCTTTCAATATAACCTCTTTTCAGACCAATAAAAGGCCTTTCGGCGACAAAAAATGGGGGAACACCCCCATTCGCCTCAGGCCCTCGCTAATCTGTGCAAATTATATTTATCCAGCACTTATTGTCAAGATGAAATGCCTTTTTATGTTTAAAGCTCTGTGATGGGACACTCCTGGTATTCTCTGAAGGTGATCCTGAGTTGCAATCCATCCTTTACGGATACCTCAAGGGTTCCGGCGAGTAATTCAACGTAGGATCGCACAAGGTTGAAACCGAGGGAGTTGTTTGTGGTAATCTCGAAATCATCCCCCATCCCGATGCCGTTGTCACCAATGGCGATAACAAACTGATCCACCCCTTTCTTTCTCAATTCCAGGTTGATCTTCCCCATTTCGTTGTTGGGAAAAGCATGCTTGAAGGAGTTTGAAACGAGTTCGCTAATTATCAGTGCGCAAGGCAGTGCGGTATCGACGTTAAGCAGCACTCTGTCGTAAGAGACATCAAACTCGATTCCCTTGTTCTTTACATCGTAGCTACTGGCCAGGTGTTGCACGAGAGAACTTATATAATCGCCGAAATCGATCCTGTTAAGCTCCCCCATCTCGTACAGTTTTTCATGAATTAGAGCCATGGAGAGGATCCGGTTCTGGCTGTCCTGAAGGATCTTTTTCGTCCACAGATCGGATGTGTAATTGGATTGCATATCGATGAGCCCCGAAATGGCCTGAAGGTTGTTTTTGACCCGGTGGTGAATCTCCTTCAGCAGGATCTCCTTTTCGGCAAGTGATTGGAGCAAGAGACTTTCGGAGCGTTTCGTCTCGGTGATGTCCTTGAGCGATTTCACAACTCCAGTCACGTTTCCCAGGTTATCGTACATCGGAGCCGTGCTCACATAATAGGTCCTTGTCAAACCATCCGGATCCATGACCCTTTCCTCGGTATGATATGTCTTCTCATCCTTAAGCGATCTGAGGGCGGCACAATCCGCACAGGGCTCACTGGTACCATGAACAGCAAAATGACATTTCTCGTCCACAAAATAGCCTATATTGTCTCTCGCGAAGGGGTTGGCCCACGTTACGTTCAGCTCCGGATCGATGATAATAATTGCGTCACCTATGCTCTCCAGAATTGCACGCAGCTTTTCCTGGTTCTCCCTCAACGCCTCATCTATCAGGACCTGGCTGGTAACGTCCCTGCAAATAGCCAGAATTGCCTTCTTCCCTAGAAATATGATCTCATGGGATGTAACTTCGACGTAAAAAACCGTTCCGTCCTTTTTGAGGTGGCGGAAGACCCCCGCTTTATCACGTCCGGAGGGCCTATTACTCAAACTACTCTTCAGGATAGAAATATCCTCCACGGGCCTGATATCAAGGACACTCATCCCCAGGAACTCGTTCCTAGTGTAACCGTAGTCTTCGGCGGCAGCCTGGCTCACATCCAATATGTTAAGGTCATTCGCGTCAAAGATGATCACCGGCAGAGGGATGTTGTCGAAAAGCTCTTTGTATCGTATTTCACTGCGCTTGATGTCGTCCTCTCTGGCCTCAATGGATCGGGCCATGAGATTGAAGCTTTCGCCCAGTTCCTCAAACTCAGCATACTCAACCATCACTGAAACGTTATAACCCCCGGCTGCGACGCTTCTAGTCTGTCGTACCATATTACGGACAGGGTTCATGATCTTTTTCAAAAGGCCAAGACTGATTAATAACGCCCCGACAAGTGCCATAATGAGGATCATGGAGGTAATGTAAATGAGTCGATCCACGAGGCCATAGGTTCCGATCTTCGGTTGGAAAACAAGCACGACCCATCCCATCTCCCGGATCAGGTATGTGCTTGAAAGGCCGCTGACTCCACCGATCTGCTCCTCGTAGCTGCCATCGTTCCCGCCAAAGGCTTTTTTGATGGAAGCAAATTCCATATAATTTACGTGACCGGTTCCCATTTCCTGAACGGTATCGGTGATGCTGTTACCGCCGGCATCGATCAGGGTAATGAACCCCTCCGTCACCGGGTTTTTCGATCTTACGATCTCACTCAGAACGTCAAGATCCAGATGAGCGACCAGCATTACTTCCGTGAAAGCTATGGAAATGGTGATCGTTTTGCAGTCTTTTTCAGAAGAAACGTAGGAGCTGGACCAGCAGATCCGGCCCGGTACCGCTGCAGCCGGCTGATAGTAGGGTTGCCTGGACATATCAAGGCCCCGTTTCTTCGGGTTGTCAGGCACGATCGTAAGAACGGAACCTTTCTTGTCCAAAAGATACATCGTGGTGATAAGAGGGTGATAATCGAGGATCCGCTGCATTATCCCATGAACTAAAGTGTTGGTGGCGCCTTTTCTTGTTACTTCAAGGGACAGCTCCAGTAACTCATTGCTGTGGTGATCCAGGCTGAGTTCGACCTGACCGGCTATGGATGCGGCGAGCCGCAGGTTCCTTTCTGATATATCCTGTTTGAAACTCTGTCCAAAGATTGCGGAAAGGAACATACTCAGGCCGACCAGAACCACTCCCAGGGCTGAGAAAATTACCAATAGCCGTTTCTGAAGGCTGGGCCGCCTTAGCAAAATTTTCCCCCCGATCAAAAAGTTTATTCAGTAGAGGATACTGCCCTCTTCCTCGTTTTCCACGAAAGAAACTGTTATCACCGTTTCCCCATCCTCGTCCTTGTCCCTGCTATTATCCCTGTATACGGTAAGTTCACCGTCGATCATTTCAACATAGGAGTTCAGTAGCTGGATCCCCAGCGTCTCCGGTTCTTCAAAACTTACATGTTCAGGAATGCCCATTCCATTATCCCTCTCTTCGAGAAAATATCGCCCATCCTCCCCTATCCTGCAGGAAATGAAGATATCGCCGGCTTCCCCTGGTCTGAAGGCGTGTTTCATGGAATTGGACACCAGCTCGGCTATGATCAAACCACACAGGGTCGCGGTTTCCACGTTCAGGGTGAGATCATCCGGTATCAGGTTATGAATATTCACCGGGCCGTTGTATCTTGATAGTTCATTTTGCAGCATTGCCAGCAGTGCACCGGTGTAACCGGCCATGGGTATGCGACTGAGATCATCCAGGCCGTACAGGGTTTCGTGTATCAGCCCCATGCACATGATGCGTATCTGGATGTCCTTGAGTACTTTGGAGGTCCAATCCCAGTCTTCGGATACATAGGAAGCCTGAATGTTCAAGATCTGTGAGATCGACTTGAGGTTGTTGTTAACTCGATGTTGAATCTCCCGAATGAAGATCTCAGATTCCTCAAGTTTGGCCCTCACCATTTGCTCTTGGGCCTTCTTTTCAGTGATATCTTCAAATATGACTGCAAAAGTTCCCGGGCGCGGACAGTAACAGTTCACAGCGTACCACCTCTGTAAAATGTCGAAATATTGCTCAAACCGTATTGGCTCTCCGGTAAGACCTACCTTCCCATAGATGCCGATCCAGTCGAATTCCGAATCTTCAATACCCGGCAGCACCTCAGTAACCTTTTTCCCAATGAGTTCATCCCTTCGCAATCCGGTCAGCATTTCGAATGCGCTGTTGACTTCCAGGAATATATAATCTACGGGTGCGCAGTTTTCGTCTGTCACAACTTTATGAAAGGCGAAACCGACAACCATGTTTTCAAATAGACTGATGTATTTGAGCTCGCTTTGAGCAGCGGCCTCCTCCAGTTGCATTATCTGGGATATATTGCGGAAAGATTTGACGACCGACCTGATCTCACCCTCCTGGTCTCTGACAGGTGCGGTGGAAATATGAAATAACTGGTCCTCCCCTGACCTGACCTTTATTCTCTTTTCATGAGAAACAACTTTCCCTTGGCCGAAAGACTGGCATTCGGTGCATTCAAATCCAGATCCTTCCAAGCAGTTGAAGGCATCCGCGCACTTTAACCCCAAAAGCTCACCGAAGGCTCTTTCCGCCGCCATGTTACTCCATATGATGTTGGTCTCGGTATCAATGAGAAGCACAGGGTCGCCGATGGACTCCAAGGCCACACGCATGGTCCTGTCATTGGAAGAGATCTCCCGCTGTAGCTTTTCCTCCCTGCGTATGAAGAGATAGACCAATGCCATCAGCAGGAAGGTTATTACGATAAAATAGCCCGTTATCATTTACCGGTGCCTTTCTTTGATAGGGTCGCAAAAAGTCCTGGCGTGACTTTTTTAAGTTCCATAATTTCTTTGGGGAAAGCGAAAAGTGTCATTTTCGCTTTCCTCACAAATCAATGACTTAATTTAACGGTCATTGATTTGGGGGCCCCACCCGGGCCACGTCGATGACTATTTCGAAATCATCACTTAGATTTACCAACGCGATCAAAGAGTTGGGAATCGGTGGTATCAAGTATCTCCTTCTGGACCTTTTTCTTGAAATGGTCCTCTTCCCAGGAAATGGTTGGAAAGTGGAAAGCGGGTAGGGTTTTCAGATACACATCACCGGAGTGGGTGTGAAAGTGTATCTTTCGAGCGTTTACCCCGCCTGTGTCCCTGCTGACAATTGGGATTCCCTCGATCTCCATAAATTTCTCAACGAAGCTGATGTTTTTCAGTCCGGGAGAGTTTTCCTTTTGAAGTGATTGGATGATATGCGCGCCTCCGAATAACTTGGCGCGCAACATCTTCCGCCTCGCCCCGAGTTTCATCAGTTTGTTTATAAGTATTTCCATGGCGTTGATACCGTACCTGGCGCCTTTATCGAAGCTTCCGATATCGGCCTTCCCGGGCAGAAGGATGTGGTTAATACCTCCTATTTTCATCTTTTTGTCGTACATACAAATCGAAACGCAGGAGCCCAGGATCGTTTCGACAACGGCGGGTGTGGATGACGCGTATATCTCTCCAATATGTATCTTTGTTCGTATCATTTTCCGAATTGCCTCGGCTTTCAACTGTGAATAACCTCGCAAAAAGTTTCTTCCTTGATGGACTTTTGCTAGCAGCGTGTCGGACTTTACCGATACGCTGCGATAAGTTTTTCGGAATGCCCTTTTTGGACGTTTTCTTGAAGGAATGGGCATTTAACAGGTGGAATATGATTGCAATTTACCAAATATGTCATATGTTTCCCCGGTTTTTGCTGAATGGCCTTTCGAAACACTTTGGCTAGGAGTCTGAAACGGATAGTCCGACAGACTCCTGGTTCATCAACTATTCAAAGTTCTTATCAGGGCGTTGGGCAGGGAGTTTAAAGAAACTACTTTCCGGGCGGCCCCCAGCTTTACCGCCTCCTTTGGCATCCCGTAGACCACACACGACGCTTCGTCCTGAGCAATGGTATACCCACCGGACTCTTTGATCTCCAGCATGCCTCGGGCACCGTCATCCCCCATCCCGGTCATGATAATGGCAATAGTGTTGCTCCCGGCATACCGCGCCGCTGAACGAAACAGTACATCCACAGAGGGCCTGTGCCTGCTCACGAGCGGCCCGTTTTTGATTTCAACGTAGTATTTGGCCCCGCTTCGCTTAAGAAGGGTGTGAAGGTTGCCCGGTGCGATGAGAACCCTGCCCTGGATGACACTGTCTCCGTTTTCCGCCTCCTTGACCGTTACCCTGCAGGTGGTGTCGAGGCGCCCGGCAAACGCCTTTGTGAAGGTCTCGGGCATGTGCTGAACAATGACCATTCCGGGGGCATCGAGGGGAAGGGCCTCCAGGAAAACCCGGATCGCTTCGGTGCCTCCCGTGGAAGCTCCAAGGACAACCACCCTGTCGGTAGTCTGGATCATGGCCTGGCTTCTGGTCCTGAGGATGACCGCGTCGGCGGTAAGCTTGGGGGACACATCAATGAACGATCTCTTGAGCAGGTGCAGCTTTGCCTTGGAGGCTGCTTTCACAGCGTCCGTTATCCGAATTTTCGACTCTTCAAGGAACCCTTTAGCCCCGAGACGGGGTTTTTGAATTATGTCAACAGCGCCCAACTCCATCGCCTTCAATGTGGTCTCTGCGCCCTTTTCGGTAAGAGCGCTGCAGATCACCACCGGGATCGGATGCTGCGTCATGATCTTTTGAAGGAACGTAAGCCCGTCCATGCGGGGCATTTCCACATCGAGAGTTATTACATCAGGTACTTCCTTCTGGATCTTCTGGGCCGCAATATAAGGATCCGCAGCCGTTCCGATCACTTCCAGACCCCTGTCGGATTCAAGGACCTTCTCCAGGGTCTGTCGGATAACGGCGGAGTCGTCAACGATGAGGACCTTGACCCTGCCCTTTCTTTTACCGGAGCCCATTAACAGATCTTTCTGTAAACTGACGGGGCCAACAGCTTGACCGGTAGATCAAGACTATGGAGGGTCTCGGAGTGGCCGGTAAACAGGTAACCATTCGGTTCGAGGTGCTGAAGTATTTTCAATAAAATTGATCTCTGGTTTTCCCTGTTAAAGTAGATAAGCACGTTTCTACAGAAGATAATGTCGAATTTACTGTTGATCCCATATTTGTCGTCAAGGAAGTTCAGCCGCCCGTATTGAATCAGTTTGCGCAGTTCCGAAACTATCCGAACCTGCGGTTTGGTCCTGTCTTTGCTTTTTAAGAGATACCTTTTTTTCATGACCGCAGGGACGGGTTCAACCTTTTCCTCCGCGTACACGGCTCTTCTGGCTTTTTCCAGTACCTGCGTGGATATGTCGGTCCCCAGGATGTTGAAGGAAAGTTTTTCCTCGTTCCTGGAATAATCCGAGAGCACCATGGCCAGCGTATAAGGCTCCTCGCCAGACGAGCATCCGGCGCTCCATATTCGCAGTTCGCGATCCTTGCCAACCCCGTGCTTTTCCATGAGCTTCGGCACAGATTTGCTGTAAAGATAATCGTAGTGAG
>Ga0114923_10001381_pt1 | contig 16936 bp, 14 predicted proteins | sample SumtaG_FD_89578 | JGI IMG/M metagenome (GOLD analysis project Ga0114923, IMG submission 89578) | Deep subsurface microbial communities from Indian Ocean to uncover new lineages of life (NeLLi) - Sumatra_00157 metaG | ecosystem: Environmental > Aquatic > Marine > Oceanic > Sediment | place: near...
ATCAACCAAAATAACCTTATTATGCAAAACAAACCCAAATCACCGGACGAGCAAATGAACGTAAGTGATGTTTTAACGGCGGGTTACAAAAATACGTGCCTTCGCATACACCCCCAAAACAAACCCAAAACAAACCCAATTCAAACCCAATCAAAGCCAATTTAAGCCAATTTCAGGCCCAGACAAACCCAACTCAAACCCAATTTCAAACGCCCCTCTTGCCCGTGGTGAATCGATTAACATATCAAAGAGAGACCGGGCCAAACTTACATTAAGCGACCCCCAACGAGTAAAAGTAGTCAAACAAATCTTCCAAATGTATGCAGAGCAAGGTAAAGGTTATAAATCTCTTGCCGATACCTTGAATCAGCAAGGCATCCCTACACCACGTGGGCCACAATGGTCTCACATCTACAGCGGAAAGTGGACGGATACAACTATCAGGTATATCCTGGTAAATCCCATCTATGCAGGAGACATGGTCTGGAACCGCCGCACTGATGGGCGATTCCACAGGATAAGCCAAGGCCGGGCTGTGGACCGAGAAAATATACATGGGGCAAGATTAGTGCCTAATGACAAAGATAACTGGATAATAGTCCGTGATTCACATCCACCTCTGATCAGCAGAAGGCTATTTGAGCAGGCAAAGCAAAGGCGTCAAAGTCATCCCAAGTCAATTGAGCAGCAACAACGTGTTTCACAATTTAATGCTCATGGCAAAACCTGGAACGGCCAGCGCAGCCGCTTTATACTCTCCGGGCTGGCCAAATGCAGTCTCTGTGGCAATCGCTATCAGGGTGTTACTCGAAACAAAGGCAAGAGGCGGTTAGATGGTACCAGGGTCAAGACCCTATACTATGGCTGTGGAGGCTATATCACCAAGGGTACGAACGTTTGTCAGATGAATGCAATTGCCAAGAAAGTCCTCGAGGCGACAGTTATCAATGCGGTACTGGATTTCTACAGGCCTTACCTGGAAAAAGATGGTCGTATGAAGTTAGCCAAGGCAGTCAAAATGCAGGTCAACTATGAAGGAGAAGAACTGATTTCTGCCCGGGAGCGAGCCCATAGTGAGCTGGAAAAGATAGGTCAAACCATTAATAATCTGCTGGACAACATTACACCGACTAATCGTGAATATGTCGACCAGCGATTAAATGACTTGAAACAGAAGAAACTGCGATTAGAGGCAAGGCTCGAAGAGCTTGACCGCCTTTCCCTGTCGCAGGATGAAATCGAAAATATTGTTTCCGATGCAGTACAATTTTTGTCCGGCCTTGAATTTACACTCCATCAGGGCCTGCCTGAGACCAAACTCGTTGCCCTGCGGCAATGTATCGAAAGAATTCAAATCGATGAGCCCACCAACACTATCATCCTTAAAATTCGGCCGGTTCCGGTTGGGAATCTCCAAGTCACTCAAGAACGAGTGGTATCTGTTTAAGTAACTCCAAACACAGCAACAGGCTGGTCATAACAGATTTTTTCGCATTTTGAATGGATCAAGATTCAGGGGGAAGGTCCACAGCATAGGCAACGGACTGTGCAATCTGTACGGCAAGAAATCCTCTATCACGAGCATGACAGTTTTAACCTTCTTTTACTTGGGTCCCTGTGACAGGTGCGTATCATCATAGTATCTGATTTGAGTGCCTTGGATGAGTCGCACTACGATTGCCACACGTTGATTTTGTGGTTGGGGATATACAATTGATTTGTAATACGCCCAAAAAGCTTGATAGCTCCAGCAGCAAAAGCAAACACGAAGTATACTTACGAGTAAGAAAGGCTGAGGAGATATTTGACACATATGGTGATACTATTCGCTCAACCATATACTTCTACACAAAAGATAGAGTACTGGCTGAGGATATCTATCAGGATTTTTTCCTCTCTTTGGTGCGAAGGCCAATAAGACCGGAAATACAAAACATCAGAGGATACATTGCAAGAGCACTCATCAACGATATTCTCGATTCAGTGCGCAGAACCGAAAGCCATCGAAATCTGCTTGCCAGATACGCCAACTTTCGCTCACTGGCACGATGTGGCCAATTAAGGAACACTGGTCACAACGTGGTTATAGACATCGACAGCTTGAATCATCTGACGAAGATGCTCAAAAAGCAATTGAGCGGCCGGGAAGCAGAGAGCATCATCCTTAGATACATATATAATTTGACAATTACTGAGGCAGCGGAGAAAATGCAGGTAAAAAAACGGACTTTCAGCAGATATCTCTGTGTGGGCTTAAAGAAAATCCGCCAGCTTATGAGCGAAAAGCATGTCAGCATTAACGACCCTTATTAATCGATTTCAAATCGAAATGTCGAGAAACGCCACAGTCAAAGCCGATGCTACTGCCCCATGAGCTTATCGAAACCAAATGACTTACGGCACTTATGAGGAGAGGGGAGTACCGTGTGATTTATCAACCCCTTGTTCTAACCGCAGGTCTTGAGCCTGCCATCCATTGGAGTTGTTAACCGCGAGTTTCCATCCTTCTCCCCGGACTGAAGTAATTAGCTGAGGCCGATGCGGGTCGGACTCAATAAGCTTTCGTAACTTGCTCATGTTAACATCAAACGTTTTACCCCCTTCGTTTGCAGGTGTGCAAATAGAATCTGCCCATATAGGGGACTGTAGCAGTTCTTTTGGAGAGATAACCCGGCCAGGATTATCCACAAAGTATTTCAGTAAGTCCGCTAAAATGCCAGGCAATGGCCTTACTCCCCCATTACACCAAACTTCGCGACGCTCAAAATCCACCACAGTATCCTTCAATCTAATTGTTTTCCTGCACCAGCCACGATGAACATTGTTGTGAAGATGTGCGCGTATTCGTTTTATTAGGAGGCGACTCGAAGCCTGCTTACCCGCCACAATATCCGTAGCCCCAAGGTCAAACAGTTTTTCTTCTGCGTTTATTTTTGCCCGGGTCATCAGTACAATCAGTATCACCTCCGTATTGCCTGCCCTGATGGATGAACATAAGTCAAAGGTTTTCCTGTCGAGGTTATCGAACTCAATGAGCACAAGGTTATAAAAGTACTTTTTAATCTGCGATTTAGCTGCCGGCAGTGTGCGTGCTCTATGTAACTCAAATCCCAAGGATTCGATATTGCGGGCCATTCCCACCCGCTTTCTAAAATCCTGAGCGACATATAGCGCTAGCTGCTTACTCATAATGAACAAATCGCTTTACTAATCCCCTGTTTTTTTGCCTAACCATGTTTGCAATTAGGCCTTTGCTCACAACTGCCAATGCTGTACTCTGCATAAGTGTGACCTGCTGTGTATTCTCAAAAGTCTTTCACGATACTCGGCCGCTACACCCAGAACCTAAACCAGTTTCATTTATTACTTCCTGCAAACCGACAATAACAGTAAAAGAAGAGTAAATGTTCTCTCCTGAGCAACCTTATACTGGGAGAATACTTTTTTGCTCCTTTGTACTTCAAAATAGCAAGTTAAGACTTGAGAGGACCTGTGATGAAATACGTACACCAAATTAAGCAGAGTAACGGCAGCGCATATTCTTCCATATCGCAACCAAAGACTACCTGCCGATGAGCTTAAATACAAAACTACTACCACTGGTGTCCCCCTTTCGACCCCATCGTTTATGGCAAAGCCATATTTCACCGTATATCGACACGGCCGCCGTTTACGTCCCCCATAGGCGTGTTCAGATTACGCGACCAAATTCAAAGACCATGTGCACAACCTACTGCCAGGCTTATCACTGTTCTTGGGGACATTTTTACTCTTCCACACGCCTAATTCGTCCATCGGCAAACAGGGACACATTTCATGACCCTAACAAAATTATTGTTTGCATTTTTTATTTTGGAGAACAAAAGCAATAATGATAACATATAAATATGTGCTAAAGAGGCGTGTTTTGAAGGCCGTCAGGGCCCTATAATCTGTTGGCGAGCTAAAAAAGGTTTGCCCCGGATACGCCCGTAACATACAAGATTTAGCGGCAATTCGCCTTTTTTTGAAATAAGGGGAAAATTATGTTTATTTTAATATAATGTCCCTATAGTTCTACAAACTTAACATCGATGAAAAAGGGGTGGCAATAGTAAAGCAAAAAGGCCTCGACAACAAGGGGGTATGGGAAAACAGGCAGCCAATGGTTATCATATAAAGTTAAGAACATCATTGAAGAATTACTCCAAAGGCCCCTGTTCGGAGCGCCTGCCCTCACTGTCTTTGTAAGGTAGTTATAAGTATACGACCGGTACGAAATTATGGGCGAAAACGAAAAACTTCCGTTCCAGCAAATAACTCTGGGTGCCTATAAACAGCTTATCCGCCTTTTCCTTCGATACGTCTTGATTCGCTGTGCAATATATACGAACACAAGAAAAGAGGCGGAACTAATAACTTACTGTGCATTCAAAGAAGTTTGGCAAAGTTTGAGTCAGTTCGACAGCATAGGCCAGGCTGGCCAGGCATTACATAGCACCATAGACAGCATGGGTGAACAATGTGCACAGGCCCGTATCCAGACAGAGGACACACGCAGACTGACCAAGACTGAAATGTTGGTGGCTGATAACAAGATTCAACAGTTGGTGCACAAGATAAACACTCTCGGCGACATTCCTCAGCAAATACTTATTCTTAATCACATTGAAATGTTGAGCCTTAAGGAAATATCTATCATCTACAAGAAGCCGATAAAGGATGTAATGTCCATAATGACCACGGCAGAAAACACACTTGCAGACAAATTGACCGTTCTCTGGAAGCCTGATACTATTGCTGCCGATGACATCTGCCTGTGGATGGACAAGATAGACACAGCCCTCGGCAAGGATTTGAGAGAATGCATTGCCGGCGCTATTCTAAGCGATCTCGCCAAGCCGGGAATTCATGAATCCGACGGACACAGCAACAGGAATAAAGCATAAATAACCCCTTCATGCCGTTCGCCCTGCTCGCCTTCTTCACATTTAATCTTCTTTTACTTCAACTGCAGAAGAACTAATTGCACACTACCTGTCGGAAGATTCCCGCGTTTGCTTTATGGAGACCGGTCATGAAGGAATTGCAAGTTGTCTTAGTTGGTAACAATGGTACGGGCAAAAAGGCACTGACTCGAAAGCTGCTCCATGAATTTCCCTGTCAACACAACAATGTGTCACATAAAGCCAAAGTGACTGCCGATGATTGTGCGGAGATAGGGATTGTCTGTGCCTTTTCTGGAGAGTGCTCTCACTGCGCCTGTGATAGCAAGACTTCAGCCACGATGCGGGCCAGATTTAGAATTGCTCAGAAAGACTGCAATATCATCATTCCTTCAAGTATACAAACATTTCTCAAGTCTCTGACCACGGGCTTCAACGCCGACGCCGTGCTGCTTGCCGTCGATGGATCGAAAGGAGTCACAGAACAGACATGCCAGTATGCATATTTGGCCGCCATGTTCGGCATAAAAGAAGTAATCACCGTTATCAACAAAATGGACCTCATACTTTACGACAGAGCTACTTTTGAGGCAATATCCGAGCGGATGAGGATATTTCTAAAGGGCCTTAAAATGAGCATTATAGCTGTCATACCTGCTTCCGCTCAAAATGGTGACAACATTGTTGCTGGAAGTACCCTAATGAAGTGGAGTTCGTCGCCCACTCTAATGAGGTCTTTAGGCTATATTGGCACCGGGCGGGATTTAACGCAGATGCCCCTGCGAGTCCTCGTTCAATATTCTTACGTCAGTGATGGGCAGACTACAGTTCTGGGCAAAGTGATTTCCGGCACCCTTCACAAAAACGATGTACTCACATTTGGCTCCGTCAACCATACAACCAGACTCAGTTCTATGAAAGTATCGTCTCAGGAAAGAAATTTGGCTGAACCGACCGAACCGGTTACCCTGACTCTTGAGGACCCCGGTAACATCAAAAGAGGGCAGGTCGGATTCGATATGCGTTGCCCACCGTTAATCAGTGAGTATCTGGTCGGTCACGTCTTTTGGGCAGGAAATGGACCACTTAACCTCGGGGACCAGGTCAATATCTTCTGTGGAACGGCCTGCTGTTGTGCCCAGGTAGACTCAATCTCAGAAGTTGTTAATCCGCTCTACCCAGATATTGCTTGCAACACCGGAGATAGACTTCCGACATCACACGTCGGCAAATTGGGCATTACACTTGATACACCTGTCTGCGTGGACCCTATCAGTAGGGGCACAAGATTGAGCAGATTCGGTATCATCAAGAACCATGTGATAGTCGGGGGCGGCATTCTTGAGTAAGCGTTTTTTCGCACTGATACCCTCCAATAATCGGATTTGTGAAAAACGTCGCAGCAGTTGGTGGGTAAGCAGGGTCAGCTAAAGGACATAAGCACTTCGATATGACCGTAGTTTGCGCATCCGTATTGACCTCGCCTTTTTCTTATCAACAAAGCAGTTGTTGATAACGCTCCCACATTCAGACAAACTTATTCAGCCTATGTTACTTGAGCATAACCATCAAGAATGATGATAAATTGCAAAACCATAAACCACGCATTCAGGATAAAGACCGGTTTTGCGGGTCTTACTGAAGAAGAATTGCAGGTTGCACGTGCTGAAGCTGAAAAACAACAAATATCTCTCCTGCAAAGCATCCTAAAGCTTGGTGTAATCAGTGAATCGGAACTATTAACGGCTGCTGCCAAAGAACTTAAAACCGAACTTATAAGTCTTTTGCCGGAGGACATTGAAAGCCAGGCTATTCAAGCCGTAAGTGCAAATATAGCATCATACTACAATATTGTGCCTCTAAAAGTCGTCGACCAAACGCTTTATGTAGCCACGTGCGACCCCTTCAACCCAGGTATCAAAGAAGAGCTTGAGCTGGTTCTGGATAGCACGTACGAGGTCAAGCTCCTACTAACCAATTCAGAAGCAATAAGAAAAGCCATCCGAAAGTCATATGGCGTCGGCGCTGATACCATCGAGCAAATGACCAGGGATGAAGAAATTGTAGATTCACCGGCAACCCCGGACAATCTTCTTGATGAAACGAAAGCTTACGATGCCTCAATAATAAAACTGGTTAATCAATTGCTTGCTGACGCAATTAGCGTTGACGCAACAGACATCCATATAGAGCCTTACGAAAAGGAGCTTCGAACAAGGTACAGAATTGACGGGGTCTTATACGACACGGGGATACCAAAGACCATAAGACACTTCCGAGATGGCATTGCCAGCCGCATTAAGATAATATCGGGGCTGGACATCGCTGAGAAACGCTTGCCTCAAGACGGTCGGGCACAGGTAAACCTGCTTGGGCACAAATTCGACCTGCGGGTTTCTGTCTTACCCACAAGATACGGTGAGGCAATCAACATCCGTATCCTACCGCAAAACACACAGTTATCCGATTTGCTCTCACTTGGTATGCCCGTGAATATAGTCAGTAATATCAAAAACCTCATCTCAAAGCCCCATGGCATCATACTGGTTACGGGGCCAACGGGCAGCGGCAAGACAACGACATTGTACGCCTGCATGAATATCCTCAAGAACACCCACAAGAAGGTCATTACAATTGAGGACCCTATTGAGTACGACACCCCCGGCATCATCCAGATGCAGGTACATCCGGATATCGGCTTTACTTTTGCCCGCGCGCTGCGATCCATGCTGCGACACGACCCTGATATCATGCTTATCGGTGAAATTCGAGATTTGGAAACGGCTCAAACAGCAATAAGAACCGCCCTGACGGGACATCTAATATTCAGCACGTTACATACTAACAATGCTGCCAGTGCCATTACGCGCCTGCTTGATATGGGAATAGAGCCGTACCTGATTGCATCATCCGTAGAAGCGGTCCTTGCGCAACGACTTGTTCGTGTCATCTGTCCCAACTGCAAAAAGCCGCATGAGCCGGACTCCGAAACTGTCACCGCCATAAAATCGCTACTGGCTTGTGATTCGCTCGCAGCCACATATCGCGGCCAAGGCTGTTCTAAATGTCGTTTTACCGGGTATCACGGCCGAATCGCAATTGCAGAACTTCTGATGCTATCCGAAAGCATCCGCGAAATGACTTTGTCCCGAACTCACTCCGAGCAGATAGACAGTCAGGCTCGCCACGAGGGTATGACTTCGCTGTTTATCAGCGGGATAAAAAAAGTCGCCGAAGGAATAACAACCTATGAGGAGGTCTTGAGAGTTACAAAGGGCGCTGTGCTCATGGAATAAGCGTTATAAACATCTGGGTGGTAGTTTTTCAAATGGTCGGGACACCGGATCATATTTTGTTAAGAAATGTAATTTGGGCTGGCAATAAAGATTCTTTGGCTGCTCTTCATGCGAAATACTATCTGGGGATAGAACGTTTTATCGCTTCATGCATCAATTCTACTCAGGATGCCGAGGACCTTGCACAAAATGTTTTCGTAGAACTCTTGCAGGGCAACTGCAGGTACGATGGTCACTACGACCCACAGGCCTATTTATTGGGAATGGCCAAGAACGTCATTCGCAGATTTAATAAAATCAAAAAAAAACAGCCTATAATACTACCCTTGAGCCTGTTGGAAAAGATTGCGGGTAGTTCAGTTGCATCTTCAGCAGACAATGTGTCTAACCCAAATGCCTCGAGACAAGTATTGTACGCAGCCGAGATAATTGCCAAATTAGCTCCCAAGGCACGAGAGGCAATCAGGCTGAAATTTATAGACGGACTGAGTTCAAAAGAGGCTGCCAGATGTGCGGGTTGCTCCACAACAGTCTTCTATTCAAGAGTTTATGATGGCCTGTCTACTCTCAGAAGGCCAGACAATTCTAACGGCACGCAACTTGAAGAAGCTGTAGCAGAGCCTTAGAGCATTTACAGAAAATTCTAATAATACTTTCAAAAATTTAAATTTTTTTTCCGAGATTTTGCCGATAGCGGGCAATACTTAGTAGAGGATATATGTTTCTTTTCAGCGTGAGTTGTTGGTTTAGTACGAATTATGATGAATTGTGAAAAAGCGAAAATTCTGGTAGTCGCTTGTGCTTTAGCAGATTTGGATAGCCAATCAAAACAGTATTGGCAGCTTCGGGACCATTTAGCCTGCTGTGATACTTGCACCGACCTGTATAATACCTGTTTACACTTCACAGACTTCATCAAAATACACAAATATGAATTTGCTGAGGCCTTAGGCAATATAGAAAAGAACATAACGGAAGAACAAAACAAGCTGGACTGTAGTTGGCAAAGCATAGAAATAAAGCTAAAAGAGACGCAAGCCTCAAAAAAATCACAGTTTCAGCTTCGCAGAGCCATATTTGCGGCCCTGTCAGCAGCCGCATGCCTTGCCATTGCTATAGGCACATGGCTCTTTACCTCAGTACCGAGCGTGACCAAAGAATTGTCGTCAAAACAGCAGAATCAGGCAATAGGCGACCAAATGAAGGTAGAAGTGCTATCGCAGCAAACAATGACAGACATTTCAACTGAAGCTGTAATAAATACAACCTCTAACCAAATAAAATCGCTTATCATCAACCGTAAGTACCAGCTTGTTATGAATGTTAACACGCGGCTTTCTATTGAACCTCTGACTGAGACCGACTGCCCGGGATGTTTGGTTAAGCTTGATTCCGGTGAAATTCTTGTTAGCGCCAAACGCAACAGCGGCTCTTTTGTCGTAAGCACTACTCACGGCAAGGCAATCATCCAAAGCGCTTTTTTCGATGTTCTGACCACACAAACCGCTACAAAGCTGGCCGTAGGCAATGGGCAGGTTCGATTTGAATCAGAAAAAGGCGCAGTGCAGGTGCAGGCCGGATATATGTCGGAAATTATTGGCCCATCAGTTCCTGCTCGGCCGGTGCGCTGTGATATTGCCGCAGTGATAGCCTGGTCAGCCGAACAGCAGATGAAGTTCAGCAGACCCAGCCACGGCCCCGATAGCGATTGGCCGTGGTTTTCGCCGGTACCCGATTCAGTTGACCTTTATGGGATCGAGTACAACCCGTGGATTGAGGAAAACAAAGATTGGTTCCGGTGCGAATTCCCCTGGATATTTAAGCTTCAGAATGCTCTGGCAGAGTCACGCATTGAGACTGATTACGGCCGCCTTACAATCGACTCAGGCGATGCGTGGCAGTTCATCTATCCGCCGATTTCACCCAGGCAATTCAGTGTTTTTGACCCTAATTCATTCGCTGACCTGGCCGCCAAATATGGATTCGATAACGACTGGGTAGCCCAGAACTTAGCACCAGATAAATTCCGCTTATCCCGAACCGAGACCCCTGCCAAAGGTCTGGAAGCGTTCCGGAGATGGACAGGGTCTTTTCAAAATGCCAAAAAGTCACACGGTAAATCGCTGGCTTCAGAAACCCTGCTGTACTCGCTTCAGGCCTGCGAGCACCTGATTCAGACAAGAACATTGATATGGTTGAGTAAAACAGACTGCCTCCGGAAACGCTGGGGAAAAGACACAGAAAAAATATGCGAACTGCTCCAGCGACAAATCGGCACAACCTGCGAACTGCGCAGCGGTATAATCGAGCTACTCTGGACGGACCGAGATACACGCCCGGCAAAATACTCGCAGTTGCTGGACAGAATTATTAAGCATCTGGAATTGATAACCACGATAGAGAAGCAAATCCGCCCCTTTAAGGCCTCAAACAAGCAATTGAAGCCGTCTACACTTGCCCAAAAGAATATCGCCACTACTGCCGCCAGGGCCCATTTTTCGGCAAAGAGCTAAGCTTTTTTGTTACTCATACTCCATGCCCAGGGCAAAAAAACCGGATTGCCTGTTTTTTTCCGAGATTTTGCCGGTTTTCGACAATATTACGATGGAGGCCTCTTCGGCCGGCCGGAAAAGGTTTCTTTGCAAAGAACCAAAATGTCCCATGGGGCGCCCGCAGGCCTGCGGAAATGGTTAATTGGGGGGATTGTTCCACCCTGGGGGGACAACCCTCTGGTAAGTGAATTATTAACGACTTTTTGGGCGTTTCGCCCACAAACGAAAGGATGTGAAATATGAAAACGCTAAGCATTATAGCTTCGCTGGTGATTGGACTGGCGCTGGCCTGAACCAGCTTCGCACCACAACCGGCTGATGCGGCAGACGTCATTGGCGCCTGCGGGCCCGGACCCTTTGGGCCTTATACAAGTGCACCGCTGTTCAATTGCAAAGACCTTGATGCGAGTTGCTGCAACAACTACGACGCGCATCAGTGTCTTGGTGCAGGCTCAGGCAAACGCTACGGTACAGGTCTGAGCGAATGTACCGGTGCGTCAGTCTGCGATACATATTTCGACCAGGAGTGCATCTAAGGGCAGATAGGGCAGATTATTGCCCGCAACACTAAGTAATATGGAAAAATTTGGCTATTGTGTACAAAGTGGCCACCAACATTAGCTGATTTCGGGCGCCTTGATAGTAAAGGCTGTCGAGGCGCCTTTTTTTGGGAGAAATCTTATGAACGCGAACTTTGCAAAAAAATTATGCCGAACTGTGGCTGTCGTACTGCAGTTTGCAACATTATCTATGGCACAGCAGCAGATTACGCCGCTTGAGTTAGTAGACAAGTGTGAGCAGGCTCAGCAGAAATTCATTACACAGATAAGCAAGAGTGAAAACACCCGTATCGCATATGATTCCGCGTATGGATACACCCCAAAGTGGTATAAGGAAATCTCCGAGGTCAGGTACGACGGCGACCGTTACGACATAATACGTAATCGATGGTATGACCTCGAAAGCGCAGACGCACCAACTCCACTGAGTGAGGCCCAGAACTACAGACAGATATGGGACGGTAACACGGTATTCGATGGATGGTTCTTCGCGGCAGACAACATGCAGGATATCGCCAATAACAGGATAGTCATGTCATATGACGAAGACGCTGCCGGCCATAACTACCCCTTTGAATTCGGTGCTCCTCTCAATGGCATACTTATGGGTGACGACAGACCCGCAACAACAATCTTAAGGGAAGCAAAAGAGCTTACGCTTCGGCCCAACACAGAACTGGTCGGAAATTCGCAGTGCTATGTCCTTGAGGCGGTAGGAAAGCAAGGCACGCATACGATATGGATAGACCCTGAGCACGGCTACAACATAGCAAAGGCCAGAGTTTACAAAAGCGGAGCCAATCTGGCATTTGGCCGTACCATGGGCCTTAAAGACCCACCTGTACTGGTGCCCGGCACGAACAAGCCTCGGCCGGAAGTTACGAAATATTCTTTCGAGGTGACAAACGTCAAGTTCGAAAAAGTGGGCGATACGTGGGTACCTATGGAAGGCGACTTCAATATGGAAATCGAATATGACGGAGGTCGACGTATAGTCAAAGAAGAAAAACACAGCAAGCGGACATACCTCGATATTAATCCGGACTTTGAAGCAGTTGGAGCTTTCGGATCTGACCTGCCTAACGGTGTTCGTGTCCAGATGCCGGAAGCGCCAGGCGTTACTTATCGCTGGCAAGACGGCAAACTGGTAACCGACATCGATACTACTATCATCCAGGCGCTGGACACTATAGCACAAGAGAAAACTCTTGATGCCGGGGCCAAATTTGCACAGGTGCTTAGCGAAAAAGAAACCAAACTCGACGAGAGTACCAAAGCTCGCAAGAATACACAACTTACGAAGCCCCGAGGAGGCAAAACCACGCCAGGGCCTTCCCCGGGCAAGCCCGTAGCTCACAGCTCAGGTTCTCGCATTGTCCTGCGTTTACTTGTGGTCGCCGCTGTTGTTGTTGTCGGCTGGTCAATATTCTCCAAATTCAAGAGGAACGAATCATGAAAAGCCAAAAGTCCCCCTGTACCAAATTAAAGCAGCAAAGCGTATTGTTGTTTATGTGCATATGCATCGGCGTACTTTGCACCAATCCTGCCGCTGCTGCCACGAAAATCGCCGAGCCAAATAAACCGGCGTCAATTCAGCGGGGGACTTCATCGCATCCATATTGTGGAATTTACTGCCTGTATACGATTATGCAACTGGCCAATCTCGATGTTGATATCCGTGAGTTAATCAAGCCTGAATATATTGGCTCACCAAAAGGTAGCTCCTTCGCGGAGCTGAAAAAGGCAGCTGAGGAACATGGAATGTACGCCGTGCCTATCAGCAAAATGACGAGAAGCGAACTGCGTGCTTCTCCTTATCCAATCATATTGCATGTTAGGTTCAATGAAAAATCGAAGAAATATGACCACTTTGAGCTGTTCCTGGGCATGCAAGGGGACAATTTAAAGCTCTTCGATCCCCCCAACCCCGTCAGATTGGTTCCTTTTTATGAACTGGCACCCCGCTGGGATGGTACCGGCTTGATTGTCTCAGCCAATCCCGTTGACCTGGGTCCCGTTTTTGCGGGTACGCGACGACGATTCATCATATATGCCGTATTTACTCTGGCAATTGTTCTGGCCGTTCGCTGGGGGCGGAACAGATGGTTCAAGTCAGCCGAACAAATCGCACTGCCCCGGAGAGTCGGTCTTTCTTTGGTGCAAGCGGCGGGATTGACGTTTGTGACACTCTTTTTCGGTATGTTTTATCACTTTGTCTCAAGTGCAGGGTTCCTCTCAAATACCAATAGTGTGACTTTCGTCGAGCAGGCCCATTTAGGCAGCTTTATACCCAAGCTTGCCAAGAACAAAGTCGCCAAATTGCTTGACACCGATACCGTATTAATCGACGCAAGAAGAGTCGCAGATTACGAGGCCGGGCACCTCGACGGAGCGATAAACATCCCGGTAGACTCAAATGACACCTTCAGACACGATGCAATGCGAGGCGTTGATAAGAGTTTAAAACTCGTACTATACTGTCAAAGTTCAAGGTGCCCTTTTGCTGAAACCGTGGCAGCTAAACTCAAGTCGGACGGTTTTTCCAACCTTTCCATCTACAAAGGCGGTTGGAACGATTGGAAAAGTAAGAAATAATAACCAAGCGAGGCCCTATCATGAAAATTCCACATCTCAACAAGGAACAATTTATTAGAGGATTTGTACTAATTGTAAGATTGGGTTTGGGCTGTCTTTTCCTGTGGAGCAGTTCACTCAAATTGCTCCAACCATACGACTTTCTTTCGAATGTCTACAGCTATGAATTGGTCGGTCCAAAACTCGGCATGCTTACAGCAATAATCCTGCCGTGGTTGGAACTATTCGTCGGTCTGTGTCTTATTGGCGGAATCTTCGTAAGCGGTGCCTTGGTTGTGACAATCGGAATGGCCGCCCTTTTTACATTCACGCTTTCGTTGGCGGTTTACAAAGGTCTGGAAATCACCTGCGGATGCTTTGGAGACAATTCGGAAGTGGTAAATTTTACCACCGTACTCCGCGCAATCGGGTTAATGCTGCTTAGTGCCGCAGTATACGCCGTGTCCGTCTTTAGACCCAGGCTTCTGTCTGAGAGTTCGTGAACAGGGCTTTTTGTAAAATACAGCCACCCATACCTCGACCAGTACGAACGGACAAGCCATATTTTGTGAGCTCACACGGCTGCAAAGGGTATCGGCATCGACTGTGGCAATCACACACACATAACTTACGTTAGGCCGAATCAGTACCGATATACCCAAAACCAGTGTAAATTTGCCTCTTGGCTGCCAACAAGTGGTCTTGTCACATCGCTTAATATAAAAGACGCCAAGAAGACCATATGCGTATGTAGGTTGACAAATGCTCAGCTACACGTTCAAAGCAAGAAATGACGAAGGCAGTTTGATTGCCGGCGGTATGCGAGCCACGTGTCGTGAAACGGCCATAACTGCCTTGAAGAAAAAAGGTTACTTCATTCTAAGTGTCGAAACCCAAAACAGGCTCTTTGCTGCCTTTGGACTAAATTCGTACTTGCGTAACCGGGTTAGCTTGCGCACAAAGGCAATCTTCACGAACCAGCTCGCAACTCTTCTAAAAGCTGGCGTGCGACTCACCACAGCCCTCAGAACACTTTCTGAACAAACTGAAGACAAATATCTTTCATCCGTAACTCAACAGCTGTACGGCGACATCGAACGGTCAAGCTCTCTGTCCGAAGCAATGTCTAAACACCCACGTGTGTTCTCACCGGTATATACGGCAATTGTCAAGGCTGCTGAAGAATCCGGCACGCTATCTGAGACCCTTGCCGCCCTGAGCGAACAAATGAAATCACAAGCTTCAGCACATGCACGGGTAAGAGCGGCTCTTGTATATCCGATATTTCTGCTCGTAGTTAGTGCAGCCGTTGTTGCCATACTAACTACCTTTGTCGTGCCAAAATTCGTAGAGCTTTTCATTAATACCAATCAGGCTTTGCCCCTGCCAACGCGAATACTTGTAGGTACTACAAATTATCTTAAAGAGTCATGGTGGGTGATTCTATCTGCCATAACTGTTATTGGGGTTGCGGCATCGGCAGTAGTGCGCAACAAACACGTCAAATTGACTGCTGATACATTACTCTTGAAGATTCCGACCATCGGAACCATCAGCCAAAAACTTCAGTTGGCACGGTTCACTCGTACACTTGGCTCGCTCCTGCAGGGAGGCGTTAGGATAGCAAGCGCTATCGACATAGCCAGGGCGGTCACAACCAATTCCGCCTTTGCCCAGGAAATCAGGAACATAGAGCAAGCTATCCTCAAGGGCGTATCGTTGGCCGAGGCCATGAGTAGCCAGCAATACTTCACAAGGATAGCGGCAAGCATGATAGCGGTAGGCGAAGAATCAGGTACACTGCCCGAAATGCTGCTTGAAGTTGCCGAAATCTATGACCAGGAGTGCGAATCGACCATGTCATCACTGACAAGCATCCTTGGGCAGTCAATGATTGTCGTAGTGGGACTGATAATAGGATTTGTTGTAATGGGCATATTACTGCCCATTTTCGAAACCAGCACAATGATGAGATAGTTGGAAAGTACAAGAATGTCCCGAATAAGAAAAAAAAAGAACCATCAACATGCATTTACCCTGATAGAGCTACTGTTAGTCATCACAATTATAAGTGTTCTGGCCGCTGTAGTTGTACCAAGATTTTTTGGCAGGTCACAGGAGGCGAGGATAGTAGCAGCCAGACAAACAATTATAGGAACTTTTGGTATCGCGATGGACTTGTATGAGCAGGACACAGGTAGCTACCCTATGGATACAGGGCTCGAAGCTTTAATAACTGACCCTGGTATAACAAACTGGAGAGGACCCTATATTAAGAGCACCTCGATTCCTCTGGATCCGTGGGGCAACCAATACCAGTACCGTTATCCGAGCGAATTGACCGGCTCCGAGGTCCTTTATGATATTGTCTCCGCAGGTCTGGATGGTGTTTATGGCAACCGCGACGACATTACAAACCACGATAGTATGAGAAATGAATAATAATAGCTCAGCACCGGCCTTCACACTTATCGAGCTTATTATTGTCCTGATGATTATTTCGACAATTGTAACAGTAGCCGTACCGTATGCAACACGAAGCAACGAGGTTCGCAAAATGAACCAGGAATGTCGCAATCTCGTTGAGACCATCAAGTACGGAATAGACCTGGCATCTGACACAAAGAGGACAACGAGATTGATTCTGAATCTGCCCAAAAAAGCGTATTGGCTGGAAATCGAGACAGAAGCACATGCGGAGGATTTCGAACCCGTCGAAAACTTTGCCGGTTGGCAAGGCTACCTTTGTCAGAGCATAAGCATCACCGAAGTTTCAGGATTCCAGATGCAGGGAAAAAAGTACTATCTATCGTTTAGGCCTGCTGAAAAGTGGCCAAGCGCAAGTTTTATGTTATCAGTCAAGAACACTCGTAACAGAATAGTGGTCCGAGGCAAGCGTGTCGTAATTTATGAGCACGGTATATAAAAACAGTTTCTGCCGGTCAGTACATGTCAGTTGTGCAGCCAAAGGTATGACGATGGTTGAGGTCCTTGTTGCTCTTACAATATTAGCAACTACCCTAACTGCC
>Ga0114923_10001382_pt1 | contig 16935 bp, 5 predicted proteins | sample SumtaG_FD_89578 | JGI IMG/M metagenome (GOLD analysis project Ga0114923, IMG submission 89578) | Deep subsurface microbial communities from Indian Ocean to uncover new lineages of life (NeLLi) - Sumatra_00157 metaG | ecosystem: Environmental > Aquatic > Marine > Oceanic > Sediment | place: near...
CCGTGTCTACAAGATCCGTCGCAGTGGCTGTACCGATGGGCACAACAGAATCAACAGCCGTGGCCTCAACGGTAACGTTAGCCGGAACGGTAAGGACCGGTGGCGTCGTGTCCTCAACAGTAATCTCCTGGGTACCTGTCGATGAGTTACCGTTAGCGTCAGTCGCTGTCCAGGTAACTGTCGTTGTGCCAACAGGGTAGATCGCAGGGCGTCGCTTCCAAACCGCCACAGGCTCGAAGATATCAGTCGCTGTCGCTGAACCGATAACAACAATCGTCTGAACACCCGTCGCCTCTTCAGTCACCGCTCCAGGTACTGTCAATACAGGAGGTGTCGTGTCAACTACCATCACTGTCTGGGTCGCTGATGTGCTGTTGCCGGATGTATCCGTCGCCGTCCACGTCACAACAGTCTCACCCAGCGGATAGGTGGCAGGGGCATCACTCGTCAAGGTGTCGAGGAAGATATCTATCGCTGAGGCTGTGCCGATATCAACGATCGACAACACGGCGTTAGCCTCCTCATTATTCACATCAGCAGGTACCGTCAGAACAGGAGCCGTGGTGTCGACTACAGTCACTGTGAATGCGCCGCTGACCAGGTTGCCAGCCGAATCAACTGCCTCACAGGAAACCGATGATACGCCAAGAGCAAAGGTGCTTCCGGTTACTGGTGAACATGCGGTGGGAACTGTCCCATTAGTGTCGTCTGTAGCCGTAACCGTGAATGTAATTGCTGCTCCTGAAGGAGATGTGGCTTCTTGATTAACGTCATCAAGACCTAACAAAACAGGTTGAGTAGTATCGTTATTATTGGGATCAATCTCACCAGGATCAAACTGACCATTTCTATCGGAATCCTCGTCACCGTCCGGGATGCCATCACCATCGGTGTCAGGATTCGTTGGATCCGTTGTGGTGGAGGAATCAGCGTCCGCAACAAAAAAACCGGCGGAAATATTAGTATCCGGCGTTTCCGGTTCGGTAAGCCCCCTCTCAGTTCCGTCGAATATCCCATCACCATCAGTATCTGGATTCATGGGATCGGTCTCGCCTGGATCAACTACTCCATCGGCATTCAGATCTTCACTGCCAGCATTGCCGTCAACAAGTCCATCGTCGTCGGTATCGGCGTCGAAAGGATTGGTGCCGATCAGTAACTCGATGTAGTCTGGCAGCCCATCTCCGTCCGAGTCTGGGAACTCATCAGAGAAAGTTGCTGTGCCATGTGTACCTTCAACTATAAAAGTTTGGTTGGAACCATCCGGAGTGATCCAGTACAACCCTCCATCCTGGTAGATTAAAAGCTTTTCTCCAGATGGATGCCAACTCGGGCCACCGGCATTAGCTAGTACGATCTGATCCCCTGTTCCATCCACATTGATGATATGTACGTTCGGTGGCACACCATAATCACTGTCGATGTAGGTTATTTGGGTTCCATCCGGGCTGAAGTATGGACTGTGGGGAGCCGCAGTGGCCTGAATCTGCACCGGCCCATTGAAGGATGAGTCACTCACGTAAAGAATATTAGTGTAGCCATTGAACTCGACACCCCTCACGTAAGTAGCCATTGTACCATCTGGGGAAATATCATAACTCTGGGTGTTGTAACCGGCCACATTGGTAAGCTGAGTCAGTCCAGTTCTGTCGAGTTTAATCTTCCACACTTCACCGTCACCTGGAGGCGAACTGATAAAGTAGACCCACTGTCCATCAGGAGACCAGGACAAGTTACCGAAAACACCATAAGCAGTATGATTGTCCGTAATCTGGACCAAATCTGAACCATCCGGATCCATCAACCATATCTCCCTCCTTCCGCTGGAGTCAGATACGAAAGCGATTTTGCTCCCATCAGGTGAAAATCTCGGATAAACTTCGACAGCCGTTGAATTGGAAAGATTAACCGGAGAATTGCCAAATTCGTCAGTGATCCATATGTCGTAGCCTGCCACAAAGGCAACGCTTACTGACATCTCAGGCACATGCGTATCCAGCTTAATATCCGGCCAACTCCCCTGAGAGCTATCGAAAGTCACCTGGGTTAAGCCGGTACCATCGGCGTTCATTATATAGATATTTCGGTCGCCACTACTATTGGCTCCCTGAGTTACAAGGAACGAACCGTCGGAAGAATACCTGGGTGCCCCAAACTGTAAATCTGGGTAATTACCGGTAAGGTTGTGAGAGGAACTATCAGTCAGGTTGAACTCCCAGATATCCATGCCGAAGTTATAGGGTTCCGTATCGTTATCTTTCATCCACACAATTTTGTTCCCATCCGGTGCGTAGGCTGGGAAGAAATCTCTGAGACCATCATTACCCACCAAGGTAATATCTATCCCTGTCTGCAAGTCATAAAGGTTCAGCATCCGGTTTGGAGTCCAACAGCATTGCTCAGTGATATGAACGAGATATCTTCCGTCAGGAGAGATATCGGGTTCAACATCATGACTGAAACTGGGATTGTCGATTACAATAGAGTCGTTGCTTCCGTCAGCGTTTATGCTGCGCACAACAACGGTGTAGTCTTTGAGGAAATTGTAATAGAGTTTGGTACCAGTGGTATCCCATGTAGCAGGATACGCAACATATCCACCCAAAGCTGCCGTATCAGTGAGTTTGGTTATGAAACCTCCGTCGGAGTCCATAACATAGACGTCTCTGTCGGTGTTGGTGACAAAGGATATCTTCGTACCATCAGGTGACCATCTCGGCCCGTAAGCACCACCGTCGATGCTGGTTAAACGGGTGTGGGAACTGCCCGTCTCGTCCGTCACCCAGATCTGGCTACTGCCGCTTGCATCAGAGGAATATACGATCTGATATTCCAGGTCTGTAGCGGGACAACCCTCATCGACCTGATTATCTCCATTGTTGTCAATTCCATCACAAAGTTCAGGCGCGTCGGGATAAAGATCTGGATTATAGTCATCCAGATCTTCCAAGAGGAAATTTAGTTCGCTTTCCAGCTTGTAGCCGAAAGGACGCTCACATACTGGACCATCGGTGACCAAATCTGAGTATCCATCGTTATCGGCGTCCTTATACCAGACGGTATCAGGGTTGATATTAGAATTACTGTCATCACAGTCTACTGGACCGCAAGTACCACCTATCGGTGAGTAACCATCGCTATCGGTGTCATCACAGGGAGATGGATCAGCGACATTGGGGTCGGTTTCACCAATATCAACAGCCCCATTATAATTCCAATCTTCAATACCATCTGACACCCAATCATTATCACTGTCGGGATTAAGCGGATCAGTTGTAGAAACAGGGTTAGAATCGGGGATGAAAATAGATAAATCTGTGTCAGGACCGATGTCAGACAAGACTAATCCTAATTCGGTACCATCCTGGATACCATCACCGTCAGTGTCAGGATTGAGAGGATCGGTTCCCAGTTGGTTCTCCTGACCATCGGTAATTCCGTCGTCATCTGTATCGGCGTCAAACGGGTCCAGTCCTGCCTGAACCTCTGCTAGATCGTCCAAGCCGTCGCCATCGGAATCAGCAACTAAATTGTACTCATAGGAACCCATATCGTAACCGGCACCTTTAGGACGAGGAGTACCATCCAGATCAATGAATGGCGCTCCATCAACAGTACCAGCATCTACACTAGGAGAATTGCTTTTCAGATGGTAATCACCGTGAATCCAGATGTCATCAGTGATGTCACCTGGTGTACCGTTGTCTGACCAGGTACCGGGATTCAGAAAAGCCGGGTCATGTTCCGGATCGGCGCCTATATTGCCTGTACCGGCCCAACCACCCTGGATGTTAGAGTGAAGGACATTAACAGTGGTGTGGAGATTCACTTCAGGATTAGTTGGAGCATGGTTATCCCAAATGATGTTGTTGACGATGAGTTCATCACTACCACCATAATGCGCATCAACACCTCCTCCTGTATCATTTGCGATATTCCCAACGATAGTGTTGTTTATGAGGCGAAAATTGTTTGCCGTTCTGGCTAAATAAACACCTCCACCACGATTGGCAGAGTTCCCTGCGATCAAATTATTTGTAATTTTTGCAATAAAACCATCCTCTATATGTTCTAGGAATATTGCTCCACCTTGAGGGGCTTTGTTATTAATAAATTGGCAGTTTTCAATGGTAGGTCTGGTATAGATAGCAGAAATTGCACCGCGGTTGTTGTTCTCAAACACGCAATTCGAAATAATGAACTCAACTGTAGTACCGTAACCATATGCTTGGAATCCACCTCCACTCGTCGAACCTTCCACAGCATTGATTATGTGGAAGCCATCCAGCCTTATCTGGTCTGCGCCGATCACTATGTGGGTATCAGTGCCCGTCAACGATTCGCCATTAAAAATTGTCTTGTTTGAACGGAAATCTCTTTCCTCAAGGCTACTTTCAGTGCCAATGAACCCACCGTATAGTGAAACACCGCTTGAAAAACTTACTACCGATGTGTCACCTGGATTTTGAGGACCGTAGGTTCCTGCTTTAACCCAGACCTGGTCGAGAGGTCCCGCGGGACCCATGGCAATCTGAGGATGAGTGAAGGCGTCAGGCCATGAGTGGCCGTTACCAGAAATAGTGTTGCCACCGTCAACGAAAAACACATCCGGTATTGGATTAACGTTGATACTCACAGTGGCGGCATCACTATCCACTAGTCCATCGTTAACCTTGAATGAAAAACTGTCAGATCCGAAATAATCGGGCCAAGGTTCATAGGTGAGATTGGGTACCGTACCGGAGAGAGATCCCTTCTGCGGCCAATCCAAAATGACAAATTCCAAAGGATCACCATCGGGATCATCGGCTGTAAGGAATACAGGAGTAATTCCATCCTCGTTTACAGTTGTATCTCCGTTGTACGCCGTGGGCAATCTGTTTGGATCAATGACTCTTATAAGTACATCTTCGCTGTCTGACAGTTCGCCGTCAGTTACAGTAAAGGTCACGATGTACATTCCGTACTGATCTACAGTCGGCGTCCAATTAAAGCGTGTACGGCTAAAGGTCGCGCCGGGAGGTAATCCTGAAGCCGTAATATCATACGTCGTGGATATTCTATTATCGACATCACTGGCAGGGGTGGTGAAATAAAGATTGGAATTAATGTAGACATCCTTGTTCCCTATCGGGTCAAGAATGGGAGCATCATTAACCGGATTTACTATGACTGTAGCAACGCCATTTACGGCAAGCCCAAACGCATCAATTGCGTTGAAGTTGAAAGCATCTGTACCGAAGAAATCGGGAGCCGGTTCAAAGAAAAGGAACGTACCGTCAGTTGAGGCCCAGGCGGAGCCGTTGGCAGGTTGGGAGGTAACAGTGAACGTGTGAATATCCCCTGAATCCGAATCGGTCACAGAAGGAGTGGCTGCAATGCTAATCGTATCCTCATCTGTAACAATAGCCACACTAGCAGCAGTCGGAGCCATATTCCTGTAAATGGTTGTTGTTTCCTCAATGGTATTTCCGTATGCGTCTTCGGCAATAGCCGTAATCTGATTATTACCTCCGACCAGACCAGTGACAGTGTAGATCCAGGACGTATCGTTGACTGTCGCAAGGCCGTCCGATGCTGAAGTGTCAGTCTGTATATTGACACTGGCACCGGCTTCGACAGCTCCCGATAATGTCTGATAATCATTGTTAGTAGGTGATACGACTGGATTGATTGTCATTGACGGGGGCGTGGTGTCTGAAACTTCCACAGGAAGGAAATCAGAAAAACTATTTGTAAAACCGCAAACAACATCATTCACAGTATCCAAGCTGGATGTAACATTCACCCAGCCGCCTTCATCGTGAAATAGTTTGATGTTATTCTCGTTAATAAAACTGATCCCACTGTAATCAATACAGATTTCCACGGAACCTGAATAGGAAGCTGTAGTTTCAATATGGAAGTAGACTGGAGGTTGCCCTAATTTGAAACCATCAGGAGGTGGTGTTCCACCACTGGAAGTAGCCACAGTTGTAAATCCGGCTTCTTCAACAGTGTTAAAGCTTATTTCAATTGGGCTTTCACCGTGTAACAATTCACTATTGGGTGGAATTTCCGGATTGACTAAAACATCAACTCCCTCAGGAGTGTTGATGGGAATCAAGAGAAAGGCGTGAGGTTCACCGTTTAAAGAACCTTCACCCACTATCTGACCACCTTCATTGATGGCACTTGCTAAATGTAAAAACCAATTAGGATCGTCAATCAAACTGTTGAGATTAGTCATTTCCCCACCTTCCCACAGGAAGGCCTGCTGAGATATTCCAACATCACAAACAAGTTGTCCAACGACCTGCCCCTTATTGTTTATTCCGTATGGGCTGCCAGCTGGACAATTTCCAACTCCGCCAAGGGAGGTCATTCCCTTACCCTCCTCCCAAAAAAACCCTTGATATCCACCACTATGACCACTATCTCCAACAACTTGCCCTAAATCGTTAATTTCATATGCAGTGGCGCGTGTTTGCCCATCCAGCGCACCGAGATCAGTCATGCCAATTCCTTGCTCCCAGAGGGTGGCACGACTGATTGGCGATCCATTTACCGTACTCTTTGCGGCAACCTGACCAAAATTATTAATATCGTAAGCGAGGCTTTCGTCATCCCCTGAAAGCGTTCCAAGACTTTTCATGCCCTTGGCTTCTTCCCAGATGAAGGCAAGCATCTCAAAATTTGGATCAGGTGCGAAACTTGATCCTACAATCTGTCCAGCATTATTAATTGCTACTCCTTCACTTTCATCATGGCCGGGAAGCGCTCCAAGGTTAATTTTTCCATTAACTGGGTCGCATAAAGCAGCCTGAGAATTCGAAGTCACAACTATTTGACCCAGGTCATTGATCGACTGCCCATGCCATACCCAGCCGTCACATACATATGTCGTCGCACCATTTTCCCACAGATAAATTTGGCCGTTATTATTATCTAGAACCACTTGTCCTAAATTATTTATTCCACCAGGCCAGAAATCTGGTCCTAAATCGACAATTTGGTAATTGACAGCAAAGGCGCTAGAGCTGAAAATAAACAAAACAAATCCAATGAAAATTCCCATCGAAACAAGTTTTTTCACCTAATACTCCCTTCGAAAAAATTTAATCCGCATCATTAAAACTGAGTTTATTACATTAATTAATTCTGAAGTGGCTACCATTTCGTCTCGAAACATAACCGCATATAAAAACCCGATCATCCAGACGGACGAACGGGTATAATCACTTGATTACAGTCTTTTCGATAAAAGGGCGTAGGTTCCCCAAGTACTTTTGTTGATCAACTATTCCCTCCTTACCAAAACCCTGGGTCCCACTTACTCTAAAAACCACTAAATCCGCATGGTTATACAGTGTTGGTTTTGTCGAATTTCAGAAGTGAGGACTCCCATCGACAGCATTTTTCTCTCAAATTGGTTTCATTTCTAACACAGGAGAGTTTACAAATAGGTTACAGATAGGGGTGTTTTTTGATATTTTCTCGCTTTTTTTGAAGCTTTATTGACAAAATTAATAGGACAAACTAGACAAATGTTAAGGGTTAGCTTTAAGTTAGAAGCTATAATTACTTGTAATATGTGATGTTTATATAGCGATACTGGTAAAAAGATCTATTTTGAAAAATAATTGGATGAACCTTGGGGCCCTTGGGGTCGCTGGCAACCACGCTTATCCAGGTTTTAGCCATCCTCCGCTTTTCTCAGTGTCTCCAGTGAGTCACATTCCTGTGGTGAGTGACGAACGGATGGTGAAATCCGTCGCATTTATGTAAACCTGGATTGCCGCGCCCAAAAGAGAACAGGGGGCTCGCAATGACATATTGCGTTATTCTACATTGGTGGCCAAATTAAGTGTTTTTCCCAGCAACCCCCAAATTCTAATCATTTCTCCACCAACATAACTGTTTTTCCAGCCGAAGGTTGATTTATGGTTCTCTCGGTTTATGCGTACCTGGGTTAAACAACGGTTATTATGAAAGCGATGTTTTTCATAAGCTTGCTTTACTGGAAAGAGCACAACGGTTACGATTAAAAGGGAGGTGTACCTGGTCAGCCAATTTATCTCCCGGAGGCCTTTTGGAACTGACTCGCAAAGAAAAGACGTTCTGCACGACTCCATTTTTCCTTGCCATCGCGGTCGCCGCCCTTCTCATGGTCATGTTGATGCCGGTCACCTCAGCGGCAGAAAACTCCGGTAATGATCCCTTTTTCAGGGAAGAGTTCAACTCTCTCGACAGCTGGGAACCTCTCAAGTTCAGTAACATAGAGAACATGTGCACTTACACCCTGGATCCGCAAAAGGACAAGGAATGTTACGTCAAAGCTGTGAGCAGCAACTCGGCCTCGGGGATGGTCTGGCAGGGTGAATTTGATGTGTACGAGCATCCAATGATCCGATGGCGCTGGAAGGTTTCCAACGTATACATCAATGGTAACGCCCTTGAGAAGACGGGTGACGATTACCCCATGCGGCTCTATGTCATGTTCAAATACGACCCCAAGGACCCCCATGTAAAAAGGAAGTTCAAGTACGGGATGGCGAAACTTCTGCACGGAGAATACCCTCCCTACGCGAGCCTCAACTACATATGGGCCAACCGTGAACACCAGCAGGGGTACATACCCAACCCCTTCGTAAAGGAAGTCATGATGATCCCGCTGCAGTCGGGGTCCGAGCGGGTCGGGCAGTGGCTGGAAGAGGAGCGCAATATCCTGGAGGATTATCGGGAAGCGTTCGGGGTGGACCCTCCCGCAAAGGCCAGGCTCGCCTTTATGAACGACTCGGACAACACGGGGGAGTCCTCGGAATCGTGGATCGACTGGATCGAAATTTATATGGGGCAGAATCCAGAATCCAGAATCCAGAATCCAGAAGAAAACCTTGGCTTGAGCGACCTTGAGAAACAACAAAATCAAAGCGATTAACTTAATACTTAGCATCTTCCGGGTCTATTCCGTCTTCGCCTGCTACTTCTGTTGTAGTCTTTTAAATATAGTGACTACGACGTGGCAAAAGACCAAGCCAAGCTGTGGTGGATTAGCCTTTGATCTTATTCTGCGTTCTGCATTCTGCGTTCTTACTCCTGCTTTTCTTGACACCCCCCCTTACCGCCTGCTAGGAAGAACCATCCAAGGTAAAGATTCAAAATTCAAGATTCAAGATTCAAAAAACAAACACAGATATGTCCTGAGGCTTCCAGGAAGGGACCAGATACAGGGCCAGAGTCCTGAGGAAAGATGGGGGTCCCGCCACAGGCGGGATCGAGGATTGCCGATCCCCGATAACGAACCAGGTTGTTGGCCGCATCAGACGGCAGGTTGTTATCGGCTCGCTAGAGTGCATTAGATGCAAGGCCCGAGGGAGCGCGGGACCGGCTTGTCCGGCCATAGCTATTCGATAGGCGTTAGCGACGGCGGAAGGCGTACTTAGCTGTGTACTTCGAGGATCACGCGCGACTGAGAACGCAGCAAATGATGTGCTATAGCGAGCCGCCCAGAACTTTTGAAATATTTGAGGATTTCCGAAGGGCGATAACGCAGTAGATGACCCCTTATTGGAAGCCGTTAATTTTTCTCTTTCAAGGTTCGCAAGAGTGCGTCAGCTGAGAGGCTCGACTGACGAGGTAAGCGGAGCGTACACGACAACGTACGCGAGGACTGCCGAGGAGGGAGTACGAAGTAGATGATGTGCTATTGCGAACCGCATAAACCAGGATTTAAATGCACCTGGCCTTGAGGTTTCCAGGAAGGGTCCAGATGCAAGGCTAGAGGGGTTAGGTAACCGGAGGCGTATATGATGACATACGTCGAGGATTGCCGAACCCCGATAACGAAGCAGGTGGATCCTTAATGGGAGCCGCATAAATCAAGTTTCGGGAGATTTTTCATGACTAAGATCGAGGACCTTTCAATCAATACGATCCGTACATTATCCATGGACGCCGTGCAGAAGGCCAACAGCGGCCACCCCGGCCTGCCCATGGGCGCCGCTCCCATGGCCTACACCCTTTGGACGAAATTCATGCGTCACAATCCGGCCAACCCCAAGTGGCCCAACCGGGACAGGTTTGTCCTGTCGGCAGGACACGGATCCGCGCTTCTCTATTCCTTGCTCCACCTGACCGGCTACGACCTTTCCATGGACGACATAAAGAACTTCCGGCAGTGGGGTTCCAGAACACCCGGGCACCCGGAAAATCACCTGACACCTGGGGTAGAGGTCACTACCGGCCCTCTCGGTCAGGGGATATCCAACGCAGTGGGCATGGCCATCGCCGAAGCGCACCTGGCCGCAAAGTTCAACAGACCAGGTTTTTCTGTCCTCGACCATTACACCTACGTCATTGCCAGCGATGGCGACCTCATGGAGGGTGTCGCTTCTGAGGCCTGCTCCCTGGCGGGACACCTTGGACTCGGTAAACTCATTGTCCTTTACGATGACAACCACATTACCATCGACGGTACCACCGACCTGGCTTTTACTGAGGACCGCATGGGCCGCTTTAAGGCCTACGGGTGGCACACACAGGAAGTTTCAGACGGGAACGACACTGCCGCCATCGGCAAAGCCATGGAAAGAGCTCGGGATGAAGGGGAGCGGCCTTCCATCATCGCCGTGAGGACCCATATCGGCTACGGCAGTCCCAACAAGCAGGACACATCGGACGCCCACGGCTCCCCCCTCGGGGAGGAGGAGATACGCCTCACCAAGGAGAACCTTGGATGGCCATCGGACCAGACTTTCCTTGTACCGGACGAGGTGAGAGACCATTTTAATCAAGTATCCGAAAGCGGAAAAAAGACGGAAAAGCTGTGGGATGAACTCTTTGCTGCCTACAAAAAAGAGCACCCCGACCTTGCCTCGACCTGGAAGCAGATGTGGAGAGCTGAACTGCCTGATGGGTGGCGCGATTCACTTCCCGACCTGAGCGGCCAGAGCATGGCTTCAAGAGCCGCCTCCGGGAAGGTCATCAACGCCCTCGCGCCCGTTTTGCCCCGCCTCCTGGGGGGCTCAGCGGACCTGGCGCCCTCCAACAACACCCTCATCGATGGCGAGGGGACTTTTTCCAGAGAAGACAGAAAGGGAAGGAACTTTCACTTTGGGGTCAGGGAACACGGCATGGGCGCCATTGCAAACGGGATGTCCCTGCACGGGGCGCTGCATCCGTACGTCGCGACCTTCATGATATTTTCAGATTACATGAAACCGGCTATCAGGCTTTCAGTGCTCTCCCGATGTCCTGCCACTTTCATTTTCACGCACGACAGTATCGGACTTGGAGAAGATGGTCCCACCCATCAGCCCATCGAACAGCTGGCGGGCTTAAGGTCCATTCCCGGTCTCATCGATATCAGGCCTGCAGACGCATCTGAGACGGTCCAGGCCTGGAGGATCGCTCTGGAGACGAACGAACCCACTGCCCTGATCCTTACCCGCCAGAGTCTGCCAGCTATCGACAGGACAGGCAGGCTTGCCGCCAGCGCTATAGAAAAGGGAGCCTATATCCTCGCCGAAACCGGATATGATCAAAGAGCAATCATCCTGGCCTCGGGATCGGAGGTTGCGCCGGCCCTGGAAGCCATGGATATTCTGGATGCCAAAGGCATCCATGTCCGTGTCGTCAACGTAGCGAGCTTCGAGCTCTTCAACCGGCAGTCCGAAGCATACCAGCGTGAGGTGCTGCCGCCCGAAATCACAGCCAGGGTCGCCGTGGAAGCAGCCTCCCCATTCGGGTGGGAACGCTTCACGGGCAGCAGCGGCAGGATCATCGGGATCGACCGGTTCGGCTCATCCGCCCCCGGAGGTCTGAACATGGAGAAGTTCGGGTTCACGGCCGAGAATATCGCCAGGATGGTGGAGGAGCTACTGCAGGGCTGATTAATCGCGGAAAAGTCCGATGAAAACCTTCCGACTGGGCGACTAAGCGACGGAGCGACTTGGCGAAAGTGCAAGAACAGGGTAAACCGCCTGACCCTGGGACCCGGTGACGCGGAGACACGGGGGAAAACCTGGTGGTCGGTAATCGGTAATCAGCTTGCCGCGCCGAAGCTCTGGGATTGTAGTTGAGCGAAAACAGATGGCGTGATCGAGGTTTTCCGACACGCTGCTGGATACTAAGAAACACCTCCTCAAGACCCCGACCGAGGGCCGGCCAAAACCAATTGCGAATTTCGGGTGATCGTTCTCTGTTCCCAATCTACAGCCCAGGGTTTATACTTAGTCTCTGTTTGGTCAAGGTTCGCAGGTTCACCGTATTCATGGATTCATCAGTATTCGGGGGTGCCAATATGAAAACAAAGCCTGCCGTTTTCGTTTGTGTTCTAATCGTGTTTTTTTCAGCTCTCCTGCCGATGGCGTTTCAAAATATCGAAGCGGCCAGCAGGAGGGGAGCAGATGTCCAGATCTACAGTCTCCAGATCCTCATTAACCAGGCCTACCAGATGGTCCTAGAGGGGTCCAGTCTGGTCATGCTCGACCAGATGGGCAAAGGAGGCATCTTCGGGGGGGTGATCACCAAGCGGGGCTGGACCATGATCGACCAGGGGCAGCGGATCATCTCCGAAGCAATGAACGGCGACGAGATGATCCAGCTGACCCGGGACGGCAGGAGCGAAGATCCCCTGCTGTCAACTGTCAAGGAAATCGCGACCGAGATGCTCAGGGCGGTGAACGAGATCAGGGGTTACCTCCTGATTAAAATGGACGAACCAGGTCGTTCCCAAATGCACTCCCTGGTCACACTCCTCAACCACGGCATGAAGATGGCCACCGACGGGGCCAACATGATCATGCTTGGCCGAACCGGCGAGCCGGGGGGAGCCAGGGATACCCTGCAGAAACACGGGCGGACCATGATGCGGGACGGCCGTGTTCTCATCATCCGCCTGTCGGACAACGACACCATGAAGGAGCTCCATCGAGCCGGACATACCATCAAACAGAGCCCCGCCATGACCTCCCTGCACAACTCCATCGAACACTCTCTCAGGGTCATTGATCGACTGGCAAGAATGTAGAGAGGGGAAGAGCGGAGAGCGACGACAGAACATTTCGACTTAGCGACCCTTCGACGCGTTTCGCTTGCAGCTTCGACGTGGCAAGCAGGTTAAAACCCTGGATCTCTTGTCCGTCGTAGCCCGGAGGGCGAAGTCGGATGGATCTTGGATCTTAGATCACTGGCCCTTTCAATCACGAATCACTAATCAAGGAAATCATGAAAAACACCATCGCCTCATATCTGCCTGAACTCATCGGTATCCGTCGCGACCTTCACAAACACCCCGAACTGGGCTTCGAAGAAAAACGAACTTCCGAGATCGTCGCAGACTACCTGGATCGGCTGGGATTAGAGATACACACCGGCTGGGCGAAATCCGGTGTCGTTGGCGTTCTCAAAAGGGGAAAATCAGACAGAACTATCGCATTACGGGCCGACATGGACGCCCTCCCTATACAGGAGAATACGAATCTTACATATCGATCTGTCAACGAGGGTGTGATGCACGCCTGCGGTCATGACGGTCACGTGGCCATGCTGCTGGGCGCCGCTCATTATACGGCTGAAAAGGGCGACTTTGACGGTACCGTAGTCTTCATATTCCAACCCGCCGAGGAGGGAGGTGGAGGAGGGCGCCTCATGGTTGAAGAGGGTATAGTAGAGAAGTTCGGGATCCAGGCCGCCTATGGCATGCACAACCGCTCCGGGCTGGGAACGGGCGCCATCGCCACCCGTCCCGGACCCATAATGGCCGCTACGGACAATTTTGAGATCACTGTACATGGTGAGGGTACCCACGCGGCCCTTCCTCATACCGGGGTAGATCCCATCATCATTGCTTGCGAACTGGTAACCTCACTTCAGACTATAGTGACCAAAGAGATTAATGCTCTTGATAGCACAGTGCTATCAGTAACCCAATTTACCTCAGGCACAACCTACAATGTCATTCCGGGGAATGCCCTGTTAAGAGGCTGCACTCGCTACCAGTCATCCGAGATCGGTGAAATGTTCAGAGAGACCATAGAGCGCATAACAGCCGGTGTATGCGCTGCCCACAAAGCCAGCTATATCTTCAAATACCTTCCCGGGTACCCGCCCACCATCAACACACCCGCCGAGACCGAAGCCGCGGTCCGGGCCGCTATAAAAGCGGTTGGGAGTAATAATGTGAATGAGAACTGCTCTCCACTTATGGCCTCTGAAGATTTTTCCTATTTCCTTGAAAAGATCCCCGGGTGCTACGTCTTCCTCGGCAACGGTACCCACACCTTGAGCCACCGGGCGGATTTCGATTTCAACGACGAAATTCTGCCGGTGGGAATAGCATACTGGGCGACTCTGATGGAGCAGGAACTGGGAGGGTAGAGCAGTGCGGGGTGCGTGGTGCGGAGTGCGTGGTGCGGAGTGCGGGGAGCGGATCAACGGTAAGGGAGTATGGGAGTGAGGGGGTAGGTCTTCAATCTCAAATCTCATATCTCATATCTCAAAGAAACTGGGGCAGTGAATATGAAATAGGGGAGGTGGAATGACAGCACTCCCTGTTTCCACCTTATTCCCTAACGACTGTGGGCCAGATTCGCCTGGGCAAACTGGGGCTTGATGCTCTCCTGCGTCCTGCATTCCCTGCCCTGAGCTTGTGGTTCGACAGGCTCACCATCCTGAGCTTAGTCGAAGGATCGAAGGGTGCGTTCTACATTTCGCCCTCTCCCACTCATCCCCTCCGATTTCTTTTCCACCTTTCCCTCCGTGTCTCCGCGACACCCGCCTGCCCTGAGCCTGTCGAAGGGCGTCTCTGTGTCAGGCGGTTTCTCTTCACTTCGCCTTTCCCCCACACCCCCTTACCCCCATACTCCCATACAGCTTTTTCTCCCTTTTCCCTCCCCTCTTTCCTGTGTTACTATCCGACATTCCCACTTCAAATTATGAATACTTTTAAGTCCGGCGCTTATGACAGGTCCATTCTCATCGTCGACAACGATGAAGGAGTACGTATGGCCGTTACTAACCATTTCTCAGCCAGAGGAATAACGGTCGGCCACGCTGAAACCTGCGAGATCGCCCTTGCACTTCTTCATGAACAATCCTTCGATCTGATACTGACTGAGATCTTCATACCCGAAATGGGCGGGATCGAACTGACGCGTCGGATAAAGAACTATATGCCTGAGCAGGCGGTCATCATCATGACCTCTTCAGTCGACGTTAAAAACAGCATTGAGGCGATGCGCCTGAAGGCGAACGATTACCTTCTCAAACCGGTGGACCTGGATGAACTTGAGAACCGGGTCGCCCTCGTTTTCATGAAGTTAGAGACCCGCAAAAGGGACAGGTCACACCAGTTCCAGCTCGTGGAAAAGGTCCTGGAACAGGAAAAGAAGCTGGAAGACAACTTTCTTCAGGCGGTACGATCCCTCATCCACGCCATTGAGGCTAGAGACCGTTACACCAAAGGCCACTCATTCAGGGTTACGCGCCTGGTAGAGGCGCTGTTGAGGCAGCTTAACCTTGAGGCCGATATCCTCTCGGATGTGGTACTTGCCTCCCAACTGCATGACACCGGCAAACTCGGGATTGCCGATACCATTCTCAGGAAGACCTCCGGGTTGTCCAATGAAGAGTTCTTCATAATGAGAACACACCCGGAAGTCGGCTACCACATTTTAAAACCGATCCTGTCAGAACCCTGCCTTGATGGCATCCTTCATCATCATGAAAGATGGGACGGCAAAGGTTACCCGATGAACCTCTTAGAAGAGGAGATCCCTCTTGGTGCACGAATCATAAGCATAGCCGACTCCTTCGACGCCATGGTCACAGACAGGACCTACCGGCAGGCGCTGAGCATCTCTACAGCGCTCAATGAGATAGAGAGGGGCTCCGGCAAACAGTTTGATCCCGATATTGTCCCATCCTTTATCGATATCGTTTCCAAGAACCGATTCCCGAAGATGTACGCGGAACAGGGGAAGGGGTAATTTAAAGCAAACCGCCAGACACGGAGACACGGAGGGAAGAAGCAGATCCAATGTCCAATGAAAAAGCAGGAACTGGAACCTTAACACTTATCTCTTATCCCTTATCTCTTGGCACTTATCCCCTTTCCACTTTGTTTCTCTTTTGTTTGACTGCCCTGAAGTCCATGTGGTAAATATTTCCAGACATTTTCGGTGGTGGAGTTCGCCTCAACCGCTCGCAAGAGCCAATGACTCCTGTCCCAAGCAGCGTGTCGGACTGTCTCAATCACGCCGTTGGGGTGGCTATAAATTTTTCGAATTTTTGTTCTTGGAGCGTTTACTTCAAAACAAAAGCAACCAAACTGCCAATCCCCATAACGAGTTATCCAAGAATCCCTTTTATACCGCCGCTTTTCAGGCTTAATGACGTTTCGAAAAATTATTACCAGGAGTCTGAATGGATACTCCGACAGACTCCCAGGGACAGGAGTTTTTTTGAAAAAGGAAAAAACTGGAACAAGAAAGAGAGAAGGTGGGAAGACCACCCCTAACCCATGAACACGGGCTCGAATTCGGATACGGCCTAACCGATGACCGATGACCGATCACCGTTACTGTTAACTGTTCACCGATAACTGTTCACTTTTCACTGAAAGGGATAACCCCTTTGGCCCTCAGCCTCGCCTTCATAGTTCTCGCCGGTCTTCTGGCCGATGCCCTTTTTCGCAGGATGCGCCTGCCCGGTCTGGTGGGAATGCTCATCGTCGGTGTGCTGGTAGGTCCCCACGCCTTGGATATCCTCAGGCCGGACATGATGGCGGTCTCGGGAGATTTCCGTAAAATAGCACTCATAGTGATCCTGCTCAGAGCAGGTCTTGAGCTGCGAAGGGACACGCTCCGCAGGGTGGGTCCCTACGCTGTTTCCATGAGCGCCATCCCAGCTATTTTCGAGATCGCCGCAGTTACCCTCCTGGCTCCAAGTCTC
>Ga0114923_10001383_pt1 | contig 16915 bp, 13 predicted proteins | sample SumtaG_FD_89578 | JGI IMG/M metagenome (GOLD analysis project Ga0114923, IMG submission 89578) | Deep subsurface microbial communities from Indian Ocean to uncover new lineages of life (NeLLi) - Sumatra_00157 metaG | ecosystem: Environmental > Aquatic > Marine > Oceanic > Sediment | place: near...
ATTTTCCAGGAGCCAATGACCAGCCTCAATCCGGTCTACACAGTCGGCTCACAGATAGTCGAGGCAATACGGCTCCACCAGAAACGTTCGCTCGAACAGGCCTGGGCCGACGCCACCGAGATGCTGCGAAAGGTGGGAATTGCCGACCCTGATCAGAGGGTCAACGAATACCCGCATCAAATGTCCGGCGGCATGCGACAGCGGATTATGATTGCGATGGCGGTAAGCTGTCAGCCGCAATTATTGATTGCTGATGAGCCTACCACCGCCCTGGACGTGACCATTCAGGCACAAATACTCGACCTGCTTGATGAACTTCAGGAGCAAAACGGCATGAGCATCCTGCTCATAACGCACGATTTGGGTGTCGTTGCCGAACGAGCTGAGAACGTTGCGGTAATGTATGCGTCGAGAATCGCCGAAGTTGCACCGGCCCGACAGCTTTTTGAGCAACCGCTGCATCCATACACACAGGGGCTGCTTAAATCCCTGCCGAGACTGGGCGAGTCGGCCGAAAGGCTTCATACTATCCCCGGTACCGTGCCTGAGCCTTTGAATTTTCCGGCCGGCTGCAAATTTCATCCGCGCTGTCCAATCGGCTTCGACGATAAAAGATGCCAGGCCGTAGAGCCGCAGCTGCGCGAGGTCAAAAAGGGCCGCTGCGTGGCCTGCTGGTATGCGCCGGGCTACGAAACACAAGAAGAACTGAAGGAATATGAGTCAAGATACGGAAAACACAAACAGCTTCCTGCTTGAGGTTGAAAACCTCAAGACCTGGTTCGCGATAAAAAAGGGCCTGCTGCGACATACCGTCGGTCACCTCAAGGCCGTCGACGGCGTCAGCTTCGCCATAAAGCCCGGCCAGACACTCGGGCTGGTCGGCGAGAGCGGCTGCGGAAAAACGACCGTCGCTCGAACAATAATCCGGCTGATACCGGCCACCGAAGGAAAAGTGGTCTTTGAAGGGCGAAACATCCTTGAAGCCGATAAAAAAAAGCTCCTGCAGTTCCGCAGAGATGTCAGCATTATTTTTCAGGACCCGTACGGCTCGCTCAATCCGCGTATGACGGTAGCCAATATCGTGGGTGAGCCGCTGAAAGTGCATCAAAAGGTCACCGGCCGAGAGCTTACCGAAAGGGTAGCCGCCCTGCTTTCAAAAGTCGGACTCTCATCCGACCATCTTAACCGCTACCCCCACGAATTCAGCGGCGGCCAGCGCCAGCGAATTGGTGTGGCACGGGCGCTGGTGCTTGAGCCAAAGCTGGTAATCTGTGACGAACCGGTAAGCGCCCTGGATGTTTCGATACAATCCCAGATTTTGAATCTATTGAAAGACCTGCAGGCCGATTTTGGCCTGACCTATCTGTTCATCGCGCACGACCTGGCGGTAGTGGAGTTTTTGTGCGATGTGGTGGCCGTGATGTATATGGGCAGGATTGTCGAGCGGGCCGGCAGCGACCAGCTCTACCGAAACCCACTGCACCCGTACACGCGTGCATTAATGTCGGCGATTCCGCAGGTCGATACCGCCGGCCGGGCCAAACCCCGGAAAAAGGCCTACAGCGGCGAGGTGCCGAGCATCTTGAAACCGCCCACAGGGTGTCCTTTTCATCCGAGATGCCCCCTGGCCGACACCCACTGCACAGGCCAACTGCCTCCGTTAGAGAACAAAAACGCCCACGACGAGCATTTCGTAGCGTGCTGGAAATGTTAAATATCCCAGGAATTGATATTGATATGCCGGCACAAATCGGTCAAAATAAAATGTGTAAAATCAGTTAAAGTCTAAACAGCAGTTGCCGAAGTAACGAAGTGATAAGAATATCTATCTTAAGTTGGACAGAGGCGACGAGAACTAATGAGCAAAAAAAACATTGTCGAAATTACCAATGAGGGGCAGACTGCTGTAGTTGCCTTCAAAGAAACTTCAATCACGGACACCGAAACTATAGCTGCCGTTCAAAAACAAATTGTTGACTTCATTGACGCAAACCAGCCGCAAAGCATTGTTGTTGACTTTGAGAACGTAAAATTCTTCGCCTCGCAGCTTCTCGGTATGCTGCTGGGGGTTCGCGCCAAGCTGCAGCAGTATGATGGCCGGGTTGTGATAAGCGCCATCGACCCGCGACTGCACAAAATTTTTAATATCACCAATCTTGATAAGATTTTCGATTTTTTCCCGGATAAGGATAGCGCCGTAAGCGCCGCTGGCCGGGCCTGACTGTAGCCGGACTCCAATACCGCCGAAGACGTTGCGGAGTCGGACCGTCGGATTAAAAACCAGTTGCGTACTACTGGAAAGGGTCGGTTTATGTATTGCACAACACAATTTTCAATCTTCATGGTCAACAAGCCCGGAGTCCTCGCCCATGTACTCAGTGAGTTTGCCAAGGCCAGGCTCAATATCGTGGCGATGACGATGATGGATTCGGCCGAACATGGGGTAATGCGTGTTGTTTTCGCCGCCCCGAAAAAGGCAAAAGAAATGTTGGCAAGACTCAACATGCCCTGTAACGATACCGAGGTGCTCTGCGTTAATCTCGAAAACAAGGCTGGCGCCTTGGCCTCCGTGGCGGAAAAACTATCCAAAAACCATATAAACATTTCTTATGCGTACTGCACCGCAGGTGCCAAAGGCGGCCGAACCACGGGCGTATTAAAAGTCGCTGACGTCAGAAAAGCTATGAAGGTCCTGCAGCAAGGTAAAAAAAGGACTATTACCAAGTCGCAACCTGTGATAAGACGCTCACAAACTTCGCGGAGATAAAAACCGTCAATCGCCGCATGTCGGAGTATCTCAGGAGGCGAATGGAGTGGGTGATTTACGAAAAGTTGTGTAGCAAACAACGGTTAGAATAATGCCTACCCCCCCCACACAATCCTTGGGGCAGCTATTTAAGGACTCAGGTTCTTGACAGCCGCCGCGTGCGATACTACAATAAAGGGGCTAAGTTGCTTTTTTGAAAACTGTTATGGGAAGGCAGTATGCCCGAAGTCGATTCGAGCAAACAATCGAAGGATCAAGTCCAGGTTTCCGTAGAAATAGCCACTCAACCGTCTGTTCTGCTGCGGTTTCGCAAGGTTTTAATTATACTTGCGCATATCGGGGCCTTTGCCGGCTCTTTGTTGCTTTCTTTCCTACTTGTAACGAATATGCAGTTGAGGCGCAGCTGGCTGGTTGAGCAGTATTTGCCACTGCTGCTGTGGGTGATTCCCATCAAACTTCTTGCATTCTGGTTTTTCAAGCAATACCGCGGCTGGTGGCGGTACGTCAGTATAACGGACCTTACAAGTATCATGGGTGCTTCGGTGCTTGGCTCACTTTTGACGGTGAGTGCGTGGTACGTTTTAATATTTTTGGCGCCTCCCCCTGTGCGAGGTATGCGCCTTTTGCAGAACCTGGCGATGATTTCACAAAGCACGTTCGTGCTTGATATGTTCTCAACCTTCCTGATTCTGGGCGGGCTGCGAATGATGATACGGCTGTATTATGAGGACTTTCGCGCGGTCGAAACCAGCCGGCTGAAGCGATTTCTCATAGTCGGTGCGGGCAACGCGGGTGAAGCACTTTTGCGAGAGATTCACCGCATGTCTGTTGTGCAATACGACGTGATTGGGCTTATTGATGACGACCCGCTCAAACAGGGTATCAATATCCACGGCATACCGGTGCTGGGTGTGGTCGAGCAACTACCGAAGATATGCAAGGAACACAGCATTGACGAGATTGCCATAGCAATGCCATCGGCGAGTCCTCGCCAGTTAAGGCGTGTCATTCAGGTTTGTGAAGGAACCAAGATTCGGTTCCGGATGGTCCCTTCAATCACTGACATCGCGTCAGGCAGACTCCAGGTCTCCCAGATACGAGAGGTCGACATCAACGACTTGCTCGGCAGAGATGCTGTTCAGCTCGACCTGGATTTGATTGAGGCCTTTGCCAGGAACAAGAGGATTCTTGTCACCGGTGCGGGCGGTTCGATTGGCTCGGAGATGTGCAGGCAGTTATGCAACTTCAAGCCGAAACGTCTGCTGCTTGTTGAGCAGGCTGAAAATCCACTTTTCCACATTGAGCGTGAACTGAACAAGAGATTTCCTGAGGTGGCTGTTACGGCACTTGTCTGTAATATCACAGACAAGATGCGAGTCGATGAAATCTTCGAAAAATACAGGCCTGAAGTAGTGATACACGCAGCGGCACACAAGCACGTGCCGTTGATGGAGCTTAACTGTGGAGAAGCCATCAAGAACAACGTGGTAGGCACAAAGGTTATGGCTAACGCTGCGGACATGTCCGGTGCGACCAACTTTGTTATGATAAGCACCGACAAGGCAGTCAACCCGACCAGTATAATGGGTTCGTCGAAGCGCATCGCTGAGATGTATATACAAGATTTAAACGGAACCAGCAGAACACACTTTGTAACAGTGCGTTTCGGCAATGTGCTGGGTTCCGAAGGTTCGGTAGTGCCGATTTTCAAAAAGCAGATAGTCGAAGGCGGTCCGGTCACGGTCACGCATCCCGAGATGACGCGTTATTTTATGACGATAGCCGAGGCGAGCCAGCTTGTGCTTCAGGCGGCGACGATGGGCAAGGGCGGGGAGATTTTCGTCCTTGATATGGGCGAACCGGTCAAGATTGTAGATTTGGCCAGGGAGCTTATAACTCTCAGCGGTTTTAAGCCCGGCGAAGATATCGAGATAGCCTTTACGGGTGCTCGGCCGGGCGAGAAACTGTTTGAGGAACTGAGCATAAAAGGCGAGGACATGCTGCTGACCAGGCATCCGAAAATCGCCATCTGGAAAAACATTGTCAGCGACAGGGAGAAGCTGCACGGCAGTATAGGTGAGCTTGTGGAACTTGCCAAGACTCAGGACTATAAGCTGATTACTGAGAAAATCAAATCGCTTGTCCCCGAATATATCGGTAATAACTGCGGCGACAATGTTGAAAAGGTCGAGGACAAGACGGCCAGTTAGCCTATACCCATGAAGTAACCATAAAAAAAGCCGGACACAAGTCCGGCTTTGATTTTTTAGATTCGAAGCGACCAACTATTACCAGCGGTCACCGGTTTGTCCAATGCCAAGGTTATCCGGCTGCGTTGCCGCACAAACCGGCGTTTTGTCCCTCGGATGGGCGTTATCGTAGACATCTTTCAGCCGTTTGGTCGTAAGGTGGGTGTAAATCTGCGTTGTCGAAAGGGACTGATGGCCGAGCAATTCCTGAACGCTTCTCAAATCAGCACCGTTATTGAGCATATGTGTTGCGAAGCTGTGGCGAAGCGTGTGCGGGCTGATTGACGGGTCCAGACCGGCCATCTTGAGGTATTTGTCCATTTTACGACGTACGCTGCGGGTACTGAGGCGATTGCCGTGCTTATTGACAAAAAGCACTTTTGAATCAAAATTGTCACTGTTTGCAGCTCGCCTGTTTCTGAACTCCATATACTGCTGGATGACCTGCAGGGCTGTTGAGCTTATGGGGGTGATTCGTTCTTTTTTGCCTTTGCCCCGAACGTGTACCACTTCGCCGAGAAAATCAATGTCGTCCATATTAAGCGCGACCAGCTCACTTACCCTTATTCCGGTGCTGTAGAGCGTTTCCATAATGGCCCTGTCTCTTGCGCCGAGCCAGGTGTCCGCCGGCGGGGTCTCAAGAAGCTTTTTGACCTGATGAAATTCGAGAAAGTGCGGCAGCTTTTTATCCTGCTTGGGGGTTCTGACCAGCAGGACAGGGTTGGAGCCAAGTCGGCCCCTTTTGACAAGGAATTTATAGAAACTTCGAAGCGTTGCGAGTTTTCGAGCGATGGTCGCCTTGGAGTATTGTTTCTCATTCAGACGCGCCATATATGCCCTGACGGTATTGACGTCGACACCCAGAAAGAACTGGTCGACAGCTGTATTAGTCTGGGTTTGTACAGCTATCGCCTGCCCGTCCTGGGGGGTATCGGTCATTTGTGTGGAGGTTTCGGGGCCGACTACAACGGCGTCCTGTCGGCCGAGAAGCCAATCACCAAATTGGGCCAGGTCTGCGCCATAGCATTTGGCTGTGTGTTGGGAGAAACGCTTTTCCAAGTTGAGGTAATTGATGAATTCGTGGACAAATGTGCTCTGTTCCATAATCTACCTACCAATTCGCAAAAAACGAACAAACATTCGAAAAAACTATTCCGGCCAAGAGGCCGGCCTGCGGGACACATTTAAGTCTTAATGTTTTCGCCAAGCAGTTCGTCGGCCTCACCGATGAGCGATTGTGTGAGCTTGAAACTGAGCACAGCTGCGTCGAACCAATCGAACTCGGTGCGTTCATCCTTGACTTGCTCTATCAAGGCCTCAAGCAGCTGGTCTTCATGGCCGCACTGATACCGAAACATGAATTTCTCCGGGCCCTTGTTTAAGACGAGCTGTCGCCTGGTTCTTTTCATTATCTGCATGGTCCGTCCTGAAGACACAATGTGCACCTATTTCTTTATCGGTCTTACGGTTTTTGACTGAAATAAAACTTTGTTTTTTTTTCACGAAGCCGGCCAAAAAGCGTTTTTTGAAGCGCATCACTAAATCTTATCGGCCAAAGGGATGCGTGCCTTTACAAATTCGGTGAAAGCAGCCGTAAATTGGGGAGAAATTTATTCGGACGGTCAGGCGAGTCCCTGCTGTTTGGCAGAATCGCCTCGATGTGTACCAAAAAAACAGGAGTGTGCTAAATCGGTTTGAAGAAAATTGTATCCTCGCGCTGCTCAGTACCAACGATGCCTTGCATCTGCAGGCGGCTGAGGTAGCGAGAGGCATTGTCCTGGCTGATTTTCAGAGCCGAACATATCTCGGCCAGGGAGCAAGGACGTCGTTTCAGTATTGATAACAGCCTTTGTTGGAGCCGGTCAGATGCGGCCTGTGGTCCGGCCGAGCCGCAGGGCTTTGTGAAGGCATCTGGTACGAGTTCGCATTTTTTGCCAAGGCTCTTTGCCAGGGCCTGAAGCCTTTCGGTGCTGAGCCGTTTGAGGCCGGCTTCAGCGGTGGGTCGGACGGCGGTATTGAGTTGGACCTTGTCGGGGCGGATTCGGTCTATTGCCTCCCTGATTCCGGTCAATTGTGCCGGTGCCGTGTTTATCCCATCAACGAGAAATACTTCGAGCCAGATTCGGCCGGCAAATTCGGTGCGGAAAGCAGCGAGCCCTGAAACGAGCTTTTCAAGGCTGATATCGGGATGCGGGCGGTTTATTTTGTCGAAAGTTTCCTCGTCACCGGCGTCAAGGCTGGGCAAGACGACATCGGCGGCGGCACAGTCGGCTCTGACGTCCTGTCGGTAGAACAGAGTACCATTGGTCAGTATTGCCACTGGGATGTCCGTAATTTGCCTGATTTGGTCAATCAGCCGACCAAGGCCTGAATTCAATGTGGGCTCCCCGGAACCGCCGATAGTTATAAAATCGGCGGTGAGAGGCTCTGTGATTCTGGCTTTGATTTCCTGCATGACCGCATCAATTGAGAGGTATTCAGCTCGTTGCAGGGTCTTTTGTGTGGTTAGACCGATTTGGCAATAGATACAGTCGAGTGTGCAGACTTTTGGCGGGACAATGTCGACGCCGAGACTTAAACCGAGTCGCCGTGACCGCACGGGGCCGTAGAGGAATTTATATTCTTTGGCCATTTGTTTTACCTGCTTACCAGTTCAAATATGTTTTTGCAGATGGTCAGCAGGTCTTGCAGCCAGTCTATTGGCATGATACTGGCGGCATCGGATTTTGATTTTTCAGGGTCGGGGTGTACTTCAAGGAACAGGCCGTTTGCTCCGGCAGCCACTGCCGCCTTTGCCAGGACCGGTGCGATTTCGCGTCGGCCGCTACTTGCGGTACCCAGTCCGCCCGGGTACTGGGCGCTATGGGTGGCGTCGAAAACGACGGGGCTGCCGATTTTTTTCATTGTCTCTATGGCGGTCATGTCGTTTACGAGCCGGTTGTAGCCGAAGAACGTGCCGCGTTCGGTCAGTATCACTTTTTCGTTGCCGCAGGAGCGGACCTTTTCGGCGGCGTTTTTCATCTCTGCGGGTGAGACGAACTGGCCTTTTTTTATGTTCACTGGTTTGCCGGTCTCGGCACAGGCACAGAGCAAATCGGTCTGCCTGCACAGAAAGGCGGGAACCTGGAGACAATCAACTACTTTGGCGACAACTTCGGCCTGGGCCTGTTCGTGGACATCTGTCATAACGGGTAGTTGTGTCTGAGACCGAACAGCCGCAAGAATATCAAGCCCTGCCTCGATACCCGGCCCGCGGAAACTGCGCAAGCTGGAGCGATTGGCCTTGTCGAAACTGGCCTTGAAGATAATTTGCACCTGAGTTTTATTGCTGATTTCAACAAGCCGATGGGCGATATCGAGGCTGTTTTGCAGGTCCTCGATAACACAGGGCCCCGCCATTACAAATAACGGCGCATCGAGGCCTACCTCGACCGGCCTGGCCACCGAAGCCGAACCGGCGGCAGAGTCAGCCAAACCTACCTTGAAACTCGTGTGGTTCATACCTGACATCTTCTTTTGGCAAGTAAGTATTGTCAATAATGAATTATCAATATTTGAGCTTAGCCCAGCGCCCTGATAATCCTTGTTCGAAGCCCTGCCGGTTTGGCGGCTTTTGGCACAACGCAATTTGCGGCCCTGGGTATGATTTTTATTTCTACGGGCAAGGCTGGGCCGGGGTCGCCATCCAGCTCGGTCTTGACGTCACTGCTTTCGGAACTTACGGTGATATTTTTGCCCTTAAGATAGATTACGTCACTGAACCTCGTGTGCTGCTTGAATATCGTTGCCGCCGCATGCTTTGCAAGATGTGCCTTCGAGGCACATTTGTAGATGCAGACATCGAGCAGGCCGTCACTAAAATCAGCTCGGTGCAAAACACCAAGGCCTGTTGCATATCTTGAGATATTTCCGACAAAGACAAGGCACGGACCTTCGAAAATCTCGTCGTCGTCGACAACGACCTTCATCGGAGGAAACTTATAACTCCAGAAGGTCCGCCAGATAGGCCAGAAATAATCGAGGTAATCAATGTGCCCGGTTCGCTGTTCGCTTACGCGTTTGACTATTTGGCCGTCAAAGCCGAAGCCTGCGATTGAGGTGAAGCATTTGCCGTTTGCGTTTCCCAAATCCAGCGGCCTGATGTACCAGTCTTCGAAGGTTTTTATTATGGTCTGCAATTTTTCGTCGAAGCCAAGCTCATTTGCCAGCAGGTTTTCGGTGCCGGCGGGAACCAGGAGAAAGGGCTTGTCGCTTCCTTCCAGGCCATGAGCGACTTCCCTTACCGTGCCGTCGCCGCCGACGACAACAACCATCGCGCAGTTATAATCAACCGCTGCATCAGTGGCCAACTCGCACGCGTGCTCCAAAGAAGTTGTCAGGCTTATCCTTACATCGAAACCGGCTTCGGTGAGATATTTGATAAACTGCAGGCCGGTGCGCTTTTGACCGCCGGAGCCGGACTTGGGATTGACGATATAAGTCATGTATCCATCTTGTGGTTTCACGCTTATGCCCCCGAGCTTTGCTCTTTAAGTTTTGCCACAAGCAAGGTTGCATAGCTTACCGGGATGTGCGGCAGGTTTCCCAGTCCTAATTTTTTCTGCACGTCGGCGATCCGGGTTTCGTCAGGCCCCTCTATTTCGACGAATTTGCCAAGCGAAGCAAGCTGGTCAAGGCCGATTTTGCAGCCGGCATATCGCCAGAAGCTGCGATTTTTTTCAACAATAAGTGCCTGCTGATAGCCGAGGGCCGAGAGCAGCTTATAAGCAGAATCAGCATCGGCAAGGCGGACATCAATCTCTTTTCGAGTTTTGAACTGCCGGTTTTCGCGAGGACCCTTGAAAGTCAGAAATGTCCTGCTTTCGCTGCCGACAGATTCGGTCCTTATGCGCAGGCATTTGTCGCCGGCTGCCATAGTCTTGTCCGCATCATCAAAATAGGTGTCGGTTTGAATCTGGTCTTCGACGAATTCTGCGCCGAGCTGAGTGAGCTTTTCCGTGACGGGAGCGAATGAGTCGACTTTCAATTTGGCTTCGATTTCAATACACATGTTTTGCGCAACTTTTATTACGGCACTATTATTTTTTTGAGGGCGATTGTCGAAGTTTTTTTACGGCTTCAATGAACTGCTTCGGATTTACAATCGGCCCGGCTTCGGTATGTTCAGCGGTTTCAAGCCACAACTGCCGAATTTTTTTCGGCTCGATGTCAGGGTCAACCTGAAAGGCCAAAACTGCCAGGCCGGCCAGGTACGGGGCGGCCCAGCTGATTCCGCCTTGTCTATCGTAAGTGTATTCGTTCGGACCGTGATGACTTGCAATCGTCCTGTTGGCTGCAGGGACCCGCAGCAGGTCGCCATCAGTGGCTTCTTTGCCGCGACGGTAGCTCGAGAACCGGTCGGGGTCTTCGTTTTCCAGACGGGTCAACGTGCCGTATTTGAGAAAGACAGGGTCACAGGTCACGACAAGTACTCCAGTCTCTTCGGCCTGGTTGATGGCATCTTTCACGAGGTCAAAATTATCGTCTCTGGAAAATGTTCCGAGCGAAATACTTATCACGCGAATCCTGGCCAATTTTGTCACGGAACGGTTGACCTTGAGTATGTGTTTAATTATTCCGGCCCAGTTTTCATTCTGATTGGTCCACTTCCACATAGGGACAGCGAAGTAATAGAGCGTAGCATTGGGGGCAACGCCACAGTTTTTGCCGACTGCCAGGCTGGCTACGGCTGGAGCGTGCATTTGCGGCGGGACGTCTTCTACGTCGAAACCCTGATACCTCGCAAGTCGCCATTTGTATTCAATGTGGTCTTTTAACAGCGGCTGGTCAACGATGGCTATTCCCACACGCCGGCCGTCGATAGCCTGCCGATGAATGTCTCGAACTGCCAGGCCGGGGTTTTTTCCTTTATCAAGCAACGCTGCGGGGTCAAATCCGGCGGGCATCTTATCACGTGGGGGCCATTCGGTTCTGGTATCAAAAGGCATTTGCGCCAGTACCGCGCCGCAAGGCCTGAGGTCCAGTTCGACCAGTGAAACACCCGTAAAACCCGAAAAAGGGTCGAATTTGGAAAGGTCATCTTTGCTTTTAAGCACGACCTGTTTGTCCTGGCCGACGTCAACGGCAAGACCCTCAACTGACAACCATCGCAGGGTAAAAGGCTTGCCGAATTCGGTCATTCGACCAAAACCGGCAACTAAATCGGGATAACGTAATGTAAGGATTTCCATTCCGCCGTCCGTGCGTTTCTTCCTGACGGAAGTTGGACCAAGTATAGCTTCGAGTTCATCGGGCGTGGTAAGGCTAAAGGCAACCTTGCCCTGAGTTACTGCCGAGCGTATGGTTTCGACCGGGGTCTTCTCAGCAGTGCCGGGGTCTGCAACGGCGGCTGAGCAAAAAGCAAGCACTGGTGTCATCGCGACAAGAGTCAAAATGCAAACAAGATTGTCTGGCTTGTGCGACTTCACCGAAATAGCTCCTCCAAGATTTAACGTGCTGCTATTGGATTTAAACAACTATATTTACCAGCCGGGATTTTATTACGATGATTTTTTTTGGCTCTTTGCCGGCGATTGCGGCGATGACCTTTTCACCAGCAAGGGCCTTTTCTTTAATCTGCTGTTCGTCGGCGTCTGCGGCAACTACGATGCGGTCTTTTATCTTGCCGTTGACCTGGACGGCCAATTCAATTTCTTTTTCCTTTATCAGCTCACGGTCGTATTCAGGCCAGGGCTCATAAGCGAGCGTATCGGCATGGCCTAATCTCTGCCACAATTCTTCCGCGATGTGCGGTGCAAGGGGTGCAAGAAGCTGGACGAATTTTTCGAGGACGGATTTCGGCCGAACCGACAGTTTGCTCAAGTGATTCAGGCAAATCATCATCTGGCTGATGGCTGTGTTGAAGCCGAAGGTCTCGATGTCGTCGCCGACTTTTTTTATCGTCTGGTGAAAAATTCGCAGGGTGTCTTCGTCGGGGTCGGTATCTTTAACGGCAGCAGTAAGTTGGCCGGTCTCGGCGTCAATCACCAGCCGCCATACACGCTGCAAAAATCGGTGTACGCCTTCGACGCCCTGCATATTCCAGGGTTTGGTCGCTTCGAGCGGGCCCATAAACATTTCATACAGTCGCATCGAGTCGGCACCATAACCGGCAATAACCGTGTCGGGGTTGACGACGTTGCCGCGGGACTTGCTCATCTTCTGGCCGTCCTCGCCGAGAATCATTCCCTGGTTTATAAGCTTTTGGAAGGGCTCGGCGGTGCTAACGTAGCCGAGGTCGTAAAGCAGTTTGTGCCAGAATCGCGAGTAAAGAAGGTGCAGTACGGCGTGTTCCGCCCCGCCGATGTAGAGGTCGACGTTCATCCAGTATTTTTCTTTTTCGCTGTCCCAGCCTTTTTCGCTGTTATCCGGGTCGATATAGCGCAGGTAATACCAGCAGCTTCCGGCCCACTGGGGCATCGTATTTGTTTCGCGCTTACCTTTTGTGCCATCAGGCATCGCGACATTAACCCAGTCTTTGATATTCGCAAGCGGCGATTCGCCCGTGCCGGAAGGCTTGTAGTTTTCGGTCTCCGGAAGCTTGAGAGGCAGGTCCTTTTCATCGAGACTTACAGCGCTGGTGTCGTCGGTGTGGATAAGCGGGAAGGGCTCGCCCCAGTAGCGCTGTCGGCTGAACAGCCAGTCGCGGAGTTTATAGTTGATTGCCTTTTTGCCCTGGCCTTTCTGCTCAAGTGAATTTGTAATCTGTTCTTTGAATTCGTCTGTGGACAGGCCATTGAATCGGCCGGAGTTAATTGCAGTCCCGTCACCGATAAAGCAGGCAGCTCCTTGTTTGACCTGCTCGGCCAAGTCCTTATCTTCCGGCTCAACAACGGCAATAATAGGCAGGTCGAATTTTTTGGCGAATTCGAAGTCTCGCTCATCGTGGGCGGGGACGGACATAATTGCACCCGTGCCGTAGCTGATTAAAACATAGTCACTTATCCAGATGGGGATTTTAGCGTCGTTGACGGGATTGATTGCATAGGCACCGGTGAATACGCCGGTCTTTTCCTTGGCCAGGTCTGTTCTGTCGAGGTCACTTTTCTTGGCAGCTTCCTGACGGTAGTCTGCAACTTCTTTTTTCCGGCCTTCGGTAGTAATCACGTCAACAAGCGGATGTTCCGGCGCCATAATCATATAGGTAGCGCCAAAAAGTGTATCGGGGCGGGTGGTGAAGACGCGAATTGTCTCATCGAAGCCGTCTACCTTGAAATCGACGTCAGCGCCAATGCTTTTTCCTATCCAGTCGGCCTGTAGTTTCTTGATTGACCAGGGCCAGTCAACAAGTTCGAGGTCGGCCAGTAGTCTTTCTGCATATTTTGTTATTCGCAGCATCCACTGGCGCATCGGCTTTCTTATGACGGGATGGCCGCCACGTTCGCTCAGTCCTCCTACCACTTCTTCGTTTGCCAGGACCGTTCCAAGCGCAAGACACCAGTTGACGGGGACTTCTGCCTCGTAGGCAAGGCGGTGGTCATCGATATATTTTTGTTTTTCCTCATCACTTAGTCCGTCAGGGATGGGCAACCGGTCAATGGGCTTTGCCTTTTGCTCGGTTTCGTCGAAGTAACTGTTGAAGAACTTGAGGAAAATCCACTGCGTCCATCTGTAGTATTTGGGGTCGGTGGTGTTGACTTCTCTATCCCAGTCGTAGCTGAAGCCGAGCGATTTGATTTGCCTGCGCATTGCATCGACGTTTTTGGCGGTGGTCCCGGCAGGATGGGTGCCGGTCTGGATTGCGTATTGTTCGGCGGGCAGGCCGAAGGCGTCCCAGCCCATAGGATGCAGGACATTGAAACCTTTTGTGCGTTTATAACGGGCAACTATATCGGAAGCGGTGTAGCCTTCGGGATGGCCGACGTGCAGACCGGCAGCACTTGGGTACGGAAACATATCAAGGACGTAGTATTTTGGCCTTGATGTATCGCAGTCAACGGCCCTGAAGGTGCTATTACTTTCCCAGAATTTTTGCCACTTTTTTTCTATCCGTTGAAAATCGTAGCCGGCCTTGTTCGTTTCCATTGATTCAAACTCCCTTGGCAAAACTTAGATGCCCGAATGCGGACAGGTGTTGTCCATACAGCCGTGACATTTTTTTGAGTCGCCCTGTTTGACTCCGGGTGCAAAGATGGAAAACTGCTTGGTGAGTTTTTTGCTGCCGCAGTGCGAGCAGAGGCGGGCTTTGCTATTACTGCCGATTTCAAGCAGTTCGGTAATCCTACCGCAATCGGAGCACTTGTATTCGAATATTGGCATCTGCTTTCCCTAACCAACAAAAAATCGGGGAGACAGGATTTGAACCTGCGACCTCGGCGTCCCGAACGCCGCGCTCTATCCAAGCTGAGCTACTCCCCGGCATCAAAGCTGACAATATAGCACATAAAGGCCGACCTTTCAAGCTACAATAAGTTGACCGGGTCGACGTCTACGGCAGTGATAACGGCAGGCCTCACGGCCGGGCCTGCACGCAAGCAGGCGAAAAGCCGCTGGATAATCGCAGGGTTTGGTGCCTGGATGATTATCTGCATTCGGTGGTATCGCTGCAATCGGCTGATGACGGCAGGGACGGGGCCGCGAACAACTGCCTTGAGTTGCTGCCGCTGTATGCAATCGTCAATTCTCTGTCGCATTGCGGCGGCGGCGGCTTCGAGTTTTTCGTATTTAGTATCCCTCAGAAGGACAGCGGCCATTCGCCACAATGGCGGCAGATTGCAAGCCGTTCTGTGTTTCAGTTCTTCTGCGACGAAGCCGGCGAAATCATTTTCGACGGCAAATCGTATGGCGGGCTGGTCGGGCAAAAACGTCTGGACATAGACGGTGCCTTTTTTTTGTGACCTGCCCGCTCGGCCAGCCACCTGGCAAATCAACTGGAATGTTCTTTCATTTGCACGAAAGTCGGGCAGATACAGGCTGGTATCAGCACTTATTATTCCGACAAGTGTGACATTGGGAAAATGAAGACCTTTGGCGAGCATCTGTGTGCCGGCGAGGATATCGATTCGGCCGGCGGCAAAGTCGGCCAATACGTGATAGTAGTCTTTGCCAGCCATTGAGTCGCTGTCGACGCGGGCGATTTTGGCGCTTGGGAACTTCGCGTTTAGCTGTTCTTCCAATCGTTGCGAGCCGAGCCCTATCATAGCAAGGCCGGTTTTACATAAGGGACATTTTTCGGGCACCAGCGTTTGCGAAAGACAATGGTGACAGACTGCGTAGCCATAGTCCATATGTTTGCCAAGAACCGTACCGGCTTTTGCCGGGCGCGGCATTTTAGATTTATGGAAAGTAAGAGTCACGTCACAGTTTTTGCAGTGCACGGTGTATTTGCAGGAGGGGCAGTATACAAAGTTGCTGTAGCCGCGACGGTTCAAAAGCAGGATGGCCTGCTCGGATTTGGCCAGGACATGGACGAGTCTTTCGGCCAGCGGCCTGGAAATCAGGTTGACGCCGTCCGGGCCGGTGGGTTGTGCTCGCATATCGACCAGGAGCATTTCGGGGCTGGGCAGGTCCATCACACGTTTGGGAAGCGTTACTCTGGTGAAGTGGGTTCTGGTTTTGCAGTTGGAAAGAGTTTCAAGCGATGGGGTGGCGCTGCCGAGTATGCAGTGAGCATTTGAAAGCTGGGTTCTTTTTATTGCAACATCTCGGCCGTGATATCGTGGGACGGTATCCTGCTTATAACTTGGTTCATGCTCTTCGTCGACGATGATAAGGCCTAAATCCGTGAGCGGGGCAAAGACCGCGGAACGCGCGCCGATGACAACGTCAGCCCGGCCGGCCTTTATGTTCTGCCACTGGACGTTTCGCTGGGCGGCCGTCAAGCCTGAGTGGAGAACCGCTATCTTGTCAAATCGGCTGCTGAACCGCTGAACGGTCTGTGCGGTAAGGGCGATTTCAGGGAGTAATACTATTGCCGATTTGCCATTGTGCCGGCATTGTTCGATAGCCCTTATGTAGACTTCGGTTTTGCCGCTATCAGTGACACCATGCAGGAGTGTAATGGCGAATTTGCCTGAATTGATTTGTGCGTTTATGTATTCGAGGGCTTTTTGCTGGTCGGCGTTCAAGCGGACTTTTTCGGTCTTTACAGCCATTGATTCAGGAACAGCCGGCAAAGAGGACAGGACTTGTTTTTGTGCAATTCTGACGATGCGTTTTTGGGCAAGGCCGTTTAATGGACTACTTTTGCAGCCGATTTCGGTCAGCAAAGCAGATATTTCCACTGCGTGGTCGGAGTCGTAGGCTTTTCGTTGTCGCAGGATTTCGATGATTTGTTTTTGCTTTTTTCCTCGAAGCCGGTTCATGGTTTTTTCAATCTCATCGGAATCGATTGCGAGGTAAACGTGTCGCTGAGTTTTTACACCGGCGCCTTTTTTGACGGCAGCGGGGACCATGGCGGCAAGGACCTGACCGAGCGGACAGACATAGTATTCGCTTATCCACCTGGCCAGTGCCATTAGTTGCTTATCGAGCAACGGCTCGGAGTCGACAACGGCTTTTACGGTTTTGAGCTTTCGGCCTTTGCCGCGGGCGGTGAAAGATTTTTCGGCGGGCACATCAGCGCAGACACAGAATCCTGTCAGCAGTTTGTTTGCCCGGCCGAAAGGTGCTTCGACTCGCCGGCCGAGTTCCACGGGGGCTAGTTTTTCGGGCAGGAGATAATCAAACTCGGCGTCGACGCCGGATTCAAACGCGACGCGAATAACACGGCCGGTCGGTGTGTCAGCTTGTTCGGCCTGTTCTTTTTCAAATAAATTACCGGTTCCGTATTGGCTCATGATTGAGGAGCGATTGTCCCAGTTTGCGAAGCTACAGTCAAGCCCGATACGAGTCCGCTTGTTTTATGGTCTGTTTCGGCGTA
>Ga0114923_10001384_pt1 | contig 16914 bp, 20 predicted proteins | sample SumtaG_FD_89578 | JGI IMG/M metagenome (GOLD analysis project Ga0114923, IMG submission 89578) | Deep subsurface microbial communities from Indian Ocean to uncover new lineages of life (NeLLi) - Sumatra_00157 metaG | ecosystem: Environmental > Aquatic > Marine > Oceanic > Sediment | place: near...
ATTCGTTGGGCGAATACGCGGCCCTTGTCAGCGCCGGAGTCCTCGATCCCACCGACGCCATGCGGGCAGTGATCGAACGCGGTCGTTTGATGAATGAAATTCGAGGGACAATGGCTGCCATCCTTAAGCTGGACCTCGAATCCGTTAGGCGGATGTGTGCCGAAACCGAAGCCGTTGTCGCCAACCACAACGCGCACACACAGATCATCATTTCAGGGCCTGACAAAGCTGTTCAGGATGTCATGCTGCAAGCCGAAACAGCGGGAGGGCGGAGCATCCCACTGAATGTTTCCGGCCCGTTTCATTCACCGCTGATGCAACCGGCTCAAGAGGCTTTGTCCCCCCTCTTGCAGACGCTTGAGTTCGCACCACCAAGGATTCCCGTTATTTCCGGAGTAAGTGGTCACGCCGAGGATGATGTCAAGGCGCTCAAGGAATTGCTTTGCCGGCAGATTACCGCCATCGTACGTTGGGTCAATGTCTTAAGCGAACTACAACGGTTGAAGGTTGACACGGCCATTGAAGTCGGCTCGGGCGAGGTGCTCACTCGACTGGGGCGCCGGTCCGATTCCCCGATCCGGTTCTTGACCTTCGAGGAGGCCACACATGAAGGAGTTTGATCAGCGCATCAGCGTCGTCACCGGAGCGATTCAGGGGATCGGGAGGGCGATCAGTGAGAAGCTCCTCGCTAAGGGCGCCACTGTCGTCGGCATCGACCTCAATCGGGAGGCGGGAACCGCACTCGAGCAGGAGCTGGATCGGTTCCGGTTCCTGGCCGCCGACGTTTCGGACTATGAACAGGTGCGGCACGCCATTGAGGCCGTCATCAACGACTACGGCAAGATCGACTATCTCGTCTGCAACGCCGGGATTACGCGGGACCAGCTCATCCTCCGGATGACAGAAGAAGACTGGAGCGACGTGCTGGCGGTGAACCTCACCGGAACCTACAACTGCATCCGCGCAGCAGCACGCCAATTCGTCAAGCAGCGGGGCGGTTCGATCGTTGCCATTTCATCGGTAATCGGCGAAACTGGAAACGCTGGCCAGGCAAACTACGCTGCGTCAAAGGCCGGCATCATCGCGCTATGCCGCAGCGTGGCCAAGGAGCTTGGGTCGCGTAGCGTTCGAGTTAACGTGGTCGCACCAGGATTCATCGAGACGGGGATGACGTCCGTGTTGCCCGAGGTAACTATCCGCTCGATACTGGATCGAATCCCGCTTCGACGTGTAGGAAGCCCTGACGAGGTGGCGGCCGCAGTCTGCTTCTTGCTTTCCGATGAGGCATCCTATATAAATGGACAAGTACTCGGCGTGAACGGGGGATTGTATCCCTAAAATAGGCTGAAAGAGGGAGGTTCATTCGCTATGAGCGACGTCTCGGTGAAGGTAAAGACGATCATCTGCGATCAACTAATGGTGGACCAAGGGGAGATTACCGACGAGTCTTCGTTTGTCGAAGATCTTGGTGCTGACTCTTTGGACACGGTCGAACTCATCATGGAATTCGAGGACGAATTCGGTATCGAGATTCCCGACGAGCAAGCCGAGAAAATTTCCACTGTTGGAGAAGCGATCGCCTATCTTGAGAAACTCTTGGCAGAAAAGCAAACCTAGAGCCAATTCTGGTTTGAGATTGGGGACAACGATGACTCTGTTGTCCCTTTCTCGTTGATTCAACCTGTTTAGCGTCCATTGGGAGAGGTGATTGGGAATGGCGGAAGGCGAAAAGCGCGGGCGTATCGGCGGCAAGAGTTCTAACCCCTATCACGAGAATCGGAAATATCCGGAACCTACAGAATGCCCTCGTTGTCATTTGATCTATCGGAACGGCCGATGGCAACAGGGAGACAAGGCCAACGGCACGCACAAGGCTCATTCCAGCCACTGTCCTGCATGTAAGCGCGAGATCGATCGACTACCGGCAGGGTTGCTGTATCTCAGTGGCCCCTATCTGGATCGTCATCGAGAAGAAATCCTAAACATCGCCAGCAACCAATCGGAAGCCGCAGCAGCGCAGCGGCCGCTGCAACGCATCATGTGGATTGAGCAGGGAACAGACAAGACGGAAATCGCCACCACCAACAGCCATCTAGCCATGCGCATCGGCAAGGCCATCGAAGGTGCCTGCAAGGGTGACCTGGCCATCAAGCATGCCCACGAAGCTCAACTCGTCCGCGTGTACTGGGAACGCTCGGAGTAGCATGCCGGCGCTTCGAGAGACCGCAATAGACAAGTATCTCGATGCCGTCTCCTCTGCTGCACCTACATCGCTGCCGGAATCTTGTTGACCGAAGAGGCAGGCGGACGCAGCACGGAGTATCAGGGGAACCCGTTCGCAGGCGCCATATCGAGCATGGTCGCTTCGAACGGACGCGTCCATGACGCTCTTCTCAGCTACTTGAAAGAAGAACCCGATGGAACGCGATAACCTACTTCGCTATCGTCCGGTCATGGACGACTGGGATGCCTTCCTCGTGGCTGCGCAAACACCCCTTCCTCATGTGGTTCGCGTCAACACGTTGAAGATCTCTCCATCAAGCCTTCAACAACGGCTGGTTGCTTCAGGGATCGGCGTTGCTTCGTACGAGTGGAACGAAGAACTCTTTGAGATTGCAGCCCCCCCCGGAAGACAGATTGAGCATTGGCTGGGTCTGTACTATGCCCAAGAGGCCGTGCAGACATTGCCCGTGCTGGCGCTCGATCCGCAGCCCGAGAAGAAGATCCTGGATCTGTGCGCAGCACCGGGGGGCAAGGCAACGTTCATTGCCGCTCGAATGCAGAATCGGGGGACGTTGGTCGCCAATGAACCCAATGGCCGCAGGCAGATGTCCTTGCTCGCCAACATCAATCGACTCGGTGTTCTCAATACCATGATCACGGCTTACCAAGGCGAGAACTTCCCCCTGGGCACGAAATTCGATCGTGTTCTCGTCGACGCGCCCTGCTCGGCGGAAGGAACGCTCAGGAAGGTGCCATCGCTTCAACACGGCGCTTCCATGGGAACCATCACCCGATTGGCCCGACTACAGAAGCGGCTCATCGTCCGAGCCTTCGACTTGCTGGCCCCCAAGGGTCTCCTCGTTTATTCCACCTGCACGTTTGCACCTGAGGAAAACGAAACCGTGGTGGCCCATTTGCTACAGCAGCGAGCCGCTCGAATTCTTCCCATTGAAATCCCAGTCGAAGCCGCTACGGGACTAACGGAATGGCTCGATGAACCGTTCCCGGAGGAGATTCAGCGTTGTGTTCGCGTCTATCCGCATCATCTCGACAGTGGAGGTGGGTTCGTTGCCCTCATCGCCCGAGCTTAGACACGAGATTACTACGTTCTATCAACAGCGGTTCGGTGTTCCCGAACCGTTCATGCGCAACCTCATGATCGAGGCCAGCAAGGAAGAAATCTGGGGCGGAACGGGTGCGCCCCTTCCCGGCATTCGTTCGGCACGACCCATGGGCCTTCGAATCGGACGCAAGTTCCCTGCCGGACTCAAGCCAACCAGTGTCTTTCTGTCCGCTCTCGGCTCGCGTGTTTCCCGATCGAAAGTCAGCGTCGAACTCGAGGATCTTCACAAGCTCCTGCTGGGACAGAGAATTCCTTTCCCCTCTCTCGAAGAGGGCTATGTGGCACTTGAATATCGAGGTGACATCCTCGGTTGCGGACGTAGCCATCAGGGGAAACTGCAAGCCTTGATCCCGACCGGCAGGCGAAAAGAGCTTCTCGAAATCCTTCACTCCCATTCTTAGGCGGCTTGTGGTCGCGAAACTGTAATCCAGATCACACATTCCTGACCCCTTGATCGGCTAGAATCCGCATGGAAGTTGGATCAATCGTCAAGGAGGTACAGGATGCGAAACCGAATTCTGTTGCTAGTGGTCTGTCTTGCCTCGATGGTGGCACTGACTGCCGGTGCTGTTGACAACCTCGTATTCATTCTCGACGCGTCGAACAGCATGAACAAGACGCTCGGCGAGGATACGCGGCTGAACGTAGCCAAAGGGGCTTTGATCGACCTGCTCGATGTAGTGGGGACCCTCGATCGAGCGGGTTTGTTCGTGTATGGCTATCGAATCGATAAGGACGATGAAGTCGCCAGCTGTCAAGATATCGAATCATTATTCCCGATCCTGCCTGACGATGCCGCCAACAGCCCCGAAGTCATCAACGCGATTCTCGGCTTGCAGGCACTGGGCAAGACGCCGATCGCCGACGCCCTGGTGGCCGCGTCCAACGAACTGCTGGGACTGGAAGGCGAAAGCGCCATCGTACTGATTACGGACGGGGAAGAGACGTGCGGTGGAGATCCAACGGTGGTAGCACACATGCTGGGTACGCTCGATCCACCCATCAAACTGCACATCGTCGGCTTGGACGTCGGCTTCGACGTTCAGGAAAGACTTGCCGAGATCGCCGGAATCACAGGAGGGCAATACTATGCCGTCGGGGCGGCTGAAGATCTGTTTGCGGCCCTGTACACGGCAGTAGCTCCTCCGCAGGAAGTGTCGGCTATCCCGAACGATTACGAGCGCTATGGCGTCACCAACATCATCTACGGAACCGAAGGCGACGACGTTCTGTATGGCACGGCCGAAAACGACCTGATTCTCGGGTTGGGGGGAAACGACTTCTTGATCGGTCTTGACGGGGACGATGTGCTCCTCGGTGGTGCCGGAGACGACATTCTCGAAGGCCTCAACGGCAACGACCGTTTGGATGGTGAAGCCGGAAACGACTTGCTGCTGGGTGGGGACGGTGACGACATCCTATGTGGTGGCCAGGGAGATGACTCGCTCGAAGGCGAAGCCGGGAACGATGTACTAGACGGTGGCGAAGGTGCCGATACGCTGCTTGGAGGATCTGGAAACGATGTCCTCTATTCCGCCGATGACGTCGACATCCTGCTGGAAGGCAACATCGTGGCCGGCACGAGCAATCAGTGCCCGATCAGTTGTCTGCCTTGCCCGCCGGAACAGGCATGCCCGCCCACGTTGGTCGAGCCTCCGTGTCCTCCGGCCGAGTGCGCGTCGCCACCCTCTCCCATTGAGCCGGTGTGTCCCGAGCCGCCTGCGGTCGTGAAGACGATCAACGAAGGCGAATCGATTCAGCTGCACGGCACCGTCGCAGACTCCGATTGCAACATCGTGCAGCATCTGTGGCAAGCGTCCGCCGGGGTCTTCGATGACGCCGTCTCGTTGGACCCGATCTATACGGCTCCAATGCTTGCCGGTTGTGAAGACCTCGATGTCGAAGTCGTTCTCGTCGCAGTGGACAGCTGTGGTGAATCGGCATCCGATTCGTTCGTTCTTCGCGTCATCAACGTGAACCACGCACCTGTCTTGGAACTTGGCGGGCCACTGGCCGCCGATGAAGGCGCGACGTTGGTTCTGGTATCGGAAGTCTACGATCCCGATGGCGATCCCCTGGTATATCAGTGGGGCATCAATGGCAACTGGGGGACCATCAAGGACGGCATGTTCACCGCTCCCATGATCGATGCCTGCGACGGTGTGGAGATACTCGTGACCCTTTCGGTGATCGATCCGTGCGGTGCCGTGGTTTGCGACTCGGTCGTGATCTATGTCCGCAATGTGAACAACGCCCCTATCGTCGAACTTGGACCGGATGTCGTTCTTGACGAGGGCATGGTCATTCAACTTGCACCGGTAGTCACCGACCCTGAATACGATCTGCTGCGCTACTGCTGGACCGCATCGAAGGGCTCATTCGACGATCCGGCCGGCGCTACGCCGATGTTCAACGTCCCGCTGTCCGAGTACTGCAACGGCGAAACCATCACCATCACGTTGACGGTAACCGACCCTTGCGGCTTGTCGGCAACCGATTCGGTGGTCGTGCAGGTGAACAACCTTAATGTGTCACCGTTTATCGATCTTGGGCCCGACTTCCGTGTGACCGAATGCAGTAGCACGTTGATGACCCCGATCGCCGGGGATCCGGACAACGACGCCCTGATTTACACCTGGAGCGTTTCCGGAGGAGCGTTGGACAGCTATTGCTCGGCCGCCGCCGTATTCACCGCGCCAACTACGGAAAATTGCGAAGGAGAGACCGTGACGATTACTTTGACCGTCACCGATTCATGTGGGCTTTCGGCAACGGATTCGATCGTCGTTCAAATCGAGAACGTCAACCAACCTCCGCAGGTTCACGCGGATCCGTAGGCACACGACCTCCAGCGATTGAGCCGATCGATCTGCTCCGTCTATCAGTAGGCGGAGCAGATCACTTGTTTGGGTGAGCATTCGCAAGCCGGAAGCATGCCTAGCACGATGCCGCCGATCGCGTTCTCATCCGCCACCTCATGCGCGACGTGCAGATGCAGGCACTTCAAGCGATCCCAATCGGAGATGCCGCCAATGCCGCGTCTACTCAATCCCACCATCGTTCCGTCTGCTTCGAGGCGTGCTTTCTCCTCAAGTGACAGCAAACGATCTCGCTGCCGGCAGTAGCGCCGATGCGCCGCCTGCATGGCGGTTCGAAGACCGCTCTCCTCGATCATGCGAGCTTCCAGTCGCCTAACCCATCCGGCCGCCTCCAAATGATCGATTTCATTGGATAAGTAAGGACAGGTCAACCAATAGAGAGTCGGAAACGGCTTTCCCTGAACCACAGGATGAACTCGGATCACTTGCGAATATCCGAAAGAGCAGCGCACGGAAACAGCAAACCGCCCGCGTGGAGATCGCCCGATCTGTTGCCCTACAATTTTCCGGTCTTTCAAAGCTTCCGATTCCACCTAAGGCTCCCGTATTTTTCTTCCCTTAACGCCGCGGCTTGTGCCTGTTCATGCCGCGTTAACCGGCCAGCTTCCGGGTGCACGCTCAGCGCAGACGCTAGCGCATCGACGAGCGGTCCTACAACTTCGCTCGGTTCGATGGTCCGAGAGAGATACTCCGACAGCGATGTTGCGGCACGAGGATGCGACGAAATCCCTTCGGGGCGATAGCCGGGTCGCATGGCCAGTAACAGCGTCTCCATGGGGATGGGCGAGGGACCGATGAGAAGCGTGGTGTGATAGAGGACGGCTTCTCCTCGATGTGCTTGGGCCGCGCCTCCCACTTTCAGTCCGTCAGCATAAAGGCCGTTGTTCTCGTGGTACAGCGTCGGAGCCAGCCGGGCAAGTGCTTCCGTCAGTAAAGCTCCGAAGAATTGAAACACGGACGAGACCTCGGATAGTTCAGGTCTCTTTTGAAGGAAGACGGACACGTTGAGATTGCCCGGATAGTGGTAAACCGTTCCTCCGCCTGAGACGCGGCGAAGAATAGGAATTCCCAACGCCCGCGCCTGTGCCTCGTCGACCTCGGCTGCGCTGGATTGAGAACGGCCCAAGATGACGGCTCGCTCGTTGATCCATATCCGGATCGTTTCACAAACTTCTTGCCGAACGGACTCAAGCAGAACTTCTTCGATAGCCAGGCCCAATGCGGGATCCATCGGACTGAGATCAACGAGCAGTCTCATGTTTCCGAAAACGCGGCCGCGGCATGATACGAGCTACGCACCAGCGGCCCCGTCACCACGGATGCGAATCCCAAATCTTGCGCGTACACCGCAAACTGTTCGAACTCGCTTGGCGACACGTACCGAGCGATCGGGACAGCGTCTTTCGAAGGCTGTAGGTACTGTCCAATCGTGAGCATGTCGACTCCGGAATCTCTCAAATCGCCCATCGCCTCATGGATCTCGGCGATCGATTCCCCAAATCCGACCATCAGCCCGGACTTGATCCGCCTGCCGCCAGCTCGGTCGGCCAGATAGCAGAGGACATCGATGGACTGCTCGTATCCGGCACGACTATCTCGCAGGCCAGCGGTCAAACGATGCACGGTTTCCAGATTGTGCCCGAGAACATCGGCGCTCGTGGTCAAGATACGGTCCAGCGAAGCGCGTTTCCCACTGAAATCGGGCACCAGCACCTCGATGGTCACGGCATCGGGCGCTTCAGTTATGCGTTCGATCACACGGGCAAATGCGTCGGCTCCGCCGTCCGGCAAATCGTCGCGGTCGACGGACGTAAGCACAACATGCTCCAGACCCAATTCACGCACGGCGGCGGCCAAGCGATCGGGCTCACCGGTATCGACCGCGCCGTCGGGGTTCCCTGTCGGCACATCACAGAACCGGCAATTCCGTGTGCAGATGTCTCCCAACACCATGAACGTGGCCGTTCGCGCACTCCAGCACTCAGCGGCATTGGGGCACCGTGCCCCCTGACACACCGTCGCCAAGCGATACCGAGCGAGCAGCTCGCGCATCTCCGCCATTCCACGAGATTGGGCCGGCGTTGGGACACGCACCTTGATCCAAGACGGATGAGTGGGCATGAGACTAATTCAGCTCCTCAAGTTCGATGTCGACGATCTCCTTCTTCAACAGGATTCCCAGCTCTCGCATCAGCAACGAACGAACATCGAGAAGAGCAACAGCGGATTCACACAGATCGTTCAGGGAGATCGTTTCCACCGACAATCCACAGGGACGAATCATTCGGAAGTGGTCTTGGTTCACGTCGATGTTGAGTGCCATGCCGTGCCGAGTAACCCAGTTCTTCACGTAGACGCCGACGGACGCGATCTTTCGCTCACCGACCCAGACACCGGGGAACCCATCGCGGCGATCGCTGTCGATGTCACGTTCTTTCAAAGTTCGGATGATCGCTTCTTCCAGCGACCACACGAACCGATGGACGTCCTTTCCGAAGCCGCTCAGATCGAGGATGGGATAGACCACCAGTTGCCCGGGGCCATGGTAGGTGATGTCGCCACCGCGCTCGACTTCGAATACCTCAATACCTTGCTCCTGCAGCACGTCCGTGGAAACCAGTACGTTGTCCCTGGAGCCCGAGCGTCCGATCGTAAACACAGGGCTGTGTTCGACAGAGATCACCAGATCGGAGATCTCATGGGCGCAACGTTTGGCATGAAGAGTCCGTTGGAGAGAGAGTGTTTCGCCGTAATCCGACCTCCCAAGAGGCAGATGTCGTATCACTCTATTCGAGTTCAATCTCTCCCAGCACCTTCCGCGTACTTACAGTCGTCGTCTCGGGAGCGACGATATCGATCAACCGTCCGGTGGCTGGAGCCGGGATCACGAACGTGGTCTTCTCCGTCTCCACTTCCAGCAGATCATCGCCTTCATTCAGATGGGAATCGAGCGATTGCAGCCATTGGACGACCACCGCCTTGGACACGTCACCTAGGTCGGGCATTCGGATGAGAATAGTTTCGGATTTCATGTCCCCTCCAAGTCATTGCGTGGCGAAGTCTAGCCGATCCCTCTTCCTCCGTCATCTTGTGTGAATCGGGGCTGATGTCTAGAATTGGCAGCAAGGAGGCGCCATGGGCTTCACGTGCGGGTTGGTCGGGCTACCCAACGCCGGCAAATCGACCATCTTCAATGCCCTGTCCAACGCCGGTGCACGTGTTGAGAGCTATCCATTCTGTACCATAGACGCCAACATCGGAACGGTATCCGTCCCCGACGATCGGCTCGAGCGCCTGGCTCAGGTCTTTCCGAACAAGAAGAAAGTGCCGACTCACCTCGAATTCATCGACATCGCCGGGTTGGTCGAACATGCCTCCGACGGCGAGGGGATGGGAAATCAGTTCCTCTCCGAAATCCGTGCCGTCGATGCCATCCTCCATGTCGTGCGCTGCTTCGAAGACGCAAACGTTGCACACGTTACCGGATCCATCGATCCAGTACGTGATATCGAAATTGTCGAGACCGAACTGATGTTGAAGGATTTGGAAACCCTCGGACGCGTTGCCAAGCGCCTCAAGCAAGAAATCAAAGGAAAGGACCGATCCGCTACGACGCGACTGGCCGCTTGGGAAGCGTTGCTCGATCATGTCGCTCGAGGCACGCCGATTCGATCCATCCCTATCGAGCACGTGATTGAATCGTTGATTACGGAAACCGCGCCGTTGACTGCCAAACCGTGCTTGTTTGCGGCCAATCTCGGAGACGATGGCGAATCCGCCCATTTGACCGCTGTGAAGAAGATCGCTGCCGAGCGCGGATCGGAAGCGATTCCCATTCGCGGACGATTGGAAGCCGAGATCGGAGAAGTCGCCAGCTCGCAAGAAGAACGTGCATCGTACCTCAGCCAATACGGCATGGAGACGACCGGACTGGATCTTCTCGTCCGAGCCGGCTACGACCTGCTGAATCTGGTCACCTTCTTCACGTTCGAGGGGCCGGAGGTGCGCGCCTGGACGGTGCCGGCGGGAACGACCGCGCCCGATGCCGGGGGAAGAATTCATTCGGATTTCTCCGATCGCTTTGTGCTGGCAGAAGTCATGACGCTGGACGAGTTAGTCGAGGCAGGGTCTGAGAAGCCGTTGCGGGACGCGGGACGCGTTCATCGCGCCGGTCATGATTACGTCGTTTCCGACGGCGACGTCATCCACTTCATCTGCGCATGATTCCCACCGTTCTTTCCTACAACCATTCTGAGACAGCCGCGGCCGTGGACATGGCGTTGGAAACGGGCCGTACCATCATCTTCCCCACCGACACGGTGTATGGCATCGGTGGCAATCCATGGGACGAGCGAACCTTGGCTCACGTACGACGATTGAAAGAGCGCGAGCCGAACCAGCCCTTCACCCTGCATCTATGCCGGGTTTCCCACATCGCCACGTTTGCGCAATGCACACCGGACGTACTGCAGATGATCCATCAGCTGCTCCCCGGGCCGTACACTCTGTTGCTGCCGGCCGGTTCGGACGCTCCGCCTTCAACCGTTCTTGAAGGCAAGATCGGCATCCGCGTGCCCGATCATCCGTTCTTCGGCTCGATTCTGAAACGACCCGTGTTCGGAACGTCAGTCAATCGCCGCAACGCCCCGCCGCTCAACGACGTAGCCGAAATCATCGAGAGCTTCACCGAAGTCGATCTGATCGTCACAGGCGACGTCGCAGGCGTGTCGTCGGCCATTCTCGATCTGACGGAGGTGCCGTATCGACTCGTCCGCGGAACCCTATCCGAGGATGCTGAGCGGGTGCTAGGCTAGCTAGAGACCAGCTAGATCAGGAATAGACAGGCCACGCCTCCCATGGCAAGGGCGGTTCCCGCCACCGCTCTCAGGCCGATCTTCTCTTTCAAGACGAAGTACGCAAACGGCAGCAGCAGCACCGGAGAAAGCGACATCAAAGTGGATGCGATTCCGATCTGCGCCTTGGCCAACGCCACCAGCGAAAGCGTCACCCCGGCAAAGGGGCCGGCAATCGCTCCCCCGATCATGGAGAGAGCGGCCTTGCGGTTTCGGAAGACATTCAGATCCTTCTTCCACCGTCCGCCGAACAAGGCGGCCAGCCACACAGCGAGCGTTGCCGCCATGATCTGGACGACATTGGCGGACAGGACCGGGAATCCACCGCCCAACGCCTGCTTGGACAGGATGTAGCGCAGAGATTGGGCTCCTACCGTCCCCAACGCGAACATGATCCCGAGCGCAACCCCTTTTCGGGCCGCCGGTTCTTGGCTCGCCGGCCGCGCCGAGATCACCACGGCAATGCCGGCCACGATAGCTCCGGAAGACAGCACCTGAGCCAACGTCAGCCGCTCGCCGAAGATGGCCCAGGCCAGCAAGCCGCTCATCACCGGAATCAGTGAAGTAACAAGCGAGGTGCGGTGCGCGCCCAGGTGTAAGAGAGCGCGAAACAGAAAAGCATCCGAGATGGCGAACCCGACCACACCGGACAACGTCAGCCAACCCCATCTTCCCAAATCGGCTCCGAAAGGAAGCGGCGTTCGATAGACAATCCAGTGCACGAGCAGCAACAACACAAAGGCAACGGACAGCCTCCAGCGATTCAGCCACTTAGGGCCGGCGATCCGTACGGCAATCGTGAACAGGATGTAGGCCGCCGTCCAACAACAAGCCGTGGCGATTCCTGCCAATTCTCCTTGATGTGCCGTCAACATCACGATGTCTAGGTGTGGTGAAGGGGCATGAATCGAGCCACGAAATGCCGTAGCGGCCCTGCGCCTTCGATGAGTCGATATCCCGGCAACGAGTCGCCTTTCGCTACCACCGATTTTGCTGAATCGATCACAACGTCGAAATGCTCTCGCATGTACATCCGCCGAGGAATGGCTAGTCGCACCAGTTCTATCTTGGGATACTGAACTGTACCGTCGTCGGATTCGTTCGCGAACATCACGCTTCCGATTTCCACGCCACGAACGCCTCCGGCCAGATACAACTCGTTGGCCACGGACAGCGCGGGGAATTCCGGCTGTGGAATCGAGGGAACGAGTGCGCGGGCATCGATGTACGCAGCATGGCCGCCGATGGGTTCGATCACGGGCACACCGACTGCCTTGAGTCCTTCGCCCAGGTAGCGGACCTGCCCCACCCGATCCGCCAAGTACAGAGGGTCGAGGGCCTCACGAAGCCCGACCGCGATCGCTTCCAAATCACGTCCGGCCAACCCGCCGTAGGTGGGGAATCCTTCCATCAGGATCAGTCTCGTACGCGTCATCTCGTAGATCTCGAGATCGTTCATGGCCAGAATGCCGCCGATGTTGACGAGACCGTCCTTCTTGGCGCTCATCGTCATGCCGTCGGCAAGTTCGAAGATCTCACGAGCAATGGCGGCCGGCGACTTGTCGGCATAGCCTGGCTCACGCTCTCGAATGAAGTAAGCGTTTTCGGCAAATCGGCAGGCGTCGAGAAAGAAGGGAAGGCCATTTTCGTGGGCGATTGCACTGATCTCACGTAGGTTGGCCAATGAAACAGGCTGCCCGCCGCTGCTGTTGTTGGTGATCGTCATCATTACCATGGGAATTCGATCCGTTCCGACATCAGCAATCAGGCAACGGAGCTTCTCGGGATCCATGTTCCCTTTGAACGGGTGCAGGGTCGAAGGTTCGAACGCCTCGTCAATCGCCAGATTCACCGGCTCCCCACCATTGGCCAGAACATTGGCGCGGGTGGTGTCGAAATGCATGTTGTTGGGAATGATGTGTCCCGGCTTTACTACTGACGAGAACAGAACGTTTTCCGCTGCTCGGCCCTGATGCGTGGGCAGCACGTATTTGAACCCGAAGATCTCGTCAACGGCTTCGCGAAACCGCTCGTAACTACGGCTGCCCGCGTACGATTCATCGCCGCGCATGATGGCCGCCCATTGGTTCTGGCTCATTCCGCCGGTTCCCGAATCCGTCAACAGGTCAACGTACACGTCCTTCGCACGAAGATGAAACACGTTGTATCCGGCTTCCTGCAGTCGATCGCGCCGTTCATCGATCGACAGAATCGAAATAGGCTCGACAACTTTGATTCGATATGGAGGTAGTGCTCTTCCTTCCTGCATGGCCCCATCCTTTCCTTCCAATACGTACCGAGTGTGGCTTCCTGCCTTCAGCTAGGTCGTATCAAGAAAAGGGGGATGCGGGATATTTCGCCGTACGAGTCTGAGTGGATCGGCATTCGATCGCACCCTGAATGACCGCTTCCTGCGTGATCGCGAACGCTTCATTGACCCCTCCTCGAATCGGGAAGTCCAGTGATGGTAGGACAATCCGTCCGATCGAGCAACCGCCTAGGCGTTGCCTGGGTGGGAAGTTGACGAGGCACCACCGTGCAGCTACAGTAACAGACCACGTTGTTCGGAGAATCGATGCGAGATCAAATCGACGTTCTTATCGAAAGACGAAACCTCAACGCGCTTTCTCCGTTGCTCGACGGCGCCGATATTGACAGTATCCGGTATGCGGCGCAGCAGTTGGTCAACGCGCTGCAAGAGAGTGATGAGGATCTGTTCGAACACATCGAGCGGCTGATTTCCACGTCAAAGAACGGTTCGCACCATCTGGCCTGCCAGCTCATCCCGCACGCGCATTCGGCACAACGAAAGAAAGCGATCGCCTACCTTCCCCAGCTCATCGAATCCGACGACTGGACGATTCGCGATGCCGCCTGCGAAGTGGCCGGACAGTTGTTGCGCAAGGACTTCTCCCGAACCATCGGCGTGCTCGAAACCTGGCGATCCCGCGATTCGATCAATCTCTATCGAGCCATTGTGATCGCGGTCATTCGCGCATCCGATCCCATGCACCTCGAACGTGCCGAGCCGCTGTTGAAACTGCTCGAACCGCTGCTATCGGTAGAAGAGTCAATCATTCGCAGAAACCTGGGACCGTCGGCCATCGGCACGCATCTGTTGGCGCACTATCCGAGTCTAACGTTTGAGTACTTGGTGAAGTGGTCGACATTCAACGATGCTCAGACACTGTGGAACGTAGCGATGGCCTTGTCAGCGCCCCCGGCCGTTCCGATCGCCAAGAAGGCGCTCATCGTTCTGCGCAAGCTGTCCCTCGACGAACGGCGTTTCGTGTGGAGAGCCGTCGCATCTGCTCTCTGGAAGCTGGGGCGGAAGCGCCCGGACATCGTTCGCCCGGAATTGGCACGATGGCTGGAAGACGAACGACGCGTCGACGTAGCACGGGAAGCCATCAAATATTTGTAAACTCGATCTCACACTCCGCATTCCATGGTGCGGCATGGCGGATTGCCGCATCTTTGAACCCGAAGCATCCCCCAGAGGACTACCACTGCACTTGAAGCTGAGCAATCTCGAATCCGCCGGGCTCCACAACTTCGAAGAGAAACCGGACATCACTACGGCAAGCGCGCATCATCCTCATGCTTCCGTTCTATCCGTGGTCCAACGCCCGGGGTGAAGGTCAGGTGCCTGCTTATCCCCTAGAGTTCACGGTACCAGTTCTCTGGGAAATTCTCTCCAAAACACGGGCCGTAGATCACATCGATCCCTTCGATCTCGGTGATGAAGAGCTCAAACACGCCCTTCACGATGGAGCCTTCCAGAACATGCCCACCGATTGTCGGTACATCCCATGCGCCACCTGTTACGAAGTGAATGGCTGGAAATGGCTCTTCTTTCCCATCGACCTCACGCACATGAATGATGCCTCCCAGCGCGAGGACCATGCTGAGATTCCGAATCTCCATCGGTGCTTCGTGATGCCAGTTGTCCGCATCCTTCGAGTCCGGAGCCCAAACGAGGAACCGTGCGGGTTGTAGCCCACCCATGAACGCGGAATGGATTCTCGCAAAGCGAATGTTGTTGTCAATGGCGAACTGTTGAATGGCCAGCCAAAGATCGGCGCCGGTTGTCATGCGCAGGATGTGTTCACGTCCAGACTTGTATTCCACGGAATGGTATTCGGTCGGTGTTTGTGCATCGTGCATCCAGGCTTCTGTCATATTTGAACCTCCGTGAGTTTGGCTATCTTCGTCGAAGTTCGGCGGGGAGTGAGCTTGCCAGAGAGAACGAGAGCCGCTGCTCCTCCAACAAGAATCTCCTGATTCATATCGCTCAAACCGACGTCAGCATACTCGATCCGCCCGACGGCTTCTCCCTGTTCCGGAACTACATGATGTGTGTTCGAGATGCGGAGTGCCCATGCAGCACTGGACGCTTCCACGGGGACTGCGAATGTGAATTCACCCGAATACTCTTCCATGACCGATCCACAAGCGAGTAACATCTGAGTAGATCAAGGTCAGGACAAGGAGAAACCAATGACCATCTATGACAAGGAGACAGCCAGCTACATCTGGAGAAACGGCGATCTGGTGAAATGGGAAGACGCTCTGATTCACGTCAACTCAGTAGGGCATGCCTCGGTCGCTGGGATATTTGAAGGCGTAAAGGCCTATTGGAACGACGGCAATGCGGAACTCTACATATTCCGCCTCGATGAGCACCTTGACAGGTTCATCTCATCCATCAAGATGGTGCGGTATGGATTCCATCATTCGAAATCCGACTTGAGAGAAGCCATCATTGAGCTTCTCAAAGCCAACGAGTACAAGCGCGATATCTACATTCGCCCGTATGTGTTCCAAGCGGGTATCGTTCGCGAGCTTCTCCAGCCCGTGCCAGGTAAGCCAACAGAACTCATAATTGACTGCTGGCCATTCTCTTCCTACGGGGCCCCCGAGACAACCCTAGATGTTTGCGTTAGTTCTTGGGCGCGAATCTCGGATAACGTCCTCCCACCAAGACTCAAGTGTTTCTCCAACTACCATAACGGCCGTCTCGCCGCAATGGACGCAACCGTAGGAGGATACGATTGGCCAATCCTCTTGGATTCCAATGGCAAGGTAACCGAGGGTCCGGGAGCTTGTCTTGCGATGGTCAGGGATGGGTGCGTGGTCACGCCTCCAGTGACAAGTGGTATCCTAGAGAGTATCACGCGGAAGACGATCATCGAACTTGTGGTTGCGGATCTCGGTTTACCTATGCAAGAACGGGTCATCGACCGAACGGAGCTTTACCTGGCTGATGAGATCTTCTTCCTAGGAACCGGATGGGAAATCATGCCGGTCGCATCCGTCGATCACCTTCCCGTTGAGGCGCCTGCACCGGGGCCAGTTACAACGCAGATCCACAACCGCTACAAAGAGGTAGTCAGGAATGGTCATCCTATGCATCCAGAGTGGAGAACACCAGTTTGGAGAAGGTTATGAGAATGTCTGAAACTGGCTCCTCCCTACACATCTCAACGCCCCGGCGTACTGCGGGAAGCTATCAAGCATTTGTAACGTCGCTCTCCTCGAAACACTTGCCGCGGTGCACTCTTTGGAGGATTGATGTATCGTTGATCAAGAGGAATCCTCATGACCTTTCGAGCTTATCAGAGAGACAGAGATCTTGAAGCCGCGCTTCGTGTCTATCGGGAAGTGGGTTGGATCTCCGAGAAGACGCATGAACAGGCAATCCAGGAGTTGCTTGACTCCGGCCGCGGGTTGGTCGCGGAACTCCATGGCAGCGCCGAGTGCTTGGTCGTCGGAGACACCGGTTCGATCCGCTATCTGGAGACCGATCTTCCCCTGTGTGCCGTCACCGGTGTTA
>Ga0114923_10001386_pt1 | contig 16903 bp, 15 predicted proteins | sample SumtaG_FD_89578 | JGI IMG/M metagenome (GOLD analysis project Ga0114923, IMG submission 89578) | Deep subsurface microbial communities from Indian Ocean to uncover new lineages of life (NeLLi) - Sumatra_00157 metaG | ecosystem: Environmental > Aquatic > Marine > Oceanic > Sediment | place: near...
GGGCGGTGCCGAATGGTAATCTTGAAGTCGTGAAAAGCCTTCTACGAGAAGATAATATCAACGTCAATCTTCAAAACAATAACAATCTCACTGCGCTTATGATAGCGGTTTTAACAGGGAATGCCGATATTCTGGATCGACTTCTTGCTAAAGATAGAGCTACCATCAATTTTCAAACCAATGACGGGGACACTGCGCTTATGTTGGCGGTTAGGACAAGTAATCTCGAAGTCGTGGAAAGCCTTCTCCAACAAGTTCCCCCTTTTTTTCCCCCATTTATCAACGTCAATCATCAAAACAATAACGGGGACACTGCGCTTATGATAGCGGTTGCGACAGGAAATGCCGATATCGTAGGTCGACTTCTCCAAGAAAATACTATCAACGTCAATCTTCAAAACAATAACGGGGACACTGCGCTTATGTTGGCGGTTACGATGAATCATCTCGATATCGTAGGTCGACTTCTCCAAGAAGATACTATCAACGTCAATCTTCAAAACAATAACGGGGTCACTGCGCTTATGTATGCTGCTGCGACAGGAAATGCCGATATCGTAGGTCGACTTCTCCAAGAAGATACTATCAACCTCAATCTTCAAAACAATAACGGGAACACTGCGCTTATGGAAGCTTACTTGCTTAATCATCCGGAGATCGTGGCACTACTTCTTCTTTGGGAATCTCCTCCTGTAGCAAAATCTGCTGGCCGAGAAGCTCGGTATTGATTCGCTATTTTAACCAACGAGCCTGCGAAACTTTAAATCTAGAAAACTATTGGATATGTTGGGAAGAAAGAAAGAAGCCAAGATTAATGATAAACCGAGTCTCAAAAAAAATGAAAAATAAAGACACCTAAATTTATACAGATAAATCAAAGACATTTCTTCTTTTAGCAAAAGAAGAAAATATAAGAATGAGTCTATTTTTTTATTTAGAAGAAGAAATGTTTGCTTTACTAGATACAAAAATGGGAGTTAAAGTACTAAGCGATCTCATTCTAAGTTATCTTCCGTTAAGGTTTATTGACTATACGAATGACGATTATATCAAAGCACTCGAGGGATTCGATCTTTCACATTTTAGGGGCGTTAGGAACGCTTCAACTTACAGAATCTTTTGTCTATGACAATTAGTGTGTCTGTCCTGAAGTTAAAGGGCGGAATGCCTCGGAAAAACACGGACGCGATATTTCTAAGGCTCGACTTTTTGTTGGATTTGTACACCGATATATTCACAGAACTTCGTTCTGTCCTCCTCTGGAAGGTCATTTTCATCATAGCTTTCTGGTAGTAACACAATAAAACTCTACCAGTAAGGTTTATTTAAAAGAAAATTAAAAGAATAAAAGAATAGATGTCGTGGTTTGGTTCATCCACTAAAGTTAAATGTAACAATATAGGGTATGATCTTCCCAAAAAAGGGGATCCGCCTGTAATAGGCGTTTGTCTGGACGGAACCGGCCCGAATCACCTAGCAGGGGCAAAAATGCCTAATTTTTGGTCTGGAAGCTACAGAGACGCTCATGCTTTTCTCCCCACTGTTACTAACACTAATAATGTTTCCATCATTACGGGAGTAGCTCCTTCGGTGCACGGCGTCGTAGCCAATACGATATTAGAATCCAAAAAAAAAGAGGGAGGGGAAATATGGGTCGAAACTCCGCTTATCCAGGGAAGTGCTCTGAAATGCGAGTCGCTTTTATCCTGTGCGTCCCAAAAAGGATACCCTGTGTTGGTCGTCACTGCCAAGAAGAAGCTTGTTAATTTACTGGGAAATGGGGTCCATTCTAACTCGCTTATCGTAGCCATAGAAGATTTGAACGACGAAAATTCTCCGAGCTTGAAAGCGCTAGAAGATAAAGGGTTGGACGGAGCCATCCACGAAGCAGGCCCCCCTCCCCATATCTACACCCCCGAAGCGAGTGTTTATTGTCTTCGATTGGCTTCCGAAATTTTAGACCTTGGGACATATACAGGATTCAGACCGAGTCTGGTCTATATTTCGACGACCGACTACGTCCAACATCTGAATTCGCCAAAGTCGAAGGTCTCCCAAGACTATTACGAAGCGATCGACCGAGAACTTGGCAGACTAAAGCTTAAAGGACGAGTCGGCGTGACTGCTGACCACGGAATGAACGAGAAAACAAACCTCCTCTTCATTGAAGACATTATTTCTCAAAAAAATTTAACTTGCCGAGTGGGAATTGCTATTAAAGATGCTCATATGATTCACCACCTAGGATTCGGGTCTTACGTTACCATTCATACTCCAAAGAAAGACGAGAAAAGAGTCTGGGATATTGTAAAAAACCTTCCGGGCGTCCAACGGTGCGAAAAAAACGAACAAGGAGTGTTGGAAGTGTTCGGCGACAAAACGACGGCGTTTGGAAGTACCCAAGAATTCCACTATAAAACGGGGGTAGCATTACCGAACCGGACGATTCGAACCCACGGAGGCGAAGCCGAGTCGTTGATTCCTTTAGCGTTCCTTTTTGAAATGGATTCTGACCTGAATAACCAGTTTCTCCAAACGCCGCGGCTTTATAATAAAGATTTATTCTTTTTTTTATGCAAGTAACGTAATAGGTTAAGAATACTAATGAAGACAATAAATGGCTGACCGAAAAAAAAGACGTTCAAAACGTGATACTATTTCCGTAGAATCTATTAAAAAACTTATAAAGCAAGGAGCTAAAACATCAATCAACGAAAAAAAAAATGTACGCGTGTCAAAGAAAGCGTCTTTGGTGTTGCGAGATACTAGCGAAACATTGATAAAAGAATTAGCCGAGGCGTGTCGTCTTTTTTTGATTAAAAATAATAGAAAAACAACTCGAGATGATACTATTCTCTATGTAATAGAACATGGAAAAAAAAATTGGGGGGTCAATATTTCTACGGTTCAATCGATATCACTCCGCAACAAACAGTCGTCTCTTTCGCGCACGGGCATTGTTCGGGTGTTTAAAACTTCGACGGGAAAAGATTTTCGAGTGTCTCAAAAAGCCAAAAGGTGTTTAGTTTCGGTGGTCGAAGCCTATATTCTCAACATCGGCAAAAGCGCGGGCCGATTCGCCGATTCCGCGAATCGGTCAACTATCAAAACAAAGGACATTTCAAATTCTTTGGATTCCTTGATATACCCTTGAGTTAGCGAAATCGGACACGGTTAAATTGAATAAAAAAATTAAAATCCAATCAATAACGAACCGACTTTAGTCGGAGTCACGGACCACCGAGTGGAGGGACTTCGTCCCGGAAGCTTCCGGGGAGGCTGCGCCGACGCCTTCGGCTCCCGACCGGCGCAGCGGGCGACTTATCGATCTGCTCCTGACTAACCGTGAATGATCATAATAATGGAAAGTTAATTGAAATAGAATTTAAAAAAGAAATTGTAAATTTTTAACCCCTTGAAGTTAAAAATTAGCCTAGACTATTTAGCATGAATAATTCATTCGAGTACAAACCGGGAAACGAAACGGTATGGCTGCTGGTCATATTAGCGATTTTAATCAGTCTTCGAATTTTGTGTTAAATTATTATGGCCCCCTTTTTGAAATTTTCGTTTGGGTTTGACGGTCCGCCATTTGGGCGGCATCAATTTTTTTTTATACACTTCAGGGCGTTCCTGATAAAGATATTTAATCGCCTGTGGGTGATAACCTGGAAAATACGTAGAAAAGTAGGGATCTGTTTTCCCAACAGCGCGAAATCGCCGCTTAAATTTTTTATGGGCCGTTTGGATAAAGCTCGGCTGTCCAATATACTTCCCTCGAGTTGTTACTAAAAGTTCACCTCTCGAATCGCGTTCTTTACGCCACCGGAGTCCAAACCGTGCACAAATTCGATCCAAATCATTCTGTTTTTGTTCGGAAACAGTAAACCCCGAGCCCGGAAGCCCCCCTTTCCGGGCTCTCCCGTCACCTTGGTTGACACAAGTTAGCGCTCCCGACAACCGCTCCATCCACGTCGCGTCGAGGCACACATACCCTCCCCGGTTAACTTCGACCATCGGCGGCACCCCGTCGTGGTCTTCGAGCCAAGTTTCAAAAAATTGCATGCATTCATTCCAAGGATAAGGACCTTTAACGCCAAACAGAGTCCAGCCTTCGAGAAGTTCAAGTTGTTTAATTTGGTAGGGTTCCAAAAAAATCGCTGGGTCTGGATCAAACCCGCAAAATTTAGAGACCAAATCAATTAACAAAGGAGGTAAAAGATCTGCTAAAATCGTATGAAGTTGAAGATTCTTTCCCGACAAATACGCTTTCACAGTCCACCGATACCATCGGTAAAACGAAACCATAATGCCCGGCGAAATTTCGGCGGCGTCGACTGTTTTCGGATACCGCCCGCACTGGGTAACAACGCGGCGAAGTTCCCGGAATCCCCGCTCCCAAGGGATCCGACTCGGAAAAAGGAGTCGGTCGAATCCTCGACTTCCCGGACCATAGCGTACTACTCGTTTGACTGCTTCGAGAATCTCCCGCTGAGAAATGTTTTTCCCGAGGGCGTATTTGCCTAACACGGGAAAACATCCAAAAGGGTAGGGTTTCCCCACCCCGAGCAAATGATCATAGAAATTCGGATCTTCAGCTAATAAGGCATCTATAAACGGAACGATCGTGCTGTAGCGTCTAAGGTTCGGCGTACTGTCGACGGACGAAGTAGGACTATATGGCAGCGGAATAAAAATAACCGACGAAGGTTTACCTTTTTTTTTGTTAAGAGGTCGGCAAAGGCTTTGGATAATTTCAATGGGACTGTGCCGGGGAGCAGCGAAAAAAATAGCGTTGAGATCGGGGAACTCGACCCCTTCTTGGAACAGTCGGCAGTTAAACATCAGCGCCGGGGTCGAGGTATTGCCGAACTGACCGACAATCTTTGACCGAACTTTGGAATCCATTTGAGAATGAGCTGAGTAGCACACAAAGTTTCCTCCAGCCGTGCTTACTTTTTGGGAGAGTGAAATAATATGAGCAATATTTTTACAAAAAATTAACATTTTGCTTACGCCCGGGGTTTCCATTGCTGTTTTAATCTGCCAAGCCAATACGTCATCAGAATCGAACCGATCGTTTTCTTCGGCCACGACTAATTCGAGGCGGAAATTGTTAACGTATCCAGCGTCGATTCCTTCGCGGAGGTGGTATCGGTAGGCTACTCCGCCGAACCTCGCTCGCTGGTTCATCGAAATCTCACCGTCGTACCGGGGGGTCGCCGTCATAAAAAGATGGTGACTCTTCGTATAGTTGAGAAGGACATAGTTGAACACCCGTTCGGTCATATCCCCACAGACGCGGTGCGCTTCGTCGAACACGACCAAATCAAAGGTGTCCGACGGGACGGCTGACGACTGGTACGTACTGACCACGAGTGCCGACCCTGCCACATCAATAAAAGTGCGTATAATTTCCCAGCTGGTGGTCATTGAAGCCGGAGGCCGAGCCCCGCCTAAATTTACAGGTATAGGGTCGCTCCCTATTAATAGAATTGGAACCGTTAGCCCATAGGAAACAAGTTTTTGAGCGGTTTGACGCAATAGAGCCAACCCTGGAACAAGGAATAAAACTTTTTGGCGGCGCGCTAAATACGTTTTGATTACTTCGTAAGCTACTTTAGTTTTTCCGCACCGACATGCCATATGAAGAATCGCCCGAGCCGACCCGGTCAAATCGCTCACGCACTGAGCGACTGCTTCATTTTGGTAAGGTCTTTCTTCGGCTTGAAACGGATCTATTTCCGGGCAGACAGCCCATTTGCCTTTTCCGGGATCAGGCAGGGCTGGAGCGGGTTTAACAGGTGAAGCGAGTGTAAGAAACGGGTCAAACTTTGCAAGTTGGATTCGAAGAGCCGGAGTCGGCTCTGTCGCGAAGACCGGGACGCGGGAAGGGGGGCGCGGGTAGTGAGGCGCAAGTTTTTTGTTTGCTGAAATTTTCAACAACGAAACAAGCTGGGAAGCAATGGTAATAATATTATCTGCCGTATCTTTTACGAGCTCGTTCCCCCACGGACGGGAGTCTCGGTAGTATTCTTTGACAAAACTTTCAAGCCGTTCCGCCTCTTCGCCAGTCTCGGTTTCGAACGTTGCCATATAGTTCCACTCCTTAGGCGAAAAACAGAGAACGTACCCGGAATCGTGAAGGCGGCGCCGCAAGTCTCGGGTGAATCCGACTTTGTAGACGCCTATTGGATTCAGCCAGGGATGTCCAGCAATATAAAACCCGGGAATCATTTCGAAGAGATACTCCTTTAAGGTATGCGCGGCTTGTTTTTATTGTGTTGACACAATAAAAGAATGGGCGACCTTGAAACGAAAACGTCAGATGATGATAAGTTTCGAAATTTTGTGAAAGATCTATTGAAGAAACATAGCGGGCTGAACGACGAAACAGTCGATATTTTAACCGACGCAGCCGGGCTACCCCTTTTCCAACAAGCATTTACTAGTAAGATGTTTTCGCCTCTTAATAACTATGAACAGCTAGAATTTATTGGTGACACACTTGTGAACGACGCAGTCTCTCTTTTTATATTTAATAAATATCCAGGGTTCACCGTAGAATGGTTAACCTTGATCAAACACAGTATTATAAGTTCGTTAGGGCTTTCAACTGTAGCTAACGAATTGAACTTTTGGCCGCACATTCGGTATAAGTTGGAAAGGGAAGAAAATGAAAAAGAAAAACTTTTAGAAGATGTGTTAGAAGCGTTTATAGGCGCTCTCCGTCAAGTTATCGATTCGAAAGCGTCGGAGGTGTGCGGAGCCGACCCTCCTTTTGGTCTTGGAACTCTTCTTACGCAGAAATTTATTTTTTCGGTGTTAGAAAAAATGGTGACAGAAAATCCAAACTTTATATCGGATTCGTGGGGAAAAGTTAAGGATCCGAAAACTCGAATCAAGGAGCTGATGTCGAAACATGGGTTTGGGCACATCCATGAACACTTGACTTCCCTTGTAAAACCGGGAAGAGGATGGGAATCTGTACTTTATATTGGTAAGAAGAAACTAACGTCGGGTGTCATGAAATCCAAAAAATTGGCTGAACAGGACGTGTCGCGACAAGCCATTACCCTGTTCCAATCCCGGAACTACGAGGAAAAAATCCCCCCTAAAACTATAGCGGCCCCGCCCTCCGGAGGAGTCGAAGGTCGACGAAGACTCCCCTTCGTCGACCGGGAGCGGAGCGGCCCCGAAGGGGTTTCGGGACCCCTTCGGGAGTCCTTCGGGGCCGCTCCGCTCCCGGTCTCTTTCCAATCTTCCGCTCCTTTTCCCGCTCCCTCTTTACAGCCAGCAGAGACCCCTTCCTCTTTTCAACCAGCATCTCCTCCCCCCTCCCCCCACGCTGCACTGCTCCCTCAAACTCCCCCGCTCCAGGCTGCGCCTTCTCCGGCGCCCCCTCTCAGAATCCAGGCTGAGGGGTTTCGCCCTCCTTCGCCCCAAATCTTTCCTCGACGTCCCCAGTTTGTTCGCCGTCTGCAGCCGCCACGTCGCATTTCGACGCAACCATTTCAAAACCGCCTTCCTTCCGCGGAGCCCCACTTTAATTTCCACCGCCGGACGGAACCGAACTTCCATCATCGTTTTCGTCAATTCCCGTCGTCTCGTCGCTGGTATATTTAAACCGCTAAAAGGGGAGGGTTGTTGGACAAATACGCCCGGATTTTTCCAATTCCTTCCGGGTTGACAGAAAGTCCGTCAGCAATATGGATTAATTCTTTAAATTTTCCCTCATTAGAAACTAAAACATATTTTCTAAACGTCCCTGTATCCTCGCCAAGCTTCTCTACGATCCAACCTATAAGATCCCCTACAACCTCCGTGCACTGGTCGTCTCCTCCTACTGTATGAATCAGATGGGCTAAAAATTCTCCAACTCCGCTTTGAGTTATTTCAAAACACTCTTTCCTCTCTAAATGCTCGTAAAAAATATTTAAAAGTTGAAAACAAAAGTGATTGTTTAAATATTCGTATTCTTGGTTAGTTATATTTTCTTGATTTGACGAAATTAGTTTCCGAATGGCTGAATTGCATAGACTGTGGGAAGGATGTTGAATAGAGGTTAAAATGTCAGTATAAATAGTAGTGCGTTTGGGAAAAGGGCGGCCTCCTTCCATATCTTCTTTCGCCTCTCCTAAAACTCGTAAAGCGTAAAGTTTGATTCCGTTGGGGCTGTCCGGGCTGGACAGCCGGTCAGCCCAAACAGTTTGGGTAAAAACCCGGCGCGGGGTGACTAACCCTCCAATCCCGCGGGTGCTTTGATATAGTCTCGGGACATCGTCATTTGTATAGTCGATAAACCTCAACGGGAGATAACTTAGAATGAGATCGCTTAATACTTTAACTCCTATTCTTGTATCTAGTAAGGCGAACATTTCCTTTTTAGTAGAGAAAAGGAAATAGTTATAGTATTATTTGATTTTACGGATCGCCATAGACAAAAGATTCCGTAAGTTGAAGCGTTCCTAATGCCCCTAAAATATGGAAGATCGAATGATAAATATGATATTTCCCTCTTTTTTTTGTAGAATCTCGTTTATATCCGCATCGGAGAAAGAAGTACCCTAAGAGCAGAGTAGAATAACATGAATAGCTCAGCGTTTTATAATAGGGAATCGCCTTTAGTAGAATCAGGAAAAAAGTTGAATAAACACTCCCTATTTCTAATAACCGGATCCATTTTATATTTTTCTTGTTTCCTTCGTGATAATAGTGGTATACAAAAGCATTTGTAAAAGCCACACAACTCATTCCTCCTAATAAATAATAATTGTGGATCAGTAAAATAAAAATCTGGGGAAGGAATAGTAGCAAACTTACTAAACAAAAATCAAAGGGGAAGAGACGTTCGTATGGATTTTGAAGAACCGCGTTGTAAGGGTGGAGGTATTCCAGGTTTTCAACATTAAAATCTACCCCTGTTTTAAATTGATTAACGAGAAACTCTTGGCACCATGGTTCTGTATTGTTGTTTGGGTCGCAGGGTTCACCAAACCAGATCTTTCGCTCCTCATAGTCAATAATCAATGGATAAATTTTTACGCTAAGTTTTCGTGCAAGATGGTAATAACCTGTTCTCCAGGCTTTCTTTTTCACAGTTCCTTTGGGAGACAAACAAATAGACTCGTTCTTATGCCTGAATCGTTCAACTAGTTGCCCAATAAGACCGCCACCTCGATTTTCGAGACGGGTGCTGGGAATACAATGTAAGAGATCGTACAACCATTTTGTCGCCCAAGTGTAATATCTAGGATCAAATAAAACAAACGAATTCGTGGAGGATTTTTTAAACAATATTAGCCAAACTATTACGTCCCAATAACTGGTATGCGAAAACACTATTATTCTCTTTTTATCAGGATAGTGAGGTTGGGTCTCCCAACCGAGAATGGTTTCTAGCATTTTATTTAAGAATGGATTTCTTTATATTTATTTCTAGTTAAATTGGACGCGATATTGATATCAATGTCCACCTTTCGGAAAGTTCATAGAACTTTCGCACCGGTTGTAGGTATTTTAATAGGGTTGTACTGCATTACGTCTCTCCTATACCGAATTGTTCGGGATTTTTATGGTTTAGACAACGACGATACTCATTTTTTATTAGATGTTCATGATGGAATGATATACGGTTCTGTTGGAGTAAGTCTTGGTTATATTGTTTTTTCGTGGGGAGTAATAGGAGTACAGGTGGTAACAGGAAGTACTATGATAGAACGAATTTTAGGTTACCAGATCCGACCCTCTTCGCTTAAAAAAGGGTCGGGGTGGAGTCGACGGATTCATCATTTTGTCGCCCCCCTTGGAGGTTTGTTTTTCCTGTACAAAATGTTTACCGCAGGAACATACCACTTGCTTACTGAAGGGTTTGGTGTTTCCAGCGACCGAGTTCACTTTCTTTTGGACTTGCACGATGCCCGGATTCCGGGGGCGTCTTGGTTTCCCACAGTATGGGTTTTTTTGGTCGGAGCGGTAGCTATGTTGACATTGGGCTCGGGGTTGACTATTCTTAAAAAGAAGAGTAAAATCTAAACAAGAAGCCCATTGATCGATTCGACGGTTTCGACCGGAACGTCCTCGTCGAGAGTTGGTAGCGAAGGGTTCCGATTCGGTCGCATAACTACTCGTTTATTCAGTTCAGTCCTTCGAGGTCGAGACACGATTTCAGCAGTAATTTCAAGATCGTTGTAGGTTTTATTTATCATTCCTTCCGAAACTAAGATTGTGAGGTACGTTTTCTCACGATCTTTTTTCCCTTTGATTGTAATAGTCAAATCGATATTTTGGTTTGATTGAGTCAGAAACGTGTTTAAGAGGGCTTCCATGATTTTTTAAATATAATCTTAATTATTTTAAAAAAAATTGATTTTTTTTTTAAAAATAACAAAAGAAATAAAAAATCATCTATAATGATTCATTCTAATCCAGAATGTTTTCTTTGCATAGAATATATTTCTAAACCTGTTACTTGTCATAGATGCTCTTACACTACCTGTATTCCTTGTACTAAAAAATATATTTTAACCCAAAATTCTGAAGCACATTGTATGAATCCACAATGTAAAATAAAATGGACGCTTAAATTCTTAATGGACATTTTTGACAAATCTTGGTTGACGAGTACCGGTAAAAATTCATACCGAGAGCATCTCAAAAAAATTTCTGTAGATCGAGAACGATCTAAGATTCCGGAAACTTTGGCTCAAATACCTCTTTATAAGGAACAGGAAAAACAAAATGAACTTTTACAGGAACTTGAAATTCAGTTGACATTTGCGAAAAACCGAGTGAAAGAGATTCACAATTTAATAAGAAGCGTTCAGAGAGAATCGCCCGCTAGAATTCGGAAAAACGTTCCGCAATTTATTTGTCCGTGCCCTACCGATGGGTGTAAAGGTTTAATCGATTCGAAATTTTTTTGCAATCTATGTGAACAGTCTATCTGTAAACATTGTCGCGTTTTATTAAGTAGTGAAGAAGGGGGAGGGGACGAAAAACATGAATGCAATCCAATTACGATCGAAACTGTGAAACTTTTAAAAGAAGATACTAGAAGTTGTCCAAAATGTGCAACTCCCATCTATAAAATAGACGGATGTGACCAAATGTGGTGTACCCAATGTCAAACAGCGTTCAGTTGGAAGACGGGTCAAATAGAAACGGGGGTAATTCATAATCCCCATGCTATTAAATGGCAGCGCCAACATGGACAGCTTCTTCGAAACAATGGAGATGTTCCCTGCGGAGGACTTATTCCTATGTGGGAGCTTTCTAAGATAAAGGGGAAATTATATAGAACGATTTTAGTTATTCATCGTCGAATTGCGGAATTAGTATACGACTTAAGATCTAATACACCCAGACGAGATTTTGAAGATTTACGTAAAAGTTTAGTCTTAAATAAAATAACCGACGACGAATTTAAACAAAAAATATTTTTGCGGGAACGAGATATGGCACGGAAAGAAGAAAATCACCGAATTTTGAGTACGTATCAGCTGTTAGCTATTGAACGTTTTCGAGAATTAGCCCGCCAAAGCAAAAAATACCACTCTACGGATCCGGTATTGAAACATTTAATTTATAATTTTTTGCTTCAAATGGATGAAATACGCGTTTTTATCAATACAGCGTTTCGAGAAGAATTACCTCCATTGGGGCAAATAAGACATTACATCATTGCTCCAGATTGGAGACTGGGCAGGAAAACGTTTCCTTCGAAACCTGGGTCGCGAAGCTCCGGTCAAAAGACTGTTTAAAGGTTTAAGACATGCATTTCCTCTTTCGGGGGAAAAAGAGGAAATATTTCTTTACAGTTACAGAATGATCCGCCAACGATGAAGCGAGTACAGATCCTTTAGAGTCCCACGAAAGACCATCCCTATATCTCGGTTTTTTTACCAGATATATATGCAGGATTCGGATGTTTCTCAAAGATCAGATCTATAAATTGATCATATAATCCCAAAAGACGATTTTATATATATATATATATATAAATGAGTAGACCAGTTGATCAATATTTTGATATGGAACAATTTGAGGAGAACCTCGGTTTCTCGAGCGGATATCGGCCGGATTATTCATTTATGAATCATTTTCCCGGCAGTGCGGCACACACCCCCAGACGGGTTGGGGACGGCAAATACAGGGTAGGTAAGACGAATGATTGGAACGATATAAGTGAAGTTAAATGGGCCGATGAAAACGCGGGGCACTGCTTTCTTTCAAGGGAAGGGGGGAATATCATCCCATACTATTCTAATGATCCGAAACGTCGTATAGAGTATATTTATAATAGAATGGGAGGTGAATTATTGAGCCTGCAGTTACCATGTGCTGAACATTATCTTAAGTGTAGATGGAAGACCAAGAAAGAACAATGGAAGAGAGAGAACTTGGAACAAATTAATGTTAATATGTTGAAAGAAGATTATTATGACACTGAACTCGCTAACATACTACAAGAGTATGCCTTTGGAGAAATGGAAGCACCAATATCAACTGCTCAAGTCCAGGAGCAGTTGCAACTGTGCCGTCAACAATATCAGCAATGTTTAGTACAACTAACCAATGATATGGCAGGGTATATAACGAGCCACCGCGTAGTGCATGGAGGTGGTCAACGAGACACAGCAGCCTTGAACCAATTCTATGAGTTGGCGGAACAAGTTCTAAATGACGATTTAGATGATTTTACCCCCCCCCAAATCGACGATATGTCGCCAGAGGAACAACAACAACTACAACAGCGTCTCCAACAACAACAAAACGAGGCATTGGCTATTGTAGAGTCTTGGGACAACAACTTATATTTGGAACGGTAACGGCATCAGTATGGTCTCTTCATGATCGGGTGACCCCCTGAGAGAGCTTCAGGGTCACAGTATATTTCTTTTTTTTTGAGATTTTTATTTTTGTGATGTAAAGAAGCAGTTCATTTCATGTTCTTCTCTTGAGAAGGGTGTGGTGCTCATAGATGTATGGTATACCTAACTCCGCGAAACAGTTTAGTCACGTTGGGATTAGCGGTGTAAATGAGAAATTGATAATTTTCCCTTAGAAGCACCAGAATAACCATTTCTTGATTTGTAACGCAGCGTCGTTAAAATAAAAATTCCAGCCATCTCAACATCCTTATCAGCCCACTGTCAGTTTGCGTTTTGACTCGCTGAAACTGCTGGAATTGAAAATGGTCAAGGAAGATTACAAATTACCCGCCAAAACCCATCCCCTACAAGCAGGGAGGCATAATTTTCTCGTATATATTGTGTAAGGTGGTATTCTGCAGTTTTATTCGCAGGCGGTGCAACATTTCCACTCAATGTTGCTCCTGCTAGTCGTTGTTCTAGTGGAAAAAAATAATTATATAACTGACCCATCTGACCGAGATGTGGAGTATTTTGACGACGCAAAGAACACATTGTATATAAATCGGTCCATCCAATATAAATAAAATCTCTAAACATTGCGGGGCACATACTTGGTTTAACAGGCCCAGAATGTTGTATTAAATAATCGGCCCAATAGAATATGTATTGTCTTAAATTTATATCATCCCAATTATTGACGGGGGGGCCTATCGGTGGGATTACATATGCGCTATATTCATATCGAAATTCGGGTTGTGATGGAGCAAGGGTACGTATGCGGGCGGGAATATTACAAGTTCCACCTAAATATTGTAGAGTATTATCAATCGCATAAGGTGCAATAAAATCTTGATGCCATCCAACTGGCCCATCTAAATTTTGCCATGGTCGGCGTTTTGGTTGTAAATCAAATAGTTTAATATTTCTAAATGCTGTTTCACGATTTACCGCTTGAGTATTCGTCCAACCACCCCTTCGATCATCGTATCTCTCGAGAAAAGCCTGTGGGTTTTGTATTATATCACCCATTGATGCGAGTATTGTTGCTATCCAATCTTGATGGTTTATATAAAAATCGGCAACAGCATGCATAGATATGAACAGTAAATCCCGGACGATTGGATTCATCAGATTAAAAAACTGTGGATGAGTTATATTATTGTAAGGATACTGCACGTCCCTAATAACTACATTATCTCTTCCAAAGTACGTCACCATTCGATTTAAATTATTATTATCCACAAATCCACTTATCATTAAATCATTAGAAACATTTACCTCATCAATCCAGAAACTACAGCTAGTCCAAACTTTTGCGAATGCATCGCCAGCAGTAATAGCATTAGTTTGATGATGAATATTATCTGGCCATACTGCACCTGCACCCGGTGCTGGCATTGCTGCATCTTGGAGACCTGAAGCACCACCCCATAATGAACCAATGGGAACTTTATTAAGTAATATTGGGTGAGTTGGTAAAACTCCTGCCATTTTTATATACATGAAACATTGTTTTATTTCGAAATGAGATGAAATTTGTTTCTTACAAAAATGGCTCAGGACGCGGCTGTGGCCTTTTCAAAAATGAAATTTAAAAAAAGAGGAAATATTTCGGTTAATTTATTTCGGTGTCGAATGATCCGCCAACGATGAGGCGAGTAAAGATGCTGGGGGGGTCAATTTCCAATAGTTCGAATCCTTTAGAGCTATGCGCAAGACAATACGACTTAGTATATACATCGGGAGCGGAAAAGACCATCCCTACATCTCGTTTTATCAGATATATATATGCTGGATTCGGATGTTTCTCAAAGATCAGATCTATAAATTGATTCATAATTTGATCCGTATCACATATTTCATTTTGATTATGAAATATAAGGGACATCGTAACTTTTGATATAAAGTTACCTTATTATTAAAACGAATCAATTTGTCTCTCTAATCTGAAAACGAACTTTTGAGGAAACGATAAACTGTGCGTACCCCAAAGGTTTTTTCTTTTCACGACGACCCCTTTACAAGGTTCTTTGGCAATACTATCCAATGCATCCATCATTAAAAAATTGATGCGCGGGGTTTTCGGTTTTAGGTTGCAAAAATGGTCAAATTGATCCAAAAAAGTAGATTTTTTGGTAGAAATAAGAGGCAAGATTTTACACAACCCTTCTACTGCTAAGTCAACATCGTCAAACTTTAGCATTGTATCTATAAGATTATTCGTAAATGATCTAAAATAATAAATTTTTTGAGAGATGTATCCAGCAAACTGAACCGTGCGTAAATATTTTTGTTTTTCTCGATCACTACACGGAAAAATGTTGGTAATTTTACGGAAAAGATTCAAAAGTTCTGTCTGAAAGATGTATTCGATTCCTCCTTCGTGAATACTTAAATTTGACAATTTACTGCATACTGAAGCATACAGCACCATATAATTGGGCTCTATCAAACCTTTGTTTAATAAGAGAGAGATAGCTTCAACCAATTGGGTTTGAGTTTCAACCTTTTTAATCACTTGAATTAAGTCTTTCGATAACAAGTCGAAGGTGTCCTCCACAATTTTATTAAGGATGTCTTGAATTTTTCTTCGTATTAAAATTTTGTCGTACTCCTTGAAATACATTTTATAAAACTCGGTTCCGGATTCGCTATACTTCCACTTCTCACTCGGTTCGTGTCCACACTTGAGACATTTGGTTGTAAGTCTATCTCTTATATGGTTCAATATGCGTGGACATTTAGTGTTGTAAAAAGAAAAAAATTGTTTAAATTTGGGAAGTCTACTATCAGATGAATTCAGACGTAAGAGAGTCCTTAGAGAATAGGTTCTATCTCTCATCTGAAGAGAACTCATCTACTTAATATGTAGGAAGTTTTAAAATTATTTTATCGAATAAAGGAATTAACTAATCTTAAAACATTGTAATTTTGAAGTTTATTGGTTTTAATATTAAATAAAATGATTTATTCTTTCTTTTTCCACCATAAATATCCTACGAAAAGGGGGGCAAAAACGGCTGCAAAGAAACACCAGACAGTAAAAATTGCTGTTTTGAAAGTATTTTTTGGGTCAACAGCAGCGAGACTTAACGCTAGTAGTAGGGCGGTGCCGAAGAAGATTGCCATCGGTACGATCAGCCGCGGTGCACCGATGAGTATAGCGAGACCCATAATCAAAATTTGGAGCCAATACCCTTCTCCGAATTTCCAGTTAAGGCGACACCCTTTTGTACACTCGGGTGCTGTTGTTGTGAGCGAACCCGGATCAGTTGAAGTCGTCTTCAACCAGTTCCATACCGCTATTCCTAAAAGAACGATCAACGCGAGTCGGCGATTTGGTTTGGACTCTAAGCGTTTCCAAGACACCGCTAATAATACTAAAATGACAACAATCGCGTGTATCCGTAGCGTGGTCGAGGCGATCCAAGTTCCCTGCCGGTTCAAGTCAACCGATCCGGTGTCGAGACCACGCCATATTAAAAACTCTGACACCTGCACCAGCGAATATATAAGAATAAGACTCCCGATGATCCACTCTTTGAGATTAAAGGCGACGAACGCCGATACTATACCAATAGTAGCTGCAAGTGCACTTGTTTTAGCATCGTAGCACATTTATTCTTAGTCACAAAAATAATCTAGTTATTCTTTATCTTGCCCGTCCCCCCCCTCTCTCCGTACTAAACAAAAGTCTTATAACCGCAATAGTTTTATCTATATTAATAATTTGACTTATTTTCACTTCCAAAAAACCTTTAATGGGTCTCTTCCGTACTACACATTTTACAATTTTATTTTTATTTTTTAGCAGAATGGGTTCCAACTGGTTGAACGTGTTTGTGGTAATTATGGCACAGAAGGTTTACTGGCGTCCCATCCAGGAATTCTGAGGCGTTTCGGCAGACATTGCGAATACACGATCGGCTCTCGCCTCGCGCCATAGTTTCGTACATGGCATCCAGGAGATGTTCGAAATCTTGTCCCACTTTGTTATAAAGGTCGGACAAGGTTACATCCCCTTTAGA
>Ga0114923_10001387_pt1 | contig 16901 bp, 43 predicted proteins | sample SumtaG_FD_89578 | JGI IMG/M metagenome (GOLD analysis project Ga0114923, IMG submission 89578) | Deep subsurface microbial communities from Indian Ocean to uncover new lineages of life (NeLLi) - Sumatra_00157 metaG | ecosystem: Environmental > Aquatic > Marine > Oceanic > Sediment | place: near...
ACAATGGAATTTATGAAACAAGAAAAAGAGAAAAGACAAAGGGGGGTGAAGATTTAAATGGCATGGTCCTCACCAACAACAATTAATGCAACAGAGGGAATTGGAACAACTTTTGAATATTTAAATGAAGTAACTTACTTTTGGTTTGGAAGAATGTTATTGATTGCAATCTTTGTAATTTTTATTATAGGATATCTAAACGCAAGAAGAGAAGATTATACAGGTGCTTTTGCAGTTGCAAGTTATATTACATTTGTTTTGGGATTATTGTTTTGGGTAGTTGATCTTGTAACGGGCCTTGACTTTGCAATCATTATTGGAATTACAATTGTTTCCTCTGTGATCCTCTTTGTGCAGAAAAGAAACGATTTCTAAAGTGGATACAATGTATCCATTATTTTTTAAACAATAATTGTGTGTGTTTATTATGGTGAATTTTATTTTTGATAGAGTTATAATGGAGGTGAAAATGAATGAAATTTAGTAATAAATTATATAATAAAGATCGTGGTGTTGCAGGATTAACAATCCTGTTATCTTTGGTTACAATGCTGTTTGTTATCGGGCTTTTAGTAATGATCTTCGCTCTAATGGGTGGAGAATTACAAGATGCAACTGATGATGCAACTGCAATTGGTGTAATTAATGATACAACAGTTGCGATATCAAGTGTGACAGATTGGTTTGATATCTTTATTGTAATCGGTGCAATGGTTGTTTTGATCTTACTAACTGTGATAATCATCACAGCAATAAGAGGATCAGGAATGATGGGAGGCACAGGATCAGCGTAATTACTAAAAGGATCTCAAATTTAAAATGAGATTTAAATCAAATATAAACAAAAATGTGGATAAAGGTGTTGCAGGATTAACAATCTTGCTATCTTTGGTTACAATGCTGTTTGTAATTGGACTTTTAGTGATGATCTTTTCTCTAATGGGAGGAGAGTTGCAAACAGCAACTTCTCAAACAATTACAGTATCAACAAATGAAACAATCACAATATCAGGTTTAGGAATTTCAAGTGAAGTTTCTTCAAGTGATGAGTGTGGATTTCAAGGTTGGACGCCAACTGCCGTGTATAACTGTACATCAGATGGTGTGGCGGATTGTTCAGAAACAGGTGGAACAAACGAAACATTGGCTCTGACTACTGACTACACAGTAAATGCAAATGGATCAATTATGAATGTAACAGACATCTACACACCATTATCAGTGACATACACTTATCTTTGGGGTGGAGAGGCATGTGAAGTGATTAATGATACAACAGTTGCGATTTCAACTGTGACAGATTGGTTTGATATCTTTATTGTAATTGGTGCAATGGTTGTTTTGATCTTACTAACTGTGATAATCGTTACAGCAATAAGAGGATCAGGAATGCTTGGAGGCACAGGATCAGCATAAGGATCACAATTTTTTTCTTTTATTTTTTATTTTTTTTCTTTAAGGTTTAGATCATATCATGCAAAATCTCTTTCCATGATGCTTTATATGAGGCCTTTTTCATTTGTTTTTTGATGTATCCATTGGTTAGAAAGATTTATATAAGAACTATACATTGATTATACATGGCAGATCGTACAACAATTCTAATCAAAAAAGAAATCAGGGATGCTCTGAAAAACAAAAGAAAGTACAAAAGAGAAACTTATGATGAGATCTTAAAGAGAGAATTAAAATTAAAGATCAAGGGAGATATTTTACAATGAGTAAGTGGAAAGACGATTTTGAAAATGCAAAGAAAGATATCAAAGCAGTTAAGGATGTGACAAAAGAGATCATTGGCAAAGGTGGAAAATTAGCATTGGAGAAATTTCATGATGCAAATTCTGTGGAAAGATTAAAGAAAGAAATCAGGGGGAATTATTAATGGGAAGAAATGAAGATAAGATCGCAGAACTAAAAAAAGAATTAGCAAAGTATTCTGAAAAAGATCAAGCAAGATTAAAATCAGTTCAAGATCAACAAGAGATCAGAAATTTAAAAAGACAAATTAGAAAGAAAAAATATGCAGGGCTTGTTCATACAGGAAAAAATCTTAAAGTGATTGGAAAAAACATGGTTACTGTGACAAAGGCAATGGGAAAAGGATTGGGAAAATTCGTTGGTGAAGATCCAAAAAGAAGATCAATGGAAGAAGTTTTAAAAGATATGCCTGAATAAAGATGTGTTACTCTATAATAGAAACATTTAAATAGTTCGTATAATTATAATTTACAGAGAAAAAGAGAGGGATTAAAGAAAGTGCTGTGCGATTATCAGGCCTTATAACACAGAACAGCCCACTCTTTTTTTTTGATCCAAGTCATTCTTCTTTTTAGAATAAGATTAAACAAGTAAAACTTGACCTACCATAACATTTATAAACAAGTAAAACTTGACCTACCTATGACAGAACAAAAAAAAGTTGGACTTGTACAGGTGTTAGAATTAATTAGATCAGGTTTTTCACCATCAAAGATCTCCAAAGTTTATAAAATTCCAAAGCAAAATGTTTCTTACTTCGTCGTTAAACTGCAAAAGTTAAGGTGCATACAAAAGAAAGGATATGGAGTTTGGGAGTACCTGAAACCAATTGAAGAAGTAAAAGATTTAACCACAGGGCAGTATAACAGGAAAGGATATAAAACTTTGACTTCTCCAAGAAAAGAGATCAGAGGCCATGCTTTTATTTGGAAAATTGAATTTGTACAACCTTATGATTGGAAAAGAATTGTAAGATCATACAAAAAGAAAAGATTAACATTCCAATTGATCTGCAACAATAAAATATTAAGAACAATCTTTAATGACAGAAAGATTTGGTTAAATCTAAAAGGCCTCACAATCTACGAGCCAATTGATTTCATGGGATCATCCTCATTCCAAGTGAAAGGAAAAGCAGTTTATGAAATGGATCGTTTGATCAAAGATCTTCTAAAACATTTAGGCCTGAAATTCAGGAAATACAGATTTACAACTTCAAGAGAACACTATGGAATTATGAAACATGAGTTAGCAAGACAGTACAATGAGAAAAAGGAAAAGATGAAAATCAGATCAGAAGATGGAGATGTTTGGATGTGGATTGATGACAGCAAAGGATTAAACGAATTAGAGAACAACGAGCCATCTGTAAATCGTCAAGTACAGAACTTTTGGAATAGTCACAGAAAACATAACTTCAAATATGATGCAGACTTTGTTGCAAAAGGATTTGATCAAACAAATAAAGCAATCAAAAAGAACGCAGAACATCTTGGGAAATATGCAAAGCACCTTAAAAGCCATGTGGCCTCTATCCAACAATTAGGATCAGGAGTTGAAAACCAAAATCAAATCCAATTAAAAACTCTTGCAATCCTTGAAAGGATTGAAACAAAATTAAAATGACAGATTATAGTAAATGCCCTTTTTGTAAAGTTGGACAATATAGGAGAATGTTAATGTGGAGATTAGTCAAAGATCTATCAGGATCACAACTTAAAGATAAATTGTCAAAAAAGAGATCAACACATAAACAAAAATGACAAATAAAGAAAAACCCAAATGTCCGAGATGCAAATCAAACGCAAATGTAATTAAACATGTTGTTGGATTTTTCTGTGCCTTTTGTAGCAAAAAGTTCTATGGAGATCAAGGCCAACAAACATTAATCTAAAATGCAAGATCAAGCAGTTAATGTTCAATGTGAAAAATGTGGGAAGTGGGGCTATGTTGAATTTTATCACCAAACCGAAACAGGATATCAATGCAATGATTGTGATGAAGAAGTGAGATGCGAGATGGAGATCACCCTAAATTATGACAAGCAGAAACATTTATAAACTATATATTATTAGATATGATAAGATAAAATGGAAAATAAAATACATAAAAGATACCAAAGAAATGTTGCAGTTGGTGAAACCATGAGATGCGGATTAACTTGGTTTAATGTTAGTCCCAATTGTTCTTTCAAATGGAAAGATGTTACTTGTAAAAATTGTTTAAAACATTGGAAAGATGGGGAGAATAATTAAAATGAAAAAGATAATAAAGAAAATAGGAACAAGTGCAGGAGTGATCTTTGTAAAAGAAGATATGAAGATCTTAGATGCAAAGATCGGAGATGTTGCAGACTTGGGAGATGTGAAAATAATTAAACAAAAGAAAAGGTCAAAGTAAAATGAGCCAAATTGATGATTGCACAAAACACGCTGTATCAACTTTCATATTTTTATTTTTATTGTGCATTGGTTTTTTAGTGATGATCGGATTTAGATACGGAGGTTTGAAATGAAAATCAAAGATAGAATAATTGAGGGCATTATTGGATTAATTTTTATTTCAATTTTCGTTGTTATTGTTCAAGGAGGATTATGTTTTGAGTTGGCCATTTTTAAAAAATTAGATCTAACTTTTATTATTGGGTTTGGAAAGTTCCAAATATTAATGTCTTTATTGGGGATGCTTTCAATTATGTTAATTTGTCCTTGCATACTTGGTTTTAAAATAGCAAACAAAGTATATGATTTCTTAATGAAACACCTAATCTATGAAAGAAAGAAAGGGAGGAGAAAATGAAAGATAAAATAAATGAAGAAATAACAAACATTGAAACTGACATCAAGAAAGAATTAGATATGGCAAATGAAGATATGAAAACAATGGATGGCCAAGAAATAATTAAAGCAGAGAAAGAAAAGAAAAAAAAGATTGAGGAAAAGGTTGTGGAGATCATTGAGGGTTGCAAACTTTACAGAGGGGTATTCATTCAGAAAAAAGAATTAATCAAAAAATTAGAGGAGGCCTTTCCTGAAAAATGAAAGAAGAAATATTGCAAGAGATGTATAGTGATTGGTTATGGAAGAAATATGATAATGAACTTTATAATGAAGCATTAAAACAAGTTGAAAAAGAACAAGGTTTTTGGAGAAGTGTATTTGGAGTTAGACAAAAGATATTGGATAGACAATGGGAATTGTTTGAGGAATTAAAGAAACAATTAGATAACGGAGAGGAAAATGATTGAATGGTTGATCTTTACTGTGTTAGGATGTTTGATCATTGCAAGTTGGCTTGATATAAAATATAGAGCAATCCCATCTGTATTTTTAACAGGATTATTGTTTGCAGTTGCGATCATAAGAATTGATTTTATTCAATATGGAATTTTAGCAGGGCTTTTTGCATGGACAATGAAAGATATTCTATCAATTAAAGAATTAGAATTTGGAATGGCAGACATTAAGATCATGGCCATCATTGGATTGATGATGAACACAAAGGAAATGTTTTTGCTTTTCATTGGAGTGTTTGCAGTTTTACAATTTGCTTACACATTAGTTTGGACATGGAGAATTGGCAACGATAAGAACAGGCCTTTTGTACCTTGCCTGTTAATTGTATATGTAACAATGATGATCATAGGAGAGTTAATGAAATGATAATTGTGCATTGTGATAGATGTATTAATATTCAAAATGCAAGAATGAATATAAGAACAGAGAGGGAAACTTTTATTATTGAATGTTTGGAATGTGGGGATATGAAAAGGTTTGTAAATAAGGAGATTAAAGAATGAAAATAAAAGAAACAAAAAAAAATATTGTACTTGAAAATTGGTACAAAGGAAAATGGATTTGCCATTATTATCCAAGAAATTTAAACACAGAAGAAAGAGTTTACAATGAATATTATTCTTTTTATCAAAGGAAAGATGTGGAGGCAAACAAATGAATTATTTTGAATATATTACAAGTTGGGTTGTTTTAAGTTTAAGCCCACAAATGATGTGGAATAAAAAATTTAGAGAAAAAAGAAAATACATACTAAATCAAATTATAAATGGGAGAGGTTTTTTAGATGAATGACTACAATGAACAATTAGGGATCAAGAGCATTAAAGATTTTAACAAAGATCGGATCGGAGATAAAATAAAAAAACAATTAGGTTGGGGATGGATTTTTGAACAATGGTACGAGAAAATGATCCTTGTGATCTTGTGTGCTTTTGGAGTTTGGAAAATCGTGGGGTTTTTCAGATGAATTTGGAAACATTAGGATTAATAATCTTTGCATTTATAATAATTGTGTTAATCTATTATATAGGGGAGAAATTATTGAAATGACAATTGAAAACAACCTTGCAGACAAAGTTTTATATTCAATCTCAATAAAAGATTTGGATAGCACAGATAAATTTTATCAAGAATATTTGGTTTATACAAGAAGAATTTTAAAAAAGTTTGATCAAGATCTCCAAAATAAAATAATGTTTAAGTATGCAGAATTTACAAAGGAGATGTTGAGATGAAAAACGAAAACTTAATACTTGAATGTTTAAGAGAATTACTTTATATAATGCCAGATAAAGAGAACAGAAGAAATTTAATCAAACAAATTGATGGAGTGTTTAATCCAACAAAATCAAACGAACCATGCTGCCAAATACCAGAGGAGGACGGAGAATGAATAAAGAATCAAAGAGAACAATAAAATATATTTCTTTAGGAATAATAGTTTTTGTATTTATTTTTTTATCTTTAATATTTTTTTCGGAAAAGTATGATGAATCTTGTCTTGATAAAAAGGGCGAAGATTTTTGTTTAGAAAGTAATTATACCCAATATAAAAACAGATTAGAGTATTATGGACATGATTTTGCCTGTCATAATGGAGAAAGCGAGAGAACATTAGAATATTCAAATTATGAAAGGTTTTATTTTTTAGAAGAGGAGTTTGATTTTTGTGTATCTAAACCAAAAAAAAGTTTTAAGAAATTGGACGCAAACGGAGGAATTGACGGATGAAAAGACAAATAAAATTAATAATCTGTTTTATTTTTATGGTGTGGTTTGTGGCATTAACATTTTCTCCAAGATCAACAATTGAACAAGCAGGAATGGGATTTATTGGTTTTATAATGGTTACAATTATTTTTATAGTTCAATCAGTAAAATATTACAAGGAGGTGAAAAAAAGAAAATGTCAGTAGAAATTAAAAAACATGGAGAAAAGTGGAGAGTTGTAATTAAGAATGAAGAATGGGAATTTAATGACAAGATGGAAATGGATCAAGTATTAGAGAAAATTCTTAATTGGAAAAATAAACATGGATCTATTAAAAACGAGAGATCATATTAAGAAAATGAAAAAAGAAACTTGTGAAAGGTGTTTGAAAGAGATTGATCTAAAAAAAGATTGGCATGTTTTGTTGGGAACTTATGCAGGAGAAAAAGTTGTGCAAGAGGTTTTTTTTCACTCTAATTGTTGGAGATTACATTTTGAAGAAAAAGCAAGACAAAAAGCAGAGGCAGTTATGCAAGGGGTGAAACAAAAGATGTTTCCAATGGCAAAGAAAATTGTTAGCCATCTGATCGGGGGAAAGGTTTAAATATAGTGTGTGCGTAATATTAAAATAATAATGGAAATAAAAAACAAGCGATTAATCGCATTTGTTGTTGTGATGGGTTTTATCTTGATGGAGGTTTTAACAATCCTCATCATGTTGAAGATCATGAATGCAAATTAAAAACAAATAATCAAATGGAAAATAAAGAAGAAGAAATCAAAAAAGAGAAAGAGTTGAAATTAAGCAATATTAAAATTCCAAAGATAAGTATGCCAAAAGATCAAGCCAAAGAAGAATGGAAAAAATATAATGAAATTCTAAAAACAAAAAAAGAAAAATACCTTAAAGTTATGAAAGATGCAATGTACAACATGAAACAAGGAAAAGAATTAATTGATGTTTTTGTGATCACAAAGAAATTTGGATTAAATAAAGAGGGTTTGCCAAGAATTGCAATTGCAAGAGCAGATATCCCTGAACTATTTTTTAGAAAGAGAGATAAGGGAAGTGGAAGATTTGAAATGATTAGTGATCATTGGGGAAGTGACAACTATAAAGAAGATATTGAGTTGCCACAAGATACTTATGATGTTCATTGGGAAAGAACAAGTGCAACTTCATCATGGATAAAAAAAGAAAAAGTAAAAACAAAAGTGCCAAGAGTACCAATTGAAATTATGCCTGATGGAGATTTAAAAAATTATTATATTTTATGGGAAGTTAAGGAATGGGAAGATATCCCTCCTGCAAAAGATCCTTTGTTATTAAAAAGAATTAGCCAAAACCTTTTTGTTATTTTAGGTGCATGGGATGTAACACCATTAGAGCAATCAATAATGAGGGGAGAAAAATAATCAAATGGAAAATAAAGAAGAAGAAATCAAAAAAAAGAATTGTGAAGATTGTGGATCAGGCCAAACTTATGTAAGAATTAAAGAGGGTACTCGTGTTTGTCGTAATTGTGGGCATGTAGTAAAAATTAAGAATGGTTGATGTTGCACAGATAAATCCTTTCAAGAATATTAATATTGGAGGAGTTGGACAAATTGGAAGTGCTTTATTAATTTTCTTTGTAGCAATTTTTGTTCTTGCATTGGTCGGAGTTTCAATCTATTTGTTTATTAATAGTAAAAAATACAAATACAAAATTGTTCTCTATAAAAAGATTGGAAACCATGTAATAAGAGTTGCATCATTCAAAGCAAAAGATTTTAATATTGGAAAAGCAGGAGATAAACTTTGGTTTGTTAATAAAGTTAAAAAATACATTCCTCCTGCAACAATTCAAACAGCACCAAATGAATACACCCATTTTGAAAGAGAAGATGGAGAATGGATCAACATTGCAATGCCTGATATTGATGAAGATCTTAAACAACTAAAAGTGAAGTATGTGCATCAAGATATGAGATCAAACAGAATTGCAATAAGTAATTTGTTAGAGCAAAGGTTTGCCGACAAGAAAACTTTTTGGGATAAGTATGGAAACATGATCATCCAATTAATATTTTATTTAGTGGTGACAATCTGCATGGTTGTGACTTTTTATCAATGGAGTAATATTGTGGAAAAGATTAATTTTTTAGTTGATAAATTGGATGTAACTGACAGGGCTTGTGGTGGAACAGGGATCATCCCTGCAATGATCATGGTCTGTTTCAGGAGGAAAAAATGAATAGATATTATATTTGGTTAGTAGGTTTTTATTTAGGTTTTATTGTTCATGGTGCTTTAAATCTAATAACAAATTTTAATATTTCACAAATAATAGAATTTACTTTTTTTAATTTTATTATTTTAATGAGTGTTCTTCTACTTCTACATGAGGGAGTGAAGAAAAAATGAAATTCATGGAAGCATTAGGATTAATGATGTTGATCGTATTATTAATTGCAGGTTTTGGTTATTGGATAAAATTCTTCATGAGCAAGGTTGCACCTGACTTCAAATATTGGTTTAAGTACAAATTTTTAAAAACAAAATATGATGAAGAAGAGATCACAATGCTTATGGAAGATTTGGAAAACAATGTGAGTGAAACAGATCTTGTTAATTCATTATTAGTTTTAGGAAAAGCAACACCCAAAAAAGCAAAAGAATTGCTTTACATTTATAGAGAGTTGAAAAAGTTGCAAGGAGGTGAAAACAAATGAGTGATTTAGATAAAATGATGAAAAAATTGAAAGACAAAAAAGATGATAAAAAAACAAAAGAAAAAGCACAAGAAAAAGATCCCAAAGAAGATGAGAATGAGGATGATCAAGACGATGAGGATGAAGAGGAAGAAGAGCAGAACAAGATCCCCACAGAAACAGAAATAAGTAATGAAGTTGCACTTTTGCAAAATGATGGTGTTTTTAGAAGAGAATTAATAATTACTCTGAAAAATTTAATTAATGTTCAAAAAGTTACTGCACAAGCAACAATAAACTTAAATAAATTGATTGGAGAGATTACAGATGACAAAAAAGATTAATCTTCATGAAGAAGAAAGGAAAACCATCAAAGAACAGGTCAAGCAACATGCTGAAAAGCATAGATTAAGAATGATTGAATTAAAATATTCAAGAGAAAGTGAGGCCATCAATCATGAAGATCAAATGAAAAGACAAAGGATCAAGACGGCAGAGATCAGGAAAATGCAAGAGAGAAAAGATTGGCATTACAATTCAGGAAATTACAAGGGAGGTGGAAGAACATGAGATTAAAAGTTGATGATATTAGTGACGGAAAAGTTTATCTTGATGGATCAGGAATTTATATGGAACTCTCAAAAAGAAGTGTGCATCTTAAAGGGATGGACTTGAAAGAGGGAGATTTTGTTGAAGTGACTTTAAAGAAAGAGATCAAACCTGTTAAGAAAAAAGTTGCAGTTAAGAAAAAACCTGTTAAGAAAAAAGTTGCAAAGAAGAAAAAGAAAAAAACTGATCATTACTATTAAGATAATCAAACATTTAAATTTATTTTTATTTTTTTACAATAAGAGGTGAAACAATGAGAAGAACATTCAGAGAGTATTACGAAAAGCACGACTTCGTGTTTGAAATGGCGAGAGCAACATTCGGAATTGCATTGGTTGTATTTTGTGATTTCAAAGGATGGATAATATTATGACAAAAGAAAAAAGAAAAGAAGAAATATATTGGAGAACGCAATTTAGAATATTAACTTTTGGAATGTTAATTATAGTTGGACTTTTAATGTTTGTAATAATAAAAGGAGGTTGTGCGTGAATGACTTAAAATGACAAAAGAAAAAAAGTTGATCAAACAAATAAGAGAAAACCCATATATCCTTTCAACAATGGTGTTGGGGATGCTTTGTGTAATCTTGATTGCAGGGAGTTTGATCAGTTATAATGATCAAATAAAAGGAGAGATTAATCAAGGAGAGATTGATCCAAACATTTGTTCAAAGATATCAGGCACTCCCTCATGGGTTTTTAACAATGTAATAATAGGATCAGGATACACAGATTTTAATAAAACAAATCCAAACGAGGTGATTGATAAATTAATCAAGAACAGAGTTTATTTTATTTATAATGCTGATTGTATATATTGCGAAAAGCAAATTGAATTACTTAATGCCTCATGGGAAAGATATGTTGAAAGTGGATTAACAATCAATTGCAAAAAATGAAAATAGAAACAAAGTTTAATGAATATGGATGGAAGATTGTAATAAAGAGATTTAAAGATGGAATTGTTACAATAACACAAAGAAGCAAAGATAGTTCAATTCACATGGCACATAAACCCATGCAATTAAGATTACAATCTGACGACTTTCTTAAATTAAAGAAATTGATAAAGGAAATAAAATGAACAAACAACAATTCTTTAAATTCCTGTATGTGTTCTTGATAATTGCATTGATCCTTTTCATGATCTATATAGTGTTTTGGTTGCAAACTGAAAGCACAAGTTGTTTAAGAGATCCAATTCAATATTATTCAGAAAAAATAAACTCCTCATGTTATTGCATTGAGAAGTTAAAGGTGGGATGAGATGTGCAAACATAATAAAAAAAGTGGCCTGAAAAGAATTGATCCTTGCATGAGAATATTTATTGATAATCTTAATAATTTATTATTAGAGGGAATGAAAATTGTGGCCTGTTGTTGTGGCCATAAGAAATATCCAATGACAATTGTTGTGAGTGCAGGATATGGAAATTATGATCTTGTGAGTGGCAAAGAAATCCCAAGACAAAAGAAATTCTACAAAAAAGATAAGCAAGGATATTATTACATTCCTGAAACAATAGATGGCACAAATATCCTGGATGGTTTTGGAGGATGAAATGAATATTGTTGAATTGTTTAGTGGATCTGGGATACTTTCTCAAAGATTTAAAGAGAGAGGCCATAATGTTTTTTCTATTGATATAAGAAAAAGGAAAGGTATTTGTGAGCCAAGTTTAAGGAAAGATATCATGCATGTTAAATTAAAAGATATTCCATTTGAGAAAGTTGATGTTGTTTGGGCATCTCCTCCTTGTGATGTATTTTCAAAAGCAAGTGCAAACTTCCATTGGAATAAAGATGGATCTCCAAAAACAGAGAAGTGTGAAAAACATTTAAAGATCCTGAAAAAAACTTTGAATTTCATTGAGAAAATTAACCCGGATACTTTTTTTATTGAAAATCCTGATGGGAAAATGAAATATAGAAAAGAACTTGTAAATTTCTTGATTAGAAACAATGCCATGATCAAAAGGGTGAATTATAAAGATTATGGATTTGGAACACTAAAACCAACAACAATCTTCACAAATGCTTTAAATTATGTGCCAGGTACATTTTTGAAAAATACGGCGCATAAAATTAAGAAAACTAACTCGAATGAAAATAAGAAAACTAACAGGCCTATTATTTTTGATAATCTCACAAAAAACCAAAAACAAACTCTCCCGGATAATCTTATAAAAGAAATTATTTATTATTGTGAGGAGAACAATTAATTAACAAGATCCATGATCTTCTGCAAAGATTGAGTTTGAGTTGTATGCAAATAAATCTCTGTGATCTGTGGAGATGAATGGCCAAGATAATGTTGAACAGATCTAATTGATGCACCACTCTTCTCCAATTCTGTTGCACGAGTATGTCTTAATTCATGAGGCCTCATTGCAATCCCAATTGACTTCTCTGCATTTCTTTTAATGATCCCCCAAATCTTTCTTTCATAAAGATCCTTGAATAAGTGAGAGTTGTTGGATGAGAGAACACCAACAAGATCATCTTTGTTCATGGAAACATTGATCACCTTTGTTTTCAAATAATAATCTAAAAGTTTTTTGAGAGTGCCATGATTGATCAAGACTTCTCTTTGTTTTTTTCCTTTGCCAACAATCAAGAGTTTGCAAAATTTAGTTGGATCATCAAGGAAAGTATCCCAATCAAAAGAATTAACTTTGATTGTTTGGATCTCCATCAACCTCAACGCACCGAAATAAAGCAGATCAATGATCAGGCCATCCTTTAATGATTTATTATAACTGTACTCTCTCACTTTCCTGATCTGTTCTCGCGAGAAATTTCTTATGATCCTCTTCTTCTTTTTCCCTGTGCTTGATTTAGGGATCTTGAATTGATCTTCTACTTTAAGAAATTCCAAAAAGGATCTCATGAAACCCCTCACCACAGAATTGTTTTTTTGCTTTTGAAGAAAGGCATCAATCACTTCCTGCGAGAGATCCAATTGAACAAATGATTTGTAGTGACGATTGTACAAAAGGATTGTGGTTTTTGATAATCCTTTTTGTTCTCTCAACCATTTCAAGTACGGATCTTCACTCTCAAATAACTTTTCTTTCAATATCATTTTGGTTTGCCGAAATTTTTCCCCTCCCACAAGATAATACTCTATTATCTGTATTCATCCACATTTTCACCATTTTAGGTCTTTACTACCATAACATTATTACATTCCAACTGTATCAAACCTCTAATCAGTTATCCCCCTCACAGATTAACATTTGATGTATCCTCTTCAATGATTAACTTATTGTTGCAGGATTGTACTCTTTCTTTTTCTTTCCTTTATCCCAATAATAATCTGTTAGTTTTGCAGATATCCCCTCTTTGTTCAATGCAACTCTCAATTTGTTCTTAAATGTGTGAGGATCAAGATTATAAGCAACTGCGAGGCCATCAAGAAATACACCGTTTCTTATCTTCCCTGCCTTTAATCGTTTGAGTGTGTCAATTATAGGATCAACAACATCCTCTTCAACCTCCATGCCCATCTCTTCCTTTGCAACCAAGTTTCTTTTCTCATTCTTTGTTGCTTGATACTTGGCCTCTGCCGACGGCCTCAACTTTGGGAACTGCATCACTCCTCTGAATGTTGTAAGTTTAGAATAGTGAGGCCTTGTAATTCCTTTCTGTAACCAACCCCTCTCAATCTTTTCATTGGTTGCACTATCCCATTTATCCTTAACATAAATTGTACGATTAGGAGTTTGGATTATTACAAGGCCTCTCCGAACAACTGTGATCCTGATCTTACATAAATTCTTGATCTGATTGTCAAGGGCCTGAAACTGTGGAACACAAGCAATAAATAAATTTCCATGATCCCTGTTCATGTTGATCATCTTGATAATATCCTTTTGTTCTTCGTCATAAAAATCTCTGTTGAAAGTCACATTGATCATCTCATCACCAATACCTGATGATCTCCACTTGTGCCAAAATCTTTTTGTTTCTTTTTTAGTATATAGAAAACTATGTTTCCAATGAAATTTATAATCTTGCAATCCCAATTTTTTAAACTCCCTTGATACTTGTCGTAAAAGATGAATGGCAAGAGTTGATTTTCCCAATCCACGATTTCCCTCAATCACAATAAAGCAATCAAATTTATTATTGAGAATTGCAATCATCATTGCAACAAACTTTTTCATACTCCACTTTAAGATTGTTTTTGCCATTTTATTTTTTCTTCACCTCTCTCCTTTTTCTCAAAATTTTTATAAGGTCATAGTGCATATTTTTAATTTTCATTAATCTTTTAAAATTATTTTCTCCCAAATCTCTTTGGCCTTTTTTCAATTCTTCTTTGATCTTCGCAATTCTTAATTTGTGGCCATGTATATTCATTTTATTTTTCTCCCTCGTGGGATCTTCATAAAACACATCCATTTGGTTTTTCCTGCTCTTCCTGTTGTGTGGCCAAAAAGTGGTTTTGTGTGAAATAAATCTAACACCCTTTTAATTGAAATTTCTGCCTCACTCCATTTAAATATTAATATTCCATGATCTTCTAAAACCCTAAAACATTCTTCAAATCCTTTTTTCAACATGATCTCCCAATTTTTTCCTAACATCCCGTATCTCTGGCTCATCCAACTTTTATTTCCAAGTCTTATAATGTGTGGGGGATCCCAAACAACTAACTTGAATGATCCATCTTTAAATTTAAGATTAGTAAAATCCATCACTCTGTCTGGATTAATCTCAAAATTTGGGCGTTCTTTTGCAAATCCTTTTTTTTCTTTTCTAACATCTATAAATAAAGTATTCTTTTGTTTTTTATCAAACCAAAAACACCTTCCCCCACAACAAGCATCCAAAATAAATTTATCTTTCATCTCATCCCCCCTCAATGATCTCTGACATTATTTTGTCAAGATCAACTTCCTCTGTTGGCCTGAAAATCAACCCTGCCTTATTCAAAGGAACATTTATTTTGTCTTTAATATCCTGCAAGATCAAAAGCATTTTTCCAAACAACTCCTCATCAATTTCAAAGATTTCTTCTTTGCTCACCTCATCTTTTTTGATCTTGTAAAGATCATCCTTAAATTCTTGCAATAGTTTTATTCTATCAAGATCTGCATCAATTATTTTAAAATCATCTTTTCTTAAAGCAAAACGAACATTGCCAAGCAATTGCCTTAATGTTGAGATAAATCTTTCAATGGCCTCACATCTTCTTTTGTTGATCATATTTTTATTATAAGAATAATCCTCATCAACTTCTTCTGTGCCAAATTGTGAAATTGTATCATAACGATCCAATTGAAGTAATGGCCTCAAAATTTTAATTTTTGAGTAACCATCAGCAACATTCCAAGCATCTGTGCCAAGAGAAATATCACCAACATTTTCACTCCCTTTATTTACCATAAGATAAATAGTGTGTGTGCATTTAAATATGTTTGCACAACAAAAGATTTATATAAGAATTATACATTGATTATACATGGTGAAATACAATGTTTTGGAAGATGGGAAAATTCTCCAAAAATGCAAAACAAAATTAGAGGCACAAAGGATCAGAGAATTAAAAAATTTAATCAAAAAGGGCAAATATAGTATAAGGAGGGCAAAGAAAAAAGATCTCTGCATTATTGGAGCATGTTAATTAAAAAATGGTGAAACTGTCACAACAATTAAGAAGAGATGTACCCCAAAGGCCAACAAGAACAGAAAGAATTAAGACAAGACAAAGGGGAGATCTTTTGAAAAGATTAGAGAGTGGAGATCGGCAAAGATTACAAAGCAAAGTTGATCAAGCATCTGAAAAATTTAAAGATATTTCTTATGAAGATTATGAAACAGAATATCAAAAATTAGATACTGAAACAAAACAATTTTTTACCTCTCCTGAAAGGTTAAAAACAACACAAGGATATCAAAGTTATTTAAAACAAAGAACAGAATATCAAGCAGAATTAAAAACTTATGAAGATGCACAAAGAAATAGGAGGGAGTGGGAACAAGCACAGAAAATTGTTTTGGAGGGGAACAGGTATGATCCACAATCACCTGTTGGAAGAAAAGTAAATCAGATTTATAGAAAAGGAGGAAAAGTTGCAATTTTGGGAATTGCAAGTGCCAGAGAGCCAAAACCAACTTTCACAGATGAACTTGGGCAAGGAATTTCAATTGCACCTGAGTTATATAAAAAAGATGCACCATCATATTCATTCAATGAATTTGGACAAGTGATTTCAATTGCACCTGAATTGACAAAACCTGATTTCACAAGACCAAAAGTTAATTTTGAACAAGGCATTATAAAACAACAAAAAATAAGACAAGATCCAACATCCCCATTTTTGCCTACTAAAGAGTTTGCTGAAATTGGAGATCGTAAATGGTATGAGAAAAATATTCAAGAGTTAATTGTGCAACCTGCAAAGAGAAAAGTAAAAGCAGGAGGGAAAGGAATTAAAAAAGGATTTGAATATGTTGATGAAAGAGTGCATTTTGATTTAACACCATCACCATCATTTCCAAAATTAACTGTGACTTATGGAAAAAGAGAAGATCCAACAATTCCTGAACAAGCAGTTGAATTGGGAATTGGAAAATTAGAGGGAATGTCTGATGAAGTAAAAGAATGGGCAATTGGAAAAGGAAGAATTGAAGAATTGGATCTTAAACTAAAAGATGAATTTCAAGGGAAATATCAAACAGCATTTGATGAAAAATATATGGATGCTTTGATAAGTGGGAAAACAACTTTTGAAGATGCCTCAACAAAGTTTGAAGAGAGTGCAGAGGCAGAAAAATTACAAAAAGAGTTTGCAGAAAAATATGGTACAGAATATAAAACAT
>Ga0114923_10001388_pt1 | contig 16891 bp, 16 predicted proteins | sample SumtaG_FD_89578 | JGI IMG/M metagenome (GOLD analysis project Ga0114923, IMG submission 89578) | Deep subsurface microbial communities from Indian Ocean to uncover new lineages of life (NeLLi) - Sumatra_00157 metaG | ecosystem: Environmental > Aquatic > Marine > Oceanic > Sediment | place: near...
GAAGTGAAAAGTGTAGGAGCCGCGAAAAAGTTAAAAATGTGATCTTACAGCATTAGATTTTTTTCTTGTCAAATTATTATTGAAATTAAAAATCAAATTTAAGAAAATAAGAACATATTTTTAATTAATTAATATATTAACAATATAACTAACAAACAATTAAATTTGGTAGATGTATATGGCAGAAAAAACCTGTTCAGAATGCGGCGGGAAAAGTTTTCGGATTGTCAATGATGAATGGATGAAACGAACATTTCTTTTTGTTGAAAATGGCACTCTTGAAATGTGTGATGGATGCGGCGCGAAATTTCTCCTTTGTAAAGAGTGTGATGGTCATTACACGAGAATTCATCCCGCACTCGAAGCATGGGAAATAAACAAGCAATGCCCATCTTGCGGTCATGTAGATCCAGATGTGAAAGCGTGGGATGGTGTTTCCGCAAGATAAATTTTCCAGATTTTTTCTATTAAGTTTTTATTAATTATTTTTTTACTCCTTTAATTATTGAAATTGTTAAATTCTCCTTATAGCAATGATTCACATAAAATTCACAGATCGAAAAAGATAATTTACTTATCGTTCATTTAATTTTATTAAATTACATGTAAGAAAATTTAAATTCTGAAAATACTACAATAATTTTAAAATATACATATTATATTCTCGATGGTAAATTATGAGCAACATCAGAGTTGAAATTGCTTCTCCAAATGAAATTGGCGCCTTGAGAGATTTTACTAAAAGATTAACTGAATATTTAGGACAAAAATTTGATCCGAAGCGCTTTGACTGGGGAATTAAGAGGAGACTATATGATCCCTTGCAAAGACACGGAATCTTAACGGCCTTTGACGAAGATACTAGCGAAGTAGTGGGGATGATTATCGCGGAATTAAGAGTAGACCCATATGGATTGTCAGAGGGATATATTAAACAGTTTTATCTTAAGCCTGAAGTTCGCGGGCAAGGTGTGGGGGAATTATTATTAGAAAAAGCTTTGGAACATTTAAAAAAAATCAATGTGGAAAAGGTTAAAGTAAATATTAAAAACAGAGCCGAGGAAGCCTCGAGTCTTTATGAGAAGATGCATTTTAAAAGAGTTTATGAAGTGCTGGAATTAGATCTGACTAAGAACAGCTCTAATGATTAGAGAAATTATCTAAAATTCCTAGTTTTACTAATTCCTTAGAGTAGGAAATATTGACTCAACTGTTTTTTTAATTATTAATTACTAACTACACTCGATTCATAATCTCCTCTAATAACTTATTTATTAATTTTGCATCTAATGCTTCTGGAGCATAAGCTCCCCTAAGTTTTACCTCGCCAAGGGCTATCGCTTCAGAAACTACTGCAATTGGACCGGCTGTTGATGATGCCATATTTGCTGTTTCAGAAACAGCATCAGAGACCAAATTTTCAATTTCTATCTCTTGCTTTCCATCGCGAAGACCAATAACTTTAACTTGTAGACCACCGGGGAATTTTAAACTTTCTAAGTCATAGTATGAAAAAGCGATAGGGGAATTAATATAAGCGGTAAGGAAGGTAAGTGGAGTTAATTTTCGACCTGCAACTTTTATTCGTTTATCTGATTGAAGTCCAATTTCTACAGCCTTTTGTATCAGTTGAACAACCCCAAAGGGTGCAACGTTTCCTTTACAAGAAACAGTGCGAATTTCGGGAATAAAGCGAGGTATTGTTATTGGCTCACTATGACCTGAGTGATAAACCGTTATAGTCCAATCTCCAAATTGTACTTCTTCCGCCCCATCTAAAAAACCAATCACATTTACATAGTGTCCATCCATATACGTAGGAATCTCTCCAAATTCTTCTTTGATAAAATCTTCTAAAGTTCCTGTTGACTCTTCTTGACTTTCTACCTCTGCACCTCCAGTAGCCCATATAACATGTGCTTCAAGGATTTCATCGAATCGCGATGCTAATAACTTAACATACATATTTGTTAATCCTGGAGATGCTCCTAAGCCTGTCATTAATGTAAGTCCTGCATCTTTCCATGTTTGATGTTGATCAAGCAAGGCTTTGGTTATTTCTATGTCAGCACAAGCGTCAGTATAATGAATTCCAGCTTCTAATGCAGCATCTGCAACTGCAGTACCATGACGATAATATGGAGCAACAATATTGACTACGAGATCAAGATCTTTAAATTCCTTAACTAATGCTGGTTTATCATGAGCATCTACAATTATTTCTTCAACTTCTTTAATCGTTCCTGAAGTCTTCAGGTCAAGCGCAACCACACGGTCAACTTTACCACCTTCAATGAGTGCTTTGCAGACACCCTTGCCAATGAGTCCTTGGCCTCCAGCAACTCCTATGGAAACTGTCATTTAATCACCTTTATATATTTTATTTCTTATTTATAGTTTGTTTAGGAAAAATTAGAACGTTTGAAAATATAAATTTTGTGTTAAAACAAAATGACTAAAATTAAGAGGATTATCTGCCAATCAGTTAGATCTTGAACGGTATGTCTCTATCCCATTTATTAAACGAAAATTTAGAAAACTCAAGAGGATCAACTTCAGCTACAACACTTCCTTTATGTAAAAAAGTATTACCTACGGTATAAGTAGCTCCAAGAACTCTCTTAACATCTATTTCACCCCATGGGTCATTATTAGAGGATCCTAGTTTTATTTCACATTCTCCAAACTCCATTTTTTTAATTTTTGTTTCAATTTCTTCCCTTATTAAACGGGGATTATAATCGAAACCTACACTATCGGGTGCGGGAAAGTGCTTAAAATTGTAAAGTACTTGAATAGGTTTATTTCCCCCCATCTCTATAAATATGTTTAGAGCATCCTTAGCATTGAATTTCCCCGTTAGTTTTGCTTGCACTTCAATTAGAGTTGTTCCTTGACGGGATACTTGTCCTTCAACTCCCTTTCCTTCACGTTTGATATGAAGTTTTCCCATTTTTTTAGGAAATCCTATGAATTCCCGACCCGCAGCCATTGCCATATCATTATCTACGGGCATTGAGATAATATAAGAACCTTCTTCTCCTTTAAACTGACATCTTAATAAGAGCCCGCTCTCAATATAGCTAACACCAAAATTAGTTTTAGGGATATTAGCTATATAAGCTATGGCAATAGGTCTTTTGGCTGGTTGAAGTGGTGTTGGAAGTAATTTTTCAACTATTTCCTTTTTTGTTTCCCAATAGATTGACAGCATTTCCACACCGTAAAAATCAAGTGTATCCCGTGAATCCTCTCTAAATTCTTTAATGGATCTTAAAAAACTCATAATTTATCATATTTAATATATAATAAGAGAAAAGAAGAAATTTAATATTTAAAGCTTTATCCAAAATTCAAACTAAAACATTTAAATTAATTAAAAGAAAATTAAGTTTAACAAGAAAATTTTTAACAAAAGAATAAAATGATGGTGTAATTAAAATGTTAGAGGGATTTAAGGGTGGTCAGCTTTCCAATTTTTTAACAAGAGATGAGGTAGAAGATATACATTCCACATCAGTAAGAATTTTAGCAGAAGTTGGTTTGCAATGTCGATCTGATAGAATTTTTAAATTATTCGAAGATGCCGGAGTTGAGGTCTTTATGAAAGAGAATAAAACAAAGAGACTAATCAAGATACCAGAGTCATTAACTAAAGAAGCTCTTAAAAATGCTCCTAGTAGTTTTCCAATCCATGCTAGAAATCCAGAATACAATATAAAATACGAAAAAAGTAAAGTACATTTCACATATGGTGCTTCAGCTACACCTTACATCATGGACGTCGAGACTGGTGAATATAGACAACCATCAAAGCAAGATTTCGCAGCTGCTGTTAGACTTGGTGATGCTCTCCAAAATTTTCATACGGTTGGAGCTGTTGGTGGGGCTTTCGATGTTCATCGTAAAGTTCAGTATGAACATGAATGGGAAGTACTATTTAACAATACATCAAAACATATTTCCTATTGGACACCCAGTGGGTATGCGGCAAGAAAAGCATTGGATATGGCGGAGTCAATTGTTGGAGGTCCCGATGAGTTAAGAAAAAATCCAATACTCAGTCTTGGTGGCGAGACAGTATCTCCATTAATAGTGCCAAAAGAATTAGAAGGTATGTTAGAATTTGCTCTTGCTGGTCTTCCTGTTTTAAGTGCCCCTATCCCATTTGGAGGCGCTACTGCTCCAATTACAATGGCAGGAAATTATGCCTTATGTAATGCTGAATCTCTATTTATACTAATTATGATACAATTAGTTAACAGAGGAGGACCGTTCATGTATTTTGCTAATTCATTTCAATTACCATTTACAGCTCAAGGTCAATATGGTCCCGAAATGATCACTGGAGGAATACTGATAAGCGGTCAGATGGCAAAATATTATGATTTACCTAGCATCTGCATCGGACCTCTCAGCCTTTCAAAAAGGCCTGATGCACAAGCTGGCGCAGAAATCATGCGAGGTGTTATATTACCCGCAATGGTGGGTATAAATTTTATTGGGATGTCGGGTCATTTAAGTAGTGGAAATGTAGCATCTATGGAGGCTGCGGTTATGTGTGATGAAATAATTGGTCATGTTTCAGCGTTGTTTGCGGATGCAGAGATTAATGAAGAAACTTTAGCATTTGATGTCATTAAAGAAGTAGGTCCTGGGGGAAATTTTATGACTCATAAACACACTCTAAAGCATATTAGGAGAGCTTTTTTAGCGAAACATAGGGATTATGTTTTTTTCGATGCTTCTTCTGAGAATAAGTGGATAAAAGGTGAAGGACAAGATGCTTATTTGCGTATAAAATCCAAATTAAAAAAAATCCTTAAGGAACATGAACCAGATTCTTTACCAAAGCAAGTGCAGGACAAGATATCTGAGATTGTGAGGGAAGCTGAAAATGAAAAAATCAAAAAAAATAGAGGGTGATTATAATGACCAAAGACATATTTGAAGAATTATCCGATAGTGTTCTTACACTTGAACCAGATGAAGTTAAAAATGCAACTCAAAAGGCATTGGAAATAGGTACAGATCCCTTAGATATAATCGAAAAAGGATTTTCAAAAGCTCTTAAGATCGTTGGTGACGCATACGAGGAAGGTGAATTTTTTTTGATGGAATTAATGGCGGCTGCTGAATGTGTAAAAAAATCATTAGATGAGTTATTAAAACCATTAATTTTAGAAAAAAAAAGTTCCATAAAATCTCTTGGAGTTGTAGTGATAGGCACCGTTAAGGGAGATATTCATGAAATCGGTAAAAACATCATAGCATCCTTCTTATTTGCAGCAGGATTTGAGGTACACAATATAGGAAATGATATTCCTGTTGAAGATTTTGTTGAAAAAGCTCGAGAAGTGAATGCAGATGTAGTTGGCGCCTCAGCACTTCTCAGCACAACTCTTCCGGAACAGGAGAAACTAGTTGAGGCATTTGAAAAAGCAGGTTTGAGAGATAAGGTTAAATTAATCTTTGGTGGAGCACCAGTAACAGAACAATGGGTTGAAGATATTGGAGGAGATGGATTTGCTAGTACTCCTTTAGAAGTAGTGAACCTTGTTAAGGACCTTTTAGAAATAAGGTAATAGATGAAAATTAGTTAGTAGCAAATGCCTCTCTCTGTTTTTTTACAAATTGTTCCTTTAGTAATCTTTTATTTTCTTCAAGACGTTTCCCATGAATAGGCCAAAAATATAAACATAGGAATGCTATACTGAGCATTATTGCAGGGAAAATTCCTACTAAGAATTTAAGACCAAGAATGACATCTACACTTGGATTAGGATCATATTGACTCCAACCTGCACCAGTGAATACTATACTAATCACCAACATAATTAATATTCCTGCGAATCTATTGAACAAAGCCGAAACTCCATAATAGGCTCCCTCTCGTCGGGCATCAAAACCTGATCTCACACTGTCGTCATCGATAATTTCTGCCATTCCCTGATCATAAAAGTAAAGTACTCCACCTACAGCAGGTCCCATAATAATCATATAAATAAAAGCGGTAAAAACATCGGTTGCTGTAATAAATAATAAGGTAGATAAAGCCCAATAACCAATGGAAATCATGAAGCATTTTCGTACTCCTAATTTTTTCTGTAGCCACATCCAAACTGGTGTAAATAAGGCACCTACAATAAGCCCAATAAATAGTAGTAAACCGATAAGAAATGAATTTTCTTCTGCCATACCGAGTACAAATGTTCCATATAAAGGCATCATGGATGGTAGCATCCCATAAACACAAAAGATACACAGTAGAACTATACAATAAATAACAAAAGCTTTATTCCTGAGTGTAATGCTAAGAGACTCTTTTAGTGAGGGTGCTTTCTCTGCATCTTTAGCGAACTCTTCACGCTCAAAAACACCCCACTTGAGTAAAATAATATATGATATGAGAACGACAATCGCTAGAATAACTCCCATGAAAAAGTATTGCTGAGGTGTTTCTGGTAGATTGTGCCTGTTTGTCATATCCTTGATAATAATTCCAGGTAATAGATACGCGATGGAAAGTGCTATTATCATGAAAATATTTCGCCACCAACCTATTTTAGTGCGCTCTTCTGTGGTCAAGAACTGCTCAGGCCAAAGAGCATTGATATTCACCGTAAAAATCGTATAAACAGCGTCATAAAGTATGATTATAATTAAGAAATAAAAGAATTTGATAGCTAAAGGAGCTTTCAATGGTGGTGTCCACAACAATAACGTTAATAAGACCATTGGGATCGCAGTTATGTAAAGCCATAATTTACGTCGACCATATCTAGATTTTGTACGATCGGATAATGCTCCAAGAAGAGGATCATTAAAAGCATCCCAAAAGGTGTATATAAGCGAACCTATAAGTAAGTAATAAATTGGTAATCCTACCACAGCAAAATAAAATGTAAATCCCAGAAACACAAAGTTCATACTACTCATTGTATCTATTAATGTTCCGTGAGAATACGCGATTTTGGTTTTTAAGGAAGTTTCTAATGAGATATGATTTTCAGTCTTAAGTTCTTTTAAATTTTTTTTGGATCCAGAAAAATTTTCATCCATAACTTTCTCCCAATAATTTGTAAAATTTCTATTATAATTTTGCTTTTGAAATTATTAAAGATTTTGCCAATTTTTAACATTTCATATTTGAGTCTTCTTCCACGGTTAAGAAAATAATTCAATCCTCCCTAATTCCATCTATTTTAATTTCTTATATGTTTTATAACCTCCAATTATCCAATCTAGGTGAAATTTTATAAATTCGATTTCAGATGGATTAAGATCTTTAATATTAACCGCGCCATATTGTTTTGAGATAATTTCTTTTATTATAACATCCAGCATATAATCTATATTGTCTAAATTGTTTGTGTTCTTTTCTAAAAGATTCCACCATTGATTAAAGACTGATAATGCCTCATCCAATAAATTTTTAGCTTCTTCATTATATATATAACCAAAATGAGCAAGGCAAATTCCATCAAAATTAATTTGTTTAATTTTATCAATAGTGGTTAGATAACTTTCAGTATTCCAATGAGGAGGTACAATGGGAGTAAGCATAAGATTATCGTCAGTTTTGCTTCCAATAGCATCACCTATAAAGAGATTTTTATTTTTTTCATCTAATATGGCAATATGATCTATTGCATGACCAGGAACATCAAATATCTTCAATGAAATCTCATCTAAATTAATTACATCTCCTTCACTTACGGCAATCACATTTTCAATATTTTTAAATGGTCCAAAGGGACCATACACTTGATTATAGGATTGATCTTTCAGATATGGGATTGCTCTTTTAGATGCCATTATTGTTATTTGTTTCCCCAATTTTTTAGCCTTTTTAAGATAGAAGGGGATGGCTTGGGTATGGTCAAAATGAGAATGAGTAATAATAATTATATCTGGAGGAAATGCATTGAGTGCATCTAATTGTCTAAAAAGTTGGCGAGCTTCAGTAGCAGGTCCTGCATCAATTAAACAATTTTTCCCACTCTCACTTTTGATTAGATATATACCAAGCATACCACGCACTCTTAACCAATTTACATCAATTAAAGTTGTATTCTCGTTAATTTTACCAGTTTGTCGAATAGCAGTCATATTTTTTTCACTTAAATTAAAATGGATTATATTTACTGTAATAAATATTAATTTTTTATTATGAATATTGGCTTATTAAAAAATTAATTTAATTAAAATTAGTGATTATTAAAGGATTCTGAATAATAATTATATATATTCTTTTCTTTCTGTTTATAATAATATTTAGATTTAAATTCCATTAAGAATATGACTCTTGACTTAGAGATTCCATGGGTCGAAAAATATAGACCGCAGAAATTTGATGAGATAGTAAGTCAAAACATCGCCATTAATAATTTAAAAGAGTTTGTATCAAGCGGAAATATGCCTCACATGATTTTCACAGGACCCGCAGGTACTGGAAAAACGAGCACTGCCCTGATTATCGCAAAAACACTACTTAAAGGAGATCTCTATTATAGGAATCTTCTTGAATTGAACGCCTCAGACACGGTGCGAATGTCCTATGTCAGATCTGTAATTAAGACTTTTGTAAATCAAAGGATGATTATTGGAGAAAAATCTGTAAAAATTGTTATACTGGATGAAGCGGACAACATCCCCAATCAGGTTCAGCAAGCGCTACGAAGAATAATTGAAAAATCTTCTACTCATGTAAAATTTATCCTATTGTGCAATTATATTAATCGAATAATTGATCCAATCATATCTAGATGTGCAGTATTTCGATTTGTACCTCTTTCAGAAGAAAAGATCATAGATAGGTTAAAATATATAGTAGATCAGGAAAAAATTAAAATCCCGGATGACAAAGAGAAAGAGTTTTTTGCGACTCTTTACTTTATTTCTGGGGGAGATTTGCGTAAATCTATAAATACACTACAAATGTCAGTAGCTTTAGAATTATTAAAAAATCTTGATATTAATGAAGTTTTAAGAATCTCAGGCTTCGTAGATGAGTTAAACTTAAGCACCTTAATTAAAGCTTTACAATTGAAAAACTTTAAGGAAGTAAGAGAAATTTTAAATTCCATTGAAAATTTTGACAGTAGAAATTTTTTGCGTCAGATTCTAAGTAAAATATCAGAAATTGGCATTAACGAGGAGAAAAACCTTAGTAAAATTCAAGCATTTATTGGAGAAATAGATTATAGAATTAGTCAAGGTGCAGACGAGAATACTCAATTATTAGCATTATTTGCTGAAATTATAGACAATTTAAAAAAATGAGGTAAATAAGAATGACCGAACCCGTACCAGTTTGGAGGTTTAAATATTTACCAAAAGATCTTGAGGAAATATGTGGGAGGGATCATGTTAAAGAAAGATTAAATAATATTATTCAGCAAAGGAATTTTCCTCATATGTTATTTGTAGGCGCTAAGGGAATTGGAAAAACAACGATTGCTAGCTTATTTTCGAAAAAATTTTTAGGTAGAGATTATAATGCCAATTTTAAATTGATTTATGCTGACGTGCCTTTAACAGAAGAAGAAAGGAAACAAGCGAGAAGTGAAGCTTATGTATCAACTAGCAAAATTGGAAGTATAGCAGGAAAAACCATGACAATGCCTGCATTTCTTCAAGTAAAAGTGAAACCTTTTGTGCAGTTAAAAGTACTTGGAGACGTTCCTTTTAAAATTTTGATCGTAAAAAATTTTGAAGCTTTAGGTTCCAATCAACAAGGTTTTAGAAGGTTAATGGAGAAATATGGCTCAAATTGCAGAATGATATTAATAACTACTAAAATTTCAGGCATCATTGATCCTATCGTAAGCCGCTGCCAGATATTTTTAATTTCACAGGCAGAATTAAAAAATTTTAAAAGGTTAATTCTCGATATTGCTGTTAAAGAGGCTCTAACTGTGGAAGAGGATGTAATCGAATTTCTTTATAAAATATGCGAAGGAAAGTTATCACGAGCCATCGATCTATTACAACTTTGCAGTATTAGTGGAAAATCAATCCAATTAAAATCATTATATGAAAATGCCCAAAAATTTCATAAAACAATGGTGAGAAGTCTACTGATGATGACTTTAAAAGGGGACTTTCAAAAGTCCAGAGAACTAGCAAGAACAATAGTATCGACCTATAAATATAGAGCACCTGAACTCTTTTCACTTTTACTTGAGGAAATAAATAAGTTGCCCCTTTCAAAATTTACACGTTATAAGTTAATAGAGTTTGTCGCGGAAGCCGATTTTAAAAAGGTTGATGGGTTAGATGATGATATACAAATTTCAGCATTATTATCTAAAATATGTCTTTTATCGGAATCATTATAGTTGCATAATGTTTAAAAATCAAGAAAAAATTAATAGGAATTTCAATAGCATTATTGGAAACGATTATATAATTTAATAAAATCATTGTAAGTGAAATTATGTCTAAGAACATTAAGTCAAACCTTCCGTGGGTTGAAAAATATCGTCCGAAAAGTATTAAGGAAATGGCGTTACCTACCGCAAAAGTAAAGGGTCATAGAGTAGATCTAGCTGAAGAATTAGTGAGTTTTGTAAAGAACTTTTTTAAAGAAATTGAAAAAATTAATCAAAATAATAAAAAAATTAGAGCTTTTAATAGAACAGTTCCTGAAAAACAACAAAAAGATGAGCTTAAATTAGATCCTGAAAAGGCTGCGATATTATTAGAAGGTAAACCAGGTATAGGAAAAACCTCTATTGTGTATGCACTTGGTTACGATTTGAATATGGAAGTTATTGAAACTAACGCATCAGATACAAGAACTCGAGATTCCCTAGAAAAAAAATTAAAAGAAACAACAAAATCCCAAGGTATTATGGATTTTATTACCGAGTCGAAAAAAAAACTAATTTTGATTGATGAGGTGGATGGTATCTATGGTACAAAAGATAGAGGAGCAGTACCTATAATTATTGAACTCGTTCGGAATACTCAATTCCCAATTATCATGTGCTCTAATGAATATAAACAAAGCCTCCAGACTCTCTATAAAGTGATTCGAAAATTTGAAGTTCATCCTTTAGCTAATGAGGAAGTAATTAGAATAGTTGCAATTATTTTAAAAAAAGAGAATATTTCTGGTCTTAAAGCGAAGGATTTGGAAATACTTGTGGAGAAGAATAAGGGAGATTTAAGGGGAGTTATTAACGATCTTCAGGCATTAAGTCAAGGCACTAAAAATATCGAAAATATTGACTTATTAAAGGACTTAAGGAGAGATAGTGTTGAAGAGATTTTTACTCTTATCAGAGATTTATTTCAGAACGTTTCAACACTTCAGGATGCAAAATACTTAACAGATAAATCAGATGTTGACTACAATTTCTTGTATAAATGGGTAAGTGAAAACTTGCCCACATTTATTACGGTTAATAGAGATATAGCTGAAGCTTATGAGAATCTCTCTTTAGCAGACGAAATTTTTGGAAGGATTCGAAAGAACATGTATTTTTCTTTATTACCCTATTTTTATGATATCTTCGCGGGAGGGGTCGTTCTTTCACGTAAACAAAGTCCTGCTACAAAGGGATTTAGAAGAGTAACTTTTCCTCGATTTAGTGCAAGTGGGAGATCTCTAACTGCCGCTGAGAAAGGCCTTGTGGAAAAATTGCAAAAAAGATATGAGATATCTCCGCTGGAAACTGTTCAAGACTTAATTCCATTTCTAAAACTATTAAGTAGTTCTTCACGAAAGCAGTTAAAAAACGTAAGTGATTGGTTGGAGCTCGACGGGAAAGAAAAGAAATTATTGAAATAAATAAGAGACTTGATAAATGCCCCGTAAGGAAATTTTCAGTAAATTTGGACTTATAGGAGATAACTTAGACCTAAAAGAGAATATCAATTTAGAAATTAATAAGGATGGAAAATTCTCAGAAATTAGCTATGAAAATCCTAAAAAGAATATCAGAATATCGGAAGAAGGGCAAAATTTTTTAATGATTCCAGGATTGATTAATTCTCACATTCATATTGTTGATAACTTTGCTAAAGAAATGGGTTTTAATAAGGATTTGATTGAAATTGTCTCTCCTCCAAACGGTTTAAAGCATAAGCTACTTAATTCTACTCCAAATATAGTAAAGAAAAATGGGATACTTCATGCCGTATTAGAAATGCTATCTAATGGAATAACCTGTTTTATAGATTTTAGGGAAGGTGGTAGTGAAGGTGTTAAATTTCTAAAGAATATATTAAAAAAAACTTCTATAAACCATATGATTTTTGGAAGGTTTTTAAATATTGATGACATAGAAAATGTTTTCAACATTTCCGATGGAATAGGCTTATCTAGTTACAAAAAGACTTCTATAATTGATAAAGAAAAATTGCGTTATTATAAAAGCAAATTCAAAAATATAGTTTCATGTCATCATGCAGAAATTAAAAGGGATGAGGCCATACTAGATGAAATTGTCAATGATAATCTTATCGATATTATTATCCATGGAACTCAGCTTACTGTTGTTGACTTAAAATTAATTAAAAGAAAGAATATATCATTAGTCCTGTGTCCAAGAAGTAATGGATATTTTGGGGTAGGGTTTCCACCAATTATTGATATCTTGAGATTAAAAATCCCAATAAGTTTAGGGACAGATAATTTAATGGTAAATAACACTGATCTATTTGAAGAATTGCGATATCTATACCGTATTTCAAGAGTTTTGGGCAGTACTCATCCTAACATTGAATTAAATGCTAAAGAAATGTTAAAAATGATAACTATCAATGCTGCGAGAACTTTTAAACTAGATAAGATTATGGGATCAATTGAAATTGGAAAAAATGCAGATTTTTCGCTGATAGATTTAAATCACCCTAATTTCTTTTCATTTGAAATCGATTTTAACAATATATCATCATTGATAGTACAAAGAACAAAATCTGAAAATATAAAAAAAACATATATTAAAGGTGATCTTGCGTTTGAAAGAAATTAAAAGACCATATGTCATTTTAAGCGCTGCGATGACTATTGATGGTAAAATAGCAACAAGAACGGGAGACCCTGAACTGTCAGATGAAAATGACTGGAGAGAAGTTCATAAACTCAGAAGTCAAGTTGATGCGATTATGGTTGGGAAGGGAACCATATTGAAAGACAATCCCAAGCTTCATATCAAATTTTTTAAACATAAAGGTTATTATCGAATAATAGTTGATAGCAATTTATCAATCCCAATAGAATCAAATGTAGTTAATTACCAACCAGAAATATACCCTACAATAATTTGCACCACGGAAAATGTTTCTATGGAAAATATTAATGAATTTGAATCAAGAAATGTTAAAATAATAAAATCTGGAGATGGAAAGCAAGTAGATTTAACGAAGTTGGTATTAATTTTATCTAATATGGGGATAAATTCAATATTATTAGAAGGTGGTGGCAATTTAAATTGGAGTTTTATAAAGCTTAATTTAATCGATGAAATGAGAATAACTATTGCTCCTTGGATCGTGGGTGGAAAGGATGCTATTACTTTAGTGGAAGGTATAGGCTTCAAAAAAATGAAACAAGGTCGAAAATTTAAATTGCTAAAGGTTTATAAAAGGGACAACTATGCCATTCTTAAATATAAAAAGCGAAAGTAATAAATTAACAAATACACAAATTAGTAAGATGCTAAAGAGAAAAAACTGCAAAAGTGAGAGACGAATTACATTCAATTTTTTAATCTCGGAACTATTTCTTTTTCATAATTTCATCTTTGATAGTTATCGCCCCTTGAAAAGTTGGATCAATTTCTAAACATTTTAAGCACGCTTCAAGAGTCCCAGTGTAATCTAACGAGTTTGAAAGTCTTTTGGCTAATCTAAACCATGCTAAACTGTATTTAGGATTAACCTCTAATGCTTTTTTCTCATGACCATTAAATCCTCTTTCCATTGCTCTTTTCAAGATATTTAATGATTCTGAATAATCTTCAACGGGGATTAAAGAATTTAAATAAATTTCTTCAAGATATGGGAGAGAATTTAGTTGTTCTGGGATGAATGTAAGAGAAGCTCGGGAAGCAACAGGCATTGGCCCTTTACCCGTATATACAACATCGCTTATATTTTTTGGATAACTCGAAATATAGATTCCAACAATATGACCTCTATTATTTATTTTGTAAAAACAATCTCGGTTGAACCAATCTACAATACAAGGCACATCTTCTTCTAAATCAATTTTTTTCAGACGTCTTCCATCAAAATCTTCTAACAACCATAAAATTGGTGCTTCATCTGGACGAACTCCTTCTTTTATGTAGCCTCCAATATACCGATCAACAAATTTTTTTATTAAATCATCATAGTAATGACTATCAAGAGTTTTATAAAGGTCAATAAATCTTAATTTTGTATACACTGAAGCGTGTTGAATAATCCATAAAATTGGCGCTCTTTTCTTTGGAAATTTTTGAAGAAGTATTTTAGCCGCAGCGTATTGTATGGAAGGATTTTCATCAGAGATAACACAACTTTCAAGAAATTTATAAATGAGTTCATTTTCTTGTTTATTATTTGAACTCACTTTTTCAAGAGCCTCTAAACTAGCAACTCTCAATATTGGATCGTTGCTATGTTCAACTAATAAGATTAAGTTTTCAATCGTTTCATTATAATTTAAGGACCCATTTACATTCTTACTTAATATTTTGTGAGGCGTAAGCATTAGATTGAATTAATATTTAAATTTAAATCCAAAGGATAAATATGATAGTCTAATTCAAAATTTATTCTTTTAGTTGGATTGGAATTAAGAGTAATTAGTTCAGAAATTGTTAACAAGTTATTAATTAAGAAGGTTATTTGATCGATTAAGATTGTATTGTATTAACTGTTATTTTAAATAAAAAATGAATCTACCCAAAATTGAGTTATTCTCTATTACTAGATAATAATTCATTCCTTTATTATATTGATGCTTCTTTAAATTTCTTAGCTCTCAATATATTTTTTTATAATTTAATTCCAATTTTCCTCCAATCCTTGATTTCTTTAAATTTTATTTTCAATAAAAATATTATATTTACATCAAATGAATTTTTAAATGAATTAAAATTCTTTTTCTTCAAGTTATAATTAATATTTTTCAAAATTGAGTAAAAAATGTCAGAAGAAGAAAAAGAAAGTAGATTATCCGGTAAACCCTTAAGTACCGTAGAGATTGCAGGAGCGGCTATTTTTGGTGCTCTTTCCATTGTAGTTGGTGCTTTAACAGCTCCTATATTACCAAGAGTCCCCGGTTGGGGTATTGCTTATTTTGATCCTATCTCAATTATATGGATTTGTTGCTTCTTGATTTTTGGGGTTAAAGCGGGTTTACTCTGCTGTACTATTGGCACTATAGGTCTAATGCCATTCGATCCTTTTGCTCCTATCGGTCCTTTAATGAAATTTTCTGCTACAGTATCTCTAATTCTAGTGGGAATAATAATTTTGAAGTTATATAAAAAAGAAGAAGGTATGAGAAAGAGCCAGATAATAAAAAAACCTAAAAACTATATATTTTATGGAATACTAGGGATCTTACTTAGGATTGGAGTTATGATGATATTTAATTTTCTCCTATTTGTAACTTTATTTGCTCCTTTTCTAAATAGCGTTAGTTTGGAATTTATAGGTTTGCCGGGAGTTACAAGTTGGTCAGCGGTTATATTAGGCGTGATTATAATTAACGCAGAAACAAGCGTATGGGATTTATTAATTCCATATTTAATTGTATTTGGTTTGAAGCTTGATGAAAAATTCGAAATATGGTAATAGCTTAACCTATTTCATAATATCCCTTTTTTTTTATCATTATTACGTGTCTTTTGAGAGGACTGTAGATTCCTTAATCTCATGCAATATTGCTTGAACATACGATTTTTGATTGATTTCAAGTTTTGAAGCTTGTAGATTCATCCATATTTTATTCCCATCTTTCTTCGTTAGCTTTAGGTCAACACGATGTAATCTCTCTCCAGTTATCAATCGTTTAAAGAGATCTAGTAAAGCAGGCAAATCATCTGGATGAAGAGCTGGAAGTTTTTGAATTTTCTTATTAATTATCTCACTTCTTTCATATCCTAATATTTCTTTTGTTCTAGGATTACAATCCACAATTATTCCCTTTGAATTAATTAATAGGATCATAAAAGGTGTATTTTCATAAAGTCCCCGGTATCTTTCTTCAGATTCCTTTAATAATTGTTCTGCTATCTTACGCTCGGTGATGTTTTTAGCAATTCCAATGACCGCATAAACTCTTCCCTCTTTTTTAATAGGGATCCCGTATGTTTCTATATAAATATAATTACCATCTTTCGTTTTAAGCTTAAAAACACCAGGTTTTTCCTGCCTGCCTTTCAGTAATTGTCTCATATTTTCAATTGCAACTATAAGCTGCTCCTTATCCAGTAAACTTTGAAAATTTATATCCAGGAGCTCATTTCTTTCAAATCCTAGTGACGATAAAGCAATATCATTAGCATCAATAAAAGTTCCATTCATATCATTGACATAAATAAAGTCTAACGAATATTCAAATAAGTCTTTAAACTTTTCCCTGATTTCTTCTCTATTAATCCCCATTTTTTAAAAGGCTAAATTCTATAATTACTTTAAGATAATTTTTCTCTAATCCTTAATAATTTATGACTAAAATAGATATATAACTTTTTCCCCATTTTTCAAAAATCCTATGAAGAAATAGAATTCATTTTTAATGTTTCGATCAGAAAATATCATATGAATGATCGTAAATAATAATTATAAATGAAAGCAGAAATATTTAAAAAAAAATAATAGAAAAATTGGTATTAGAATATTTTAAAAATTATCGAATCCAAGGCTCGTTTGGGAATATGCA
>Ga0114923_10001389_pt1 | contig 16887 bp, 14 predicted proteins | sample SumtaG_FD_89578 | JGI IMG/M metagenome (GOLD analysis project Ga0114923, IMG submission 89578) | Deep subsurface microbial communities from Indian Ocean to uncover new lineages of life (NeLLi) - Sumatra_00157 metaG | ecosystem: Environmental > Aquatic > Marine > Oceanic > Sediment | place: near...
CGGCGTCGGTTGGAGACCGAGTTCTCTGCCGATGACGGTGCAACGCGTAAAGGTGCGGAATTTCGGCTGTCAAACGAGATTCACGGGCATGGTTTACTGTTTATAAATTCCGATTTTTTAGGGTTCGCGGGCACCTTGCTCCGAACCCAGGGGGGGGCTTCAAATGTATCAATTTATCCGCAGCATTTGCAGCGTTTGTGGTCTGGCCATGTTCTTGTCCGGCTGGGCGGCGCTGCCGGCAACGGCGATCGTGTCTTCCGCCAAAACCCGGCCATATTTACTCGGCACGATCGAGTTTCACGGCGTTCCGCTCGGCGGGTGGTACCAGTTTTCGGACAAGGTCGGCGAATCGCTCGAGCTGCTCTCTCGTTGCGCCAGATCGTTGGCCCGCTGTCCGAACCGCAACGTCGTGGCGATCCTGGCCGAAACCGCCAAGCTGAGCAAATCCGCGCCGTACCATCTGTTGGCGGCAATTAATCGATTGGCGAACCGACGTCCCTATCGCTCCGATTTAGCAAACTTCCACAAGCGCGAGCATTGGGCCTCACCGCTCGAGTTTCTCGCCAGCTCCGGGGATTGCGAAGACTATGCGATTTTCAAGTATGCCCTGTTACGGCATCTGGGCATGCCGGCCGGCTCGCTCCGCATCGTTCTGTTGAGGCGCAAGGCGGACGGACTCGGCCACGCGGTCTTGGCCGCCTACTTGGACGACAAGATCTACATCCTCGATAATGCCGATGGTTTCATCCGGCCGCAGAACGAATTTAGGTCTTATACCGCTGTCTTTTCATTCAATGAAAATTTGCGATGGGCGCACATTGAGAGCTCGCCCGGGGCGAACGCGCGGGCGCCGGTTCGAGGTTCGCCGGGCTTGAGCCCCGATCTCCACGACAGAGAGTGGAGCCGTCCGGATCTAGCCGACTCGGAGTTGTTTTCGCAGCTCTATGCCGCCGTCTTCTCGGCTTCCAAGCCGAATCCAAATGAGTACCGGGTGCAAATTGGCGCTTTCCGTTCTTTGGAGGATGCAAATCACCTATGGCAAAGAGTCTGGCGAGACCAATGGGATCTGCTCGGCAGTTCTGAACCCCGGATATATAGCCAGAATCGAAGTGACGGTGGGCGGCTTCATCTTCTGCAGATTGGTGCCACGACAAGCGCCCGACGAGCGGCGGCCCTTTGCGAGGGCCTGTCGGGACGGGGCGTCGACTGCTTTGTGGTGCGGCCTGCCGCACAGGCTGCTATGAACCGTCGAACGCGAGGGTCTTGACCCGATTGCGTGGCGACTGCAGTTAAATGGCCGGACGTCTGTGCTACGATCGAAGCGCGCGGCCGGACCGTCCGTCCTCCGCTGCTCTTCGGCGTGGCTCACCGGACCCAAGTCATGAAACCGGGACGTCTCTCAACAATCTGCCTGTCGGCCATGCTGCTGCTCGCGCTTGCCGATATTGGCCCGGCCACGAGCGGCTCACGCGGAAATGACAATCGCCGTTCGGCCGACTCCTATCGAACGGAACCTCGCCTTCGCATTCGGCAGGACCACCATCGCGGACGCAGTTTCGCCGAACGGCGCAGCCGGCTCCGCAATCCCAGCTATATCCGCCGCGAGGACCGGCGCAGAGCCCTGACGGAGCGCAATGCCGAACGCCGAAGCCTACACTCCGATATATCAGCCGTGCCGGGGTCTCTGCCCTGCAGGACGATGACGTCGGTTGACACGGTAGACGGTCGCCGGGCGCTCATCAGCCAGCGCGAATGTATCGATGCTTCGGGCATCACCCATGTTTCTCCGGGCACCCGCCGGGTGGTCAGGTTCTACGACGAGTAATATCCGCGCCCTTTGGTATAAGTGCGCCTCCGGTCCCGGCGCCAGCTCCGCTTGAAACGCTGTGGCTCGATGGTGCCGGCCGAAAACCAATCGACGAATTTGATGGCCCGGCAGAAGTCCCGGTTGAACCGTGTGCTCAGGCGGCTGGCCGCGGCGTCAATTCCAATCCGCCATAGTGCAGCCCGAAACAAGGCAGGTCCGCATAGCAGACTTGGTCGCGGGTCCATAATGGCCGTCGATGGGCCCCCGGTAATACCCATCGCGCGACATGGCTTTCTGGTATTTCTTGATCCAATCGGCATCGGCGATAGCCATTGCCTGCTCCAGGGTCGCGAAAGCGCCCTCGCTTCGGCCAAGGGCGGCAAGAATCAGCGAATGGGTCGCGAGGTAAGTGGGCGTGTCCGGCGCAACCGAAACGGCAAGTTCGGAATCGCGGAGCGCCTCTCTCAGATAACCAAGGCCATAAAGCGCTCTCGCTCGATCATTATAGGCGGGTGCAAAGCTGGGCTTGAGGCGAACAGTGTGAGTAAAATCCAGGATCGCCTCTTCGATTTCCCCAGTTCTCTCGTTTGCGACGCCACGGCTATAGTAGGCGAAGGTGAAGTTCGGTGCGAGGGCGATGGTCCGGGTGAAATCCCGGATGGCCTGCTCGTAGTCGCCTCGCTGGAAATAGATCTCACCTCGGTTGTAGTGCGCGGAGGCCAATCCTGGATTGAGGCGAATGGCCTCATTGAATTTCTCGATGGCTTCGTCGTAATCGCCGTTTCTCGAATAGGCTTCTCCGTCTTGGCTGTACGCCAATGCCAGTTTGAAGCGCTGAGCATTGTTACCGGCATTGCGATTCGGCCCCGGGGCCGCCGTCGCGAGATTTGTGCCTTCCGTTTCGACGAGCGCCGTTTGCGGCGGGTCTACGAACTCGCCGGCAAGCCTCGATGCCAAGCATTCAACACCCCGGTCTTTCAAGGCGCCGCACAGCGACTGGGACGCCTCAGCATCGGCCAAGGGCCCGGCCCGCAGGAGGTACAGGGTCTCTTGTTCACCCTGTTTGATCTTTGTGATCCGGGAGTTCAGATTTCCCAACAAGTCGGGTTGGCTACGCTGCAGCCGGCTCCACATTATCGGGGCGCTTTCCGATTGTCGGAATGACCCCAGGCGGACCCAATGGGTGTAGGACCAGGTGGCCGGAGCCGTTGGGATCGCAGCCGTTTGCACCGGCGCCGTAGGCTCTGGCTGCGTCACCGATTCGTCAACCCGGGCGATGCCCTGTGATTCTTCTGGTTGGCCCGCGCTGCCGGCCGGCTCGTCCTGCTCGGTCAGGCGCGCCAGTTCCAGACGCTTGTCACCCAGTTCGCGGAGTCCATCCAGCGCCGGCTGATAACCGGGTTTAATGGCGAGGATCTTCTGGTAGGTCCGATAGGCCTCATCACTGCCGGTGGTTAACCGCGCCTCCTCTGCGGCTTGCTCCTGTGCCAGCTTGAGTAGGCTTGCCACGCGTTGATCAACCTCGCTCGTCCCCTCCAGTAAAATGGTGATCGAAGCGTCGGGATTCTCGGCCGGCGGCTCGGGTGCTTCTGTGGCCACACTGACTTCGGTTTCTTCCGGTACCGGCGGCTCCGACCAAACGTCGAGCCCTTGCAGCAGGACCACGGTCGCCACCAGGATCACGACGGTGGCCACGGCGGCGTCAAACAAGAGCCGCAATTTTTTTCTCTTGGCTTCCGTCTGTTCTTCGGGTTTTGCAGGCCACAGGTCCTCGGCGGCCTTGTCGGTCAATGGCGGGATACCCGCGGGGACATCCCTTAGCGCACCCGTGGCGACGGCCACGGCCCGAGGGCCCGCGACGGGATCCGAACCGCCTTGCTGCGTTGTCGCATCACCTTCGGAAACCGCAACGTCCAGCCTTGTCGGCCCTGCCGTGTCGGCTTCCACGTTCTGGAGGTTCTCTTCCGGAGGTTCGGGATCGACGTAGGTCTCCGCGAGCGCCGAGATTTCCTTTATGCATCGGTCGCGGTCGAAGCCGTCCTCGAGCGCCTGCAGGGCCTTCAATCCACTGCGCTGAACATTCTCCACCACATCGAGAATGGTAGCGAGGCCGACGGTTTCCCGGTCCTCGCCGAAGCTGTACACCAGTGCGGCATCGCAAAGAATGTTGATCGGTCGCGGTATCCCCTGGGTGAAGTAGTAGACCGCGGCGCAGGCCACGTTGTCGAAGATGGCGCGCCTGCCGCCGGCGACGACCAGGCGGTGGCAGATGTAGTCACGGGTTTCGTCCAGGGTGAGCGGGGACAGATGAAAATTGGCAGAAATGCGCTGGGCTAGCTGCCGCAGCTCGGGCCTGTTGATCTTGTCGAGGATTTCGGGTTGCCCAGCCAGGACGATTTGGAACATGAGCTCCTTGTCGACGTTGATGTTGGAGAGCATCCTGAGCTCTTCCAACATATCGAACTCCATGTTCTGGGCTTCGTCGATGATCAGCACCGTGCGGCGGCCGTGGCTCCGCTGGTCCTTGAGATAATTGGTGAAGATCTCGAAGAGCTCGACCTTCTCCTTGCCACGGTAATCCAGATTGAAGGCCAGCAGGATCCAGTCGAGAAGGTTGCCGAGCGACGCATGGGTATTGGTGATCAGGCCGATTGTCGTCTGCTGATCCACCATGCGCAGAAAGCGACGGATGAGTATTGTTTTGCCCGAGCCGACTTCGCCGCTGATGAGCGCGAAGCTGGCCTCGCCCCTCAGCCCGTACTCGAGAATGTTTAGAGCCGCCCGATGATGCCTGCCCAGGTAAAGAAAATCGGGGTCGGGTACCAGGGAAAAGGGCTTCTCACGAAATCCGTAATAAGTTTCATACATTCGACAACACGCCGTTACTTGGAATGTTTCAATTTATGCCCCGATTGCACCCCGCCATAAAGTGTACCCTACAGGCGCGGAGAATGCACCGCCCAGAACAAATCAAGTATAACTTACTATTCAATTCGATTGAACGCCATATTTGGGGGCATTTCTGCCCTAGGCTCGCTACAGGTGGTAGTTTTCTATCTATGAGTGGCGATCCCCTGCCGCAGCAAGGCGTACGACCGCTTCAAGAATTGCATGATCTTACAATCGTGCCTGTACCCGTTCTTCCCTCGCCTATGATTTCTGGCCCCTCAATAGGCGGACCCAGCGCTATTGTCCAGGCGCATCCAGGCCGAACCAAAGATTGCGTACGGCCTGGTAATCTTCATCGGGATTGTAAGCCTCCACGGCCAACGCGAGTTCGCGCGCCGTCAGCCGGCCCATGGCCGCAAGAACCCCGTAGCTGGCGACGGTCTCATCGCGCCGCGCGCGGACCAGACTGACCTGGGCATCGAGAAATTCCTGCTCCGCGTCCAGAATATCCAAAATCGTGCGCGCGCCGACCGCATTCTCCTGGCGCACGCCCTCCAGAGCGATCCCGGTGGACCGCACCCCCGCGCGAAATGACTCCGATTGGGCCCGGGCGGTTTCCAGGCCCGCCCAGGCATTGATCGCGAAGCGTTCCGCACTGCGGACGGCCTCGTCAAGCTCGCGTTTGCGTTGAGCGGAGATTTGTTTGCTCTCGCGAACCTGGCTGGAGACCAGGCCCTGCTGATAAACCGGCACCGTGACTTCGAAGAGTCCGCGCGCCACGTCGGTCTCGTTGTCCGAGGAACCAAAGTTCTCGGTGTGACGGGCCTCGCCGGTCAGGAAGGCCTCCGGCAGAAGCTGGCCCCGCGCGACCTTGATCTGACGCTCGGCCGCGTTTTCGTCAAACCGCGCAGAGATCACATCGGGATTGTTGTCAACGGCGGCGCGCACCACTTCGCCTTGCGCGCTCGGCAGGCCGGCCAAGGTGTCCGGCGGTTCCAGGCTGGCCAACTCCGGCGGCCGGCCGATCACCTCCTGGTAGGTGGCCTCGCTCGCCGTCAAATTCCCCTCGGCCCCGACGCGTTCTGCCGTTGCGCGCGACAGGCGCGATTCCGACTGCGCCACATCGGTGCGCGTCAACTCGCCCACATCAAAACGGTCCTGCGTCGCCTCGAGTTGGCGCGCCAGGACTTTCTCGTTGTTGATATTGAGCAGCAGCACCGCTTCGTCGCGCCACACGTCCATATAGGCCGCGACCGCCGATAGCAGGATATCTTGCTCGACCGATCGCAGCCGTGCACGCTGGGCCTGAACCTCGGCCTCCGCGCGCGCTACGGCGTTTACCGTGCGGCCGCCCCGGTAAAGCGGCTGCTCGACGTCCAGCAGGATCTCCCTGGGCTCGTTGGTTTCCGCACCGCCCGAGGATTGCGTGCCGCCCGAGCCGAAATCGTTATCGATTCGCTCGACGCCGGCCTGACCGTCGACGAACGCGCTGGGGCGATAGTTCGACAGTTCCTGGGGCACCCGCTCGTTGACGCCGCGCAACTCGGCGCGGGCCGCCAGCAATGTCGGATTATCCATGTAGGCCGCCGCCAAGGCCTCGTCCAAGCTCTCCGCCCAAGAGGCGTTGACGGCACCGAAACCAACAAGGACCAAGGCCGTCATGGGCATCAGGACGGCCGTCGGAGCGAATTGAACCGGGAGTTTCGTCATGGCTTTAGTTCCTTCACTAACCGTCGGCTACTCGCCGGGGGCAGTCAACCCGAACCAGCGGTTGCGCACCGCCTGGTAATCGGCATCCGGATCATAGATTTCGACAGGCAGCGCGAGATCGGCGGCCGTCAAACGGCCCAAGCACTGCAAGACGACGAAACTTGCCACGGTTTCGTCGCGCCGCGCCCTCGTCAAGCTGATCTGGGCATCCAAGAACTCCTGCTCGGCGTCGAGGACGTCGAGGATGGTCCGCTGCCCGACCGAATTTTCTTCTCGGACACCTTCCAGCGCGATCCGCGTCGCCCTCGTTTCGTCGGTGAACGAGCGAATCTGGGCGCGTGCCGTGATCAATTGCGCCCACGCGTCCGTGCATTCCTGCCGGATACGCCGGCGCGTTTCTATGATTTCAATCCGCCGCTGATTAGCCGCCTGTTTGTCCTCGCGAACCTGACTGGAAACAAAGCCCTGCTGGTAAAGCGGGATACTGACGATGGCCAGGACCCGCGCGGCGTCTGTCTCCGAGTCGCCGCTGAACTGGTTCTCGGAATGCAGCAACTCGGCGGATAACGAGATCACCGGATAAAGTTCACCGATGGAGCTGCGCACTCTGTCTTGAGCGGCCTGTTCGGCGAAAACCGCAGCCGAGATATCCGGATTGTCCTGCTGGGCGGCCGAGATCGCGTCGATCTCGGTGTACGGCAGCCCCTGAACGGGTCCGGGCGCCGCGACCGACACGGGCGGAGCGCCGATGATCTCCTCGAACACCGCCTGACTGCCCGTCAGATCGCCTTCGGTGCCGATGCGCTCCGCGGTTGCGCGCGATAGGCGGGATTCCGCCTGAGCCACATCGGTGCGGGTAAGTTCACCCACCTCAAAGCGGTCATTCGTTGCTTGGAGCTGGCGCCCCAGAACCTTCTCGTTGTTGATGTTGAGGCGCAGAACGTCCTCATCGCGCCAGACATCCATATATGCAGTGACCGCGTCGAGCAGGACACCTTGCTCGACCGAGCGCAAGGTCGCCCGCTGGGCTTGGACCTCGGCCTCCGCCCGGGCCACGTCGGCCGTGGTTCGCCCGCCGCGGTAGAGCGGCTGGGATAGGCCGATGCTCGCCGCGAAGGGATACGTGGTTTCAGAGCCGTCGCCTCTGTTCCGATCGATCTCCTGCACCCCCGCCTCGCCATCGAGGCTCACGAACGGCCGGTAGTTCGCAAGCTCTTGCGGCACACTTTCGTTCACCGCCCGCAATTCCGCGCGGGAGGCAAGCAGCGTCGGATTGGTTAGATAGGTCGCGGCCAGCGCCTCGTAAAAGTCTTGTGCCGCCGCCGTTGAGCCGACGATCAGCCAAGCCAAAGGTATGGAGAGAAAATATCGAACGCGGAACATGCCTTCCCCCAAAGCCGACCGCGCGAAGTTTGGTCGACGAGCAGGCGCGACTCAACGTTTTTCTGCGAAGTTGGATCTAAGCAACAGATATTAAGCCCGAAAACGATCGACCGAAGCCCAACGAGCAATTCCGGAACCGGACCGAAGCAAGGGCGCCGAGCTTTTGGGTTGTCTATGCAGGGCGCGCGCCGAAGCCCGCCCTCATCAGGCCCGCTCTCATCAGGCCCGCTCTCATCAGGACAGTCTGATCTCCTCGGCCTCGCCGACCAGGCCGCTGAGGTCGCGCCCCCTGTCGCGAAGACGGCGGCGGATCATCAGCTTGTTCCTCGCTTCCCTCGGGAGGTCCGTGAACATGATCATGCCCTTGTTGAGCAAAAGGTAGACCAAATCATCCAGGACACGAATGAAGTCAGCATCGGACTGCCGCAACGCCCGATCGAGTTTCGAACGGCCAGCGGCTCGCTCGCGCGCCTTGTCGGCTAGCCTGTTCTGGCCGAGGAAAGCCTGGAGCTCCCGATTTTCGGGGCTGACATGCTCGCTCGCGCATTCGTTCTCCTCTTTGAACACCGCAATGATGGCGCCACTGTTGCCGCGTGCAATGTAAGGCATGATCCAACTCCTCTCGGCCGCACGAACGCAGCCCCAATCAAACAGGCTTCAGGAACGCCCCCGCAGGCTCACCGGGGCATTCCGGCCAAAGTGGTGCAGCCCGGTCTCAGGCCGCCAGCCCAGGACATGTCGGTTCCGGTTCCGAGTGGGCGCCAAGCGATGACAGATGGAGGACGATCCACTCGAGCTGCTGGGCATTCGCGAACGAGATCTGCACGGCGCCCTGCCTGCCCTCGGCCAGCATCTCGACCTCGAGCCCGAGAGCGCCGGAGAGATGGCGTTCGAGTGCGGCCATGTTCTTGTTCAGCGAAAGCCTTTCGGGAGCCCCCACGCCGCCGGCAGGCGCGCCGACGTCCTTGCCCGCAGCGTCAGGGTCGACGGCCGAAGGGCGAACAAAGTCAGGCTTGACCTCCCGTCTTTCCCGCGCTTCGCGCGCCGCCTCGGGCGAATCGAGCAGGAGAAGGGTGTGTGCCACCTGGCGCGCGCTCTTGCCCACCAACTTGGCCAAGTCGGCGAGGTTGTATTTGAACGTCCTGATCAGCTGACCATAGCCCACGGCGACCTCGAACGGCGTCAGGTCGAGCCGCTGCACGTCCTCCAACAGCACGCACTCGAGCGCCCGAATGTCCGAAAGCCTGCAAACGACAACCGTCACCTGTTCGAGTCCGGCGAATCGGGCAGCCTGATAGGGCAGTTCGCCGACCACGATCTCATAGGCCCGCGCAATCACGGGATGAGGGCGAACCAGGATCGGATGTTGCCAGCCAACGGTTCGAACCGAGGCCGCGAGCGTCCGGATGGCCCGCTCGTCGTGGGGCGCGCGCGGCCGCAGCCAGCTCGAATGCAACCGGTCCGTCGGAACCGTTTTCGCGACGAGGGCGCTTTGAAGGGCATGCCGCTGCCGGGTTCCGCAAGCCGGCCGGCCCGAATCTGGCTCGTCGTCTGTCGGCACAGGACTTTGTTCCGCCGGCGGGCCCGGCCTTGGCGATTTGCGAGCGACTCTGACGCGAGCTGGGTCCGCGAGGGTCAAGTTAATCCTTGGGCCCCTCTTGGCCTGAGCCCTCGCGTCGCGTCGGCGACTCTTCGAACCCGCCGAGCCCGGGGGCCCAACTGCCTCGCCAGGGTCCAAGGCTTCCGTCCTCGTGATTGCGAGGCCAGCCGCATCGGGCCCAGCCTCGGGACTTGCTTTGCTTTCTCTGCCAGAAGTTGCCATCACCAAATCCAAGTCAAGAATTGGGCCAGCCGTCGTCCGAAATGTTACAGTTTGTGGTTAAATCAAGATTAACGGCCCAGCGGCTTGCCCGAGTGAACAGGGAGCTTCGCGTTCAAACCTGTCGACGGCGCCAAAGCCCGGGCTTGAAATAGATTTCAAGGAACTAACAAAAGCGATCGAAGGCCGCATTGGCCAGCAAACGCCGCAGCGTGAATGTTGTTTATTGTTCGTTGCGGGAAATGCTATGATTCAGCCGGTTCAATAAGAACTACAGAATCAACAATAAAATATTCTTTGGTTCGTTGCTCTGGGTTCCATGGCTCCGCGAGGTGACCGATGGCGAAAGAGCCTGTGGCGACAGAACTGGGGAACGCGGTATATTTCCTGAATAATCCGGGCGTTCTTAAGCCTGAAGATGTGCTTTCCGATCCGGCGGGCGAGACCGTCTTTCTGCCGTCGGCCGGGGAACTCTCAGGATTGTTTCAAGCGACTTCGTCCAAGGCCACGAAATGGATGTTCTGGCCCGACTTCTTGCCGTAATCCTGAACGGCGCGTCCGGCGCTTGACGAGCGATGAGATTCGACCGGCGCCTCACATGATACCTGGAACTGGCTGACGTTCGGCTCGAGCCAGCAAATCTATTCCGGCTGCGATGGCCGAATCCGCTTAAGCAAGTCCCATGTGGGAAGGGCAGCCAATCCCCCAATTGCGCCAGCGACGTAACTTGGGATCGGTATATTGAAAACACTTTGACACACAAGTCCCGCCAGATAGCTAGTCAGGAGCATAACCCCGATGGTTATCGGCAGGCGCTGCCAAAGTGGCAGTAGTGGTTTCATTAGGAACCTCCCAAAATCAATCAAGCACGCTGGCGGCCGCCAATCTCAGCGAAGCCGCCATGAGGCATCCTGAACCTGGCATTGATTCTTGCGAAAAGAGATTATTGGATTCCTCGACTTCCAGGCATCATTAGGTGGTTTGGTGGCCTGATCTCACCTACATGAAGGTCACTTGACCCGTATGAACGTCATACATAGCCCCGGTCAACCCAATCTCGCCCTTGTCGACCATTCCCCTCAAAATCGGACTGCGCTCCCGAATCCTTTCGAGGGTTAGAGCCACATTCTTATCCGCCACGGCCTGAACGAACGCTGCGTTGCCGGATGATCGGTCGGACTCATGACCAGGTACGGCGGCCACCGCGGGCTTGATGTTGGCCAGCGTCTGGGTGAGGTTGCCCAAGACGACATCGTCACAGGCACCCTTGACCGCACCGCATTCCGTGTGGCCAACGACGACGATTAACTTGGCGCCGGCGGCGGCACAGGCGAACTCCAAGCTGCCCAACATGTCGTCGTTTACGAAGTTGCCAGCCACTCGCGCACTGAAAATATCGCCGATACCTTGGTCGAAGATCAATTCGTTGGACGCCCGTGAATCGATACACCCTACGACAGCCGCGAAGGGAAATTGCCCGTCTCCTGTCGCCTTGACCTGTTGCATATAATCGCGCTCCAGCATCTTTTCCTGGACGAACCGCGCGTTGCCGTCCTTGAGCATTTGCAGGGCTTTTTCTGGCGTCGTTGCGGCCTGGGTGTCCTTGGTCTGGGTCACAGCCTCGTGTTGTTCGGCTTGTGCCGGTTTTGAGGCCAGAGCAAGACCTGAAGCCGCGCCTGCTGCAATCAGCGTAGTACCGGCACCCTTCAAGAAGCTCCTGCGACTGTTTACACCTGTCATCATGGTGTTATCTCCCCTGTATCTTGGTTGATCTCGGCCCGGCATCGGCACCACCGAGTCCTCAGATACGTTAGCACCCGGGTATATCAAAGGCGATTCCAGCATTAGATGAAAGTTTGCCCCCGACCGACGTTCACCGGCCCGGCCTGCGAATGACCGAGAGGGTCAAGAGCGGCAGTTTGAGGGGCGCTCTCCGAACGGCCGAATTTTAAACGCGCAAGCAGCCATGCCGAAAGCCTCCAAGGAACGGCCGTTGCTATTCCACCAAGCCGAACAACTGGATCGCGTCGCGAGGCGACTCTTTCCGACCCTATGAAGAGCATCTGCTCGCGGGCCGAAAACGGTCGCCGAAAGTCCGCTTTCGCGGGTCATCTCGATTCCCCATCAATCGATTTCTGCTTTCAGGGGCAAAGCTGACGCGCTTGAGGTGAGTTGATTTGGTCGCCTCAGAGCCAACACCGGAAGTCGAATAGATTGAAAAAGTTGTGTTTCGTCGGAGTAGAACCAACCCCCGCTTTTAGCTTGACCTAGGCATCTATCAACTCACTCAATGCCGGGAAAAGGTCCGAAGCGGAATTGCCCATGTTCGATTGCAAAGACGTGGCTGTGCAGATTGGCTATCCATTGCTTACCTTCCTGAGTGAGCCGCAGATATTCTATGGCGTTTGCGATATAGGGTTGCACGGCGTTCCAGTAGAACCCCGGATACCGGTCGGCTAGGTCCGCTGCACTGGTCAGGCCAAGTTTTTCGGCAGTGCCCGTTTCAACAAACTCGTGGTAGAGATTCGAAAGCTTCTGCAAGTAACGCGGATCGGCCAGTTGCCCGATCAGATCTGCCGCACGGAGCAAGCCAGCCTCGGTCTTCGTTTCTTGGTGATCGCTATCATCTGGGATCGGGAAGCGGGTCAATTCAATTGCTCTGACCACACGTTCCTCATCAACGAACGGAACGGGCCCACCTCGCTCCCGCACGAAGATCTGATACCAAGTCTCGATATTGAATACCCATCTCACCGCCTTCTCCGGCCCTCTCGCAAGGAGCGGAAGCCGCCGTGGTGTGGGGCACCATAAGGCTTTCGCGACGCCGTCGAGCGGGCCGGAGAAGGCGGCCTCCGGTGGGGCGCAGCGGCCCACCGGACGTTGTTGCGACGCTTGCGAGATGCCCCACATCGAGCCGCGCGCCGCGCCGAGCCGGCGAACCGCTCCGCCCCATGAGATGGGTATTCAATATCGAGACTTGGTATAACCTCGATCGACATGATACGGCGTGAGAAACGCATCCGTCGCTCCACGAGGCGGCGTAACCCGGTTTCCGGAATCGTCGATCACAAATGAGTTTGCCGTATCGCCAGCGCATGCACCGCGTACATAGCCGATATCGTGACACAGCAAAGCAACAGTGAAATGTAGCCAGTCATCGGGCGTAAGCATTTTCTCAAGGTGCCGCCCTCTAGGGATTTCTTGGCCGACAAGGATTACTAGCATGGTGTGCTGAACGTCGTGGTAGAGCGCATCGCTATTGGCAATCACGTCCAACGCCATGCGCGCGACCAGGTTCAGTTTGCTGGGATAGGTCGGCTCCTCCGGTCCAAATGTTCTCTTGTAGTAGTCCTCCAAATGGTTCCCAAGGGCCTCGGCCATTACCGTTGTCGGATTCAGCATGCTGTCGCCCCGCCAGGTTAGCGATCCATCATTTACGATTGCGACGACAGGGGCCGACATCAAGGCCGTCCAGGAATTCTCCGGCCACGAAAGTTTGCAGAGGGTTCTGCGTTACGCCCACGCTCAGGGCCGCACTCAGGGCCGCGCTTTGGAGAAGTTAGGGATGCGAAAAGCCGTCTCTATGGGTCACTATCAGCGCTCCTTGGTATAAGGGCTCGTAACCGGCAAGATTCCTGTCCCAATTACACAGGAGCTACACATTCACCGACTTATATCGAGCGCATTTGTTCGTACGAAGGAAGCTAAACGATTGAAAGCATTGGTGCGGGTGGAGGGACTTGAACCCCCACTTCCTTGCGGAAACCAGATTTTGAGTCTGGCGCGTCTACCAGTTCCGCCACACCCGCTTTTAGAGCCCGCCGCCCGAAACGTCGATGCGCGGCGCCCTGCTCATCGGTTCTTATAAGAAAGCGCGGCCCAATTCACAACGCCCCTGTCGCCCAGGGCGGCGGGCCCAGGCCGGCGGGCTCAGGGCGCCGGCCTCACTGCAGCGGGCCGGAACCGGGCTCGGCCTCCTCGTCGAGGCCCGGCGGGGCGTTGCAGGGGCCGGCCTGATGGTGGACCAGCCGCCAGGACCCGTCTTCCTGGACGAAAACGTTGGTCGCCACCAGCACCGATTCGCCCAGCACCTCGTAACAGACGACGAATGCGGTTTCGCCCAGCACGAAGGCCTCGGCGTTGCGGCAATAGATGCGCGGCGAGTCCGGGTTGCCGAGGATGGCCTGCCAGCTCTCCATGATCTCTTCGCGATCGTCGAGCGCCTGCCAGCCGGGATGGACACAGGCGATCGGCGCCCGGCGCGCCCAGAGGTCCTCCATGGTCTCGAAATCGCGGTCTCGGAAGGCCGCGTAGAAGGCCTCGTTGACGAACAGCACCGCCGCGCCCTGGGTCATCGCCCGTCCCTTCCTTCCCCATGGCTCTGACTGAAACGGATCGGCCGGCCAGCCTAGCAGATTTTGCCCCCGAGTCTTCCGCGAGACTCCCGCGAGACTTCCGCGAGACTCCCGTGGCGGCTGGGGAGCGGGAGGGCCGCGGCCGCCGTTCCCATTGCCCGAGCGTCCGGCGGCTGCTAAACGGCGCCGCCGGCATCTCGCCGCCGAGTCGGCCCAACGAAGAGCCCAACATGCTGAAGCCGCTCTACGACTGGACCATGAACCTGGCTGCGCACCGCCATGCGCTGGCCGCGCTCGCCGTCGTCGCCTTCGTCGAAAGCTCGGTCTTTCCGATCCCGCCCGACGTGCTGATCATCCCCATGGTCTTGGCGGCGCGGGCCAAGGCCTGGCGCATTGCGGGCATCTGCACCGTCGCTTCGGTCGTCGGCGGCCTCGCGGGCTATGCCATCGGCGCGTTCCTCTTCGAATCCCTCGGCCAGCCGCTGCTCGAATTTTACGGCTATCAGGATAAATTCGCCGCCTTCCAGGGCCGCTATCAGGAGTGGGGCGCCTGGATCGTCGCCGGCGCCGGCCTGACGCCCTTCCCCTACAAGGTGATCACCATCACCAGCGGCGTCATGGACCTGGACCTTCTCGTCTTCACCATCGCCTCGGTCCTATCGCGCGGCGTCAGATTCTTCCTGGTGGCCGGCCTCTTGTGGTATTTCGGCCCGCCGATCCGGCGCTTTATCGAGGGCAACCTGGCGCTCCTCACCACGCTCTTCTTCGTCCTGCTGATCGGCGGATTCGTCGCGGTCAAATACCTGCTCTAAGTTGCCAATTCGGCGCGAAGCCGCCATCTTCGGGCCATGCAAGCGATCCTCGAAAGACCCTGGCTGCTTCCGGCCTTGCTTGCCACCACGGGGTTGAGCGCGCTCGGCCTCGCGCTGATGGCGCAGTACTGGGGCGGGCTTCAGCCGTGCGTGCTCTGCATCTACCAGCGCTATGCCCATGGCGCGGCCGGCGGCGCCGGCTTGCTCGCCCTGGCCCTGGCGGCGCGCCACGCTGGCCAATATGCAGCGGCGCGCCAGCTCCTGACCGGCCTCACCGGCTTCGGCGGCCTGGCGCTCTTGGCGGGCGCCGCCATTGCCGCATTCCACGTCGGGGTCGAGCGGCACTGGTGGCGCGGCACCGGCGGCTGCCACGCCCCCGGCTTCGATGCCGATCTCACCATCGACGAATTGCGCGAGGCCATGCTGGGAACCCGTTTCGTCCCCTGCGACGAAATTCCTTGGGAGTTGTTTGGCATCTCCATGGCAGGCTACAATTTCCTCTTCTCGCTGGCGCTGGGCGTGGCGGTCCTCTGGATGCTCGTCCGCCTGCGCGCCGGCCGGGCGGGCATGGGGGTGCCAGCATGAGCCAGGTTGGGGATAGGGGTGGCCGAAATGCCGGCCGACAGACTGCGCGGCGGCGCACGGCCGACGGCCGGCTGCCCGGCGATCCGACCCGCGAGGAGCTGCTCGCCCGCATGATCCGGGTCGACCATGCCGGCGAATACGGCGCCAGGCGCATTTACGAGGGTCAGCTATCGGTCCTCGGCCAGACGCCCAGTGGCCCGGTGATCGCCCGGATGCACGAACAGGAGGCCCGCCATCTGGAGGCCTTCGAGACTCTGATCGCCGACCGCCGGGTGCGGCCGACGGCCTTGCAGCCGGTCTGGCACGTTGCCGGATTCGCGCTCGGCGCGGCCACCGCCCTGCTCGGCGAAAAAGCCGCCATGGCCTGCACCGTGGCCGTCGAGGAAGTCATCGACGAGCATTACGCCCGGCAGATCGAGCGGCTCGGCGATGACGAAGCCGAGCTGAGCGCCGCGCTCGAGGCGTTCCGCGCCGAGGAACTGGAGCACCGCGACACCGGCCTCGCCCACGGGGCCAGGGAGGCGCCGGGCTACGAGATCCTTTCGGCCGCCATCAAGACCGGATCGCGCCTCGCGATCTGGCTGTCCGAGCGGGTCTAGGCGGCCATGCGCTGGCTCCCGGTCCTCTTGCTAGTGACAGTCGCGTTGGCATTCCCCGCCTGGGCGCAACAACCGCTCGGGGAGGCTTCGGCCGAGGAGGAAAACATCGCCGAGATCGAGGAGCTGATCGCGACCATTCAGGCGCGCGTCAACGCCTTGGGGCAGGCCGGCCAGCAACGCGACCAATCCCTCGAATTTCTCAGCCTGCAGGTCGAGAAGGCGATCGGCGACATGACGGTCCAGCAGGACGAGAAGGCCGGCTTGATGCGGCAGAACGCCGACTTGAACTGGAAAGTGGAAGACCTGGCGGAAACCCGCGGCCACTTGAAGGAGGAGCTCCAGGAGATCAACATCCGGCACGATTCCTCGGTCTCCGAACTGGAAGCGAAACTGGCGGGCCTGACTCTCCTGCTGTCCGTGGAGACGGAGGCCAAGGCCGAGCTGCTGAGCGCCAACGACGACCTTGTGGTGAAACTCGAAACGGCGGCGAACGACCGCAGCACCCTGGACCGGGTGAGCAGCGAGCAAAAGCAGCAGATCGGCCTGCTGAGCCGGAAAATCGCGGTGCTGCAGGGGGAATTGGCCAGCCTATCCGGGTCGCTCGCGAGCTCCAAACAACGGATTGCCGAGAAGGAAGATGACCTCGCCGCCTTGCAAGAACGGCTGGATATGGCCTTGGCGACGAGGGTCGAGGAGCTGTCCCGGTTCCGCTCCGAATTCTTCACCCGGCTGCACAACGCCATCGGCGATCACGCGGACATGCGCATCGAGGGCGACCGCTTCGTGTTCCAGTCCGAGGTGCTGTTCGAGTCCGGCTCGGCCGGAATGGGCGCCGAAGGCCAGACCCAGCTGGCCAAACTGGCGCGCAGCCTGCATGACATCTCGCGCGGCATCCCGAACCACCTCGACTGGGTACTGCGGGTCGACG
>Ga0114923_10001391_pt1 | contig 16885 bp, 13 predicted proteins | sample SumtaG_FD_89578 | JGI IMG/M metagenome (GOLD analysis project Ga0114923, IMG submission 89578) | Deep subsurface microbial communities from Indian Ocean to uncover new lineages of life (NeLLi) - Sumatra_00157 metaG | ecosystem: Environmental > Aquatic > Marine > Oceanic > Sediment | place: near...
AAGCTCCAATCCATTCATTCCCGGCATCTTTAAATCGATTATGCCTGCAGAAAAGACCTCCTCTTCCAGAAGCCTCTGGGCTGAGATACCATTCTCCGCACCTACGGACTCTATATTTTCCAGTTGCAGATAGCGCTTTATTGACTCGCGAATATTCTTTTCATCATCAACAACCAGCACTCTCATTCTCTGACTCTCTTCAGGCTTACTATAGCCTCAGTCCCGCCGCCTTTACGGGGAACCAGTTTCAGACTGCCGGCCGCTGCTTCCACAAAACGTCTTGATATTGAAAGGCCGATGCCGGAGCCATTCATTTTACTGGTAAAAAAGGGATCAAATACCTTATCCGCCATTTCAGGCGCTATACCCTCTCCCCGGTCAAGAACAATAATTTCAATCCCGGTCTTTGTACAGCTCAATACTACTCTAACCTCCGCATCTTTCCCACCGCTCTCAAGTCCATTCTTTATTAAATTCTCAAGTACTGATCTCAACCTTTCCCGGTCAAAACTAATCAGAGTTCTACCGGCGCCGGAGGATTGGAACTTCACTTCCCGCTCGAAGCGGGGAAGAAGATTATTGAGGAATTGTTCAACATCGATAATCTCCGGATTTCCCTGGGCATCACGCAGGAAATCACCGATTTTTTCAGTTAACAAGTTTAAGCGCTGAACTTCTTCTTCAATAACAGTCAGCTCATTGACTTCATCTTCCGGCAGTACTCTTTTTAAAATTCCTGTCTGTATCCTGATAGCGCTTAAGGGATTCTTGATCTCATGAGATAGGGTTCGTGCTATCTCTCCCAGTTGAACAAGCTGCTTTTGTGATTCTATATTTTTTCTATAGGACCTGTTCTTTTTATAGAGATAGCCTACAAAGAGTACAATTCCGGCAATAAACAGCGGCACAACAATCATACTGAAGCGATAGAAGCTCTGCTTCACCCAGTAATCACGTGTTTTCAGCCGCAGCAGCAGGAATTGCGGTGGTGACGTGCGAAGGTGCATCATGGGAGACATTCTCATTCTTTCCGGCAAAAAACCTATGCGGCGAATAAGAGTAAGGGTCTGGTTTGCCCGATTATAATTAAATAAGATTGATTTATTTCCCCACGCCGGCAGCTGGAGATAAGCGGGAGCGCTGCCCACAGATCTGATAGCCTTGCCTGAGTAATCGTAAATCCCGAAACAGGTAATCTCTTCACTTAAAGAAGCCGGCTCAAGTGCGCGATTTTCCATAAATGATTCAAGAAAAGCAGTGGCAATCTTTTCCGCTTCATATTCTGTCAGCAGCAGATTTCTCCTGTACTCCCCGCGGATTAGAAATACCGAAAGTACGGCAACGGTAATAAAAATCAGCAGCAGAAAAATAACATAGGGGAATTCCTCTTTTATGACTCTCTTCATAATCCTCTTTAATAACACTTTACCCTGATAATAAAAAAGGGGAAAGAGCGAAATGAAATTGCTCTTCCCCAAAATATATTTACTTTGGCCCGTTAATTTGACTGACTACCATCTCGGCCTGCCGTCCATGGGAATCCACCCACCACTCATGGGGTGGGCGCCCCTCATAAAAGGACCTGGTCGGCCCATTTTACCAAAACTCATCTTGCTTAAATCATATTCTTTACCGTCAATTACCGCCTTGCTCACCCAGAGATGTATTTCATCCTCTTCTTCTTCCATGGTGCAGCAGGGGCCTTCAACCCGGTAACCCTCAACAGTTATAGTCTGTCCCTCTTTCAAATCGACACCAAAGGTGTAGAAACGGGGAACCATAAGTTCATATTCCTGATCACCGCTTTTAAGCTCCGGATGAACCCTATTCTCAAAATATAATTCTCCGGTAACCTCCAGCTTTTCACCCAGCCCACTGCTCCGGCTCTGCCACCTGGGTCCATAAGGGACACCCTCAGTCTCACTCTGCCCCACTGCAGATACTGAAATTATCCCTGCAGTCAGCAGCACCAATAAAACTAAAACAATTTTCTGTTTCATCTTAAAACCTCCAAAAAAATTTACTATCTACCCTCCTTACGCATTTACTGTGCCAACTTATGGTATTGGGCATGGTTTTTTTATACTTTTCCCAGGAAAATAGCTGCTTATTATGCTTATTAAAGACTTTTCCAGCTGCCAACCGATTCCCAACAGCCCTTTTATAGATTAAGCTGGTGGAAAAATTTTCTCAAAGGCAATATCTGGGTAAATTTTTCCCAATTCGAGAAGGTGGAGCCCACAGGAGTTCCACGGGCAAAATCACGCTTGAACGATAATGTCAAATGCCTTTTAACGGCGTGAGATGCTTTTTTAGCATTCTCACCGCTCTCTCGGGATCAAGCCTGCCGTAAAGGCCTCCTACTGTGGAAACAATATAGTGAGCATCCAGGAAGACTTTTCCCTTAGGACGCATAACGGTGTATTCCTCGGGATTAAAGAGGGCGCCGCCGGCAATCAGATTTAACTCTTCGAGATGCCCTGAGCTTTTACCCATGATTCTTCCGTATATGGCGCCTCCAATCAAGAGCAGGCTTGCATCCTGGTCTAAAAAGTTTACTCCGTATTGCAGGAAATACACATCCGTTTCTCTCACATTACCCACATTGTTGAAAGTGGTAATCCTCATTACTTCTTTAGTTAGAAAGGCACGAATCCAACTCTCTTCTCTTGTTAACGGCAAACAGTGAGGATTATTGTGTATCCACTTAAGATAATTATCTAAATCTATTCCCCATTCATTGTTCTCTTTAATCAGAAAATCATTAAATGGATCTTGTTCTGAAATACAGGGCCCAGGAAATTTTTGATTGAACATCTCATTCAACTCCTGCCCGATTGATCCATCCCCGTATCTTTCCAGCTCCATTAAATTCTCAGCATTATAAGCAAGGCCATACTTTCCTTCCACGCGGCGATATGCCAGGGGAACATTGGGAGTTTTGAGAATTGTCCGTTTTTGATTCTTTTGAAAATCATCCCAGGGATAAGAATAGAGAGGGTTGCCCGGTACATTAGAGTAAAAGTCGGTAGTGGCTCCTCCCACATCAAGGGCAATTATGGGGCCTATTCCCTCTTCTTTGCCATATCCACGAGCTAAAAGATTAACTCCCAAAAAAGCAGATCGAGGAGTAGGAATAAATTTAGCGCTCATATACTCCTCCGCTACATCGAAGCCTTTTCCCCGGATGATTACTGTCTGGAATAATTCTCTGATAGTTTCGTTTACTGTCTCAATTTTAAAGGTATTGACTTCAGGCATAATATTCCTGACAGTCCGTATATCAACCCCCTTCTCTTTGAAGATACCGATGATATCATCAGCAATATCCTCGTTGCCCGTATAGATAACCGGGATGCCGTACCTGGTGTGCTTCACATGCCTTGCAGTTTCTGCGAGTACCCTTGCATTATGAATCTGTGTTCTAATCTCACCGCCCTCATTTGTTCCTCCGGCAAGAAGAATAATCTCAGGCTCATCTTCCTCATATATCTTTTTTCCCTGATCATCTGTTAGCTTGCCGAAATATCTATTGATTAGTTTTGCTCCTGCGGTGAGAGCAGCTGTTTCTGCCGCAAAGCCGCTGTCCGCTTTTGTCAGGGCTACCGTTACCATCTTTAGACCGCCCTTTGCGCTGGAGCAAGGCAGCTTTACATCAAAGTTAGCCACAGCTTTTTCCAGGGGCTTCCAGTTTCCTGACTCCTGCACTTCCTTAAGCACTCCCAGACCATCGGCCAGGCTGACACGGATGTCTTCAACAGTAGTGGGAACAAATTTTAGTTTGATCTCTTCAGATTTCGTGTTGAAAGTGACTATTTTTGTGAATGTGCTTCCAAAATCGACTGCCAGCACATTCAAATTATCCAACCCTTTAACTCCAACCTGCCTGCGGAAAGCCTCCACACCCGCATCATCAATCTTTTCTTCAACTTCAGAGATGTAAGATATATCATCAGCTGAGCTTACATCTTTATAAAAGTACCAGGGATATTTCCGGCGGATACAATCCACTCTTTCGAACTCATCTTTTACTTTCTTACCATTAAAAATATCGATACGGCAGGTTCCATCTACTACTTTTGTCTTACATTTGCCGGCTATCTCATACCGTTTATCGATAACTGTAACCTGTGGGGCTTGAAAGATACCGACCTGCAGAGCCAAATCCAGAGTATCGGGGCTGATCATCCCACATTCAGCTATAGGATAATTTTCTTCATCGATAAAATCGATAAGCATTGTTTCATAGCTCTTATTGTGATCCTCCCGATTTTCGCGTTTAGCGGCATCTTCCTTAGAAACAGCGTACTCAAAGAAATTATCCAAAGTAACCCGGCCCTGATAACCTCCGATAAGAGCAAGATGGAGAATGTTATACATCGCTCCTTTTTTCAGTTCATCCTTACGGGCAATAACCTTTGGATTATTCCATATATCAGGTCTTGGGCCTCGTTGATACTCCCTGAATACCTGCTTTGTAATTTCAGAAGTCTCAATAATATCCTCATCTTTTGCTTCATGGTGCGCCTCAGAGAAACAAACCGCATGAACTATATCCGGCGCCATAAACATCTGCCAGTATGTACTCATCGCATGATGCCCCTTCGCCTCGTTGAGGTTCGGGGGATAGCTGGAGAGGCCTCCTCGAGTCTCTTTAATAATATTGAAATCGTACCGTTCTGTAAGAGGAGCGATAAGCTCGAAAGCCGCCTGCATCTTTGCCAGATCGTATAGGGGGTAGATCTCCGGAGGCAGATCGAACATCAATTGCATAATGTAATGCTTAATGCCCATTTTCAGGGCGACTACTCCGCAGAGAACGTGATCTGTAACATACATATCATCCGAACAGCGCCGAAGCTGCCACTGATGAGGGTCGTTAATCTCTAAGGGTTTACCGATGGAGGCCCACCATCTCATAACCTTAAAGTGTTCCTCAAAACCATCCAGGATTGAAAGCGGTCCACGGCCGTCCAGACGATTGTAAAAGAATATGGGCACTGCAGGAAAAGCGATATTAATGGTTTCTTGAAAAATCTTGGCCAGCTCATTAAGCTCATCGGTGCCGGAATAGATCCTGGACATAGGATAATTGCCCCGCCTTGTAGCATTCTTCAATTCAATAAGATCTTCCTTGCCGCTGATAGGCACTCCGCCCTGTCCTCGTGAGTACTTAGCAGGGTCCTCCTCTCCCCGAACAAATTTAGCTAAAAACGCCTGAGATGTCTGATCAGGAGCTAAAGAGACAATTTCAATAGCCCCCTCTTCACTTATCTTCTTAACCCCTTCAACAGTCGGCGCGATACTCTCGGCCGCAACTCCAATATGAGCGCGAATAATAGGACGGTCCTCTATTTCTCTTACCTGCTTAATCCGTTCTAAAAGCTCATCCGACCAATTAATCTTCTCTTCCGTTTTTATCCAGGGTTTCTTTTGGGAAAAATGCTCGAGTTCTTCCATGGTAACATAGTCGTCGACTATAAGCTCAAAGAAATCGTGAAATTGTTCTTTCTCTTTATATTCTTCAGCTGTCTGCCCTAAATTAAAATGACGATCTCCGGGCGGGGAAAATTTATCCGCCGGGATGGGTTGGCCTGTCATAGCGCGAACCAAATTGGCCGCCGGACGGGTAGCTCCAAAACACCAGCGAATTTCACTCGATTTGGGATCCAAACCGTATTTATACGCGTTTTCCACCAGCTCCGAGATAAGCTCGTCAACATGAAGGTCGCCCAACCGGTAAGAAACCGCTACCACCTCCGGATTTGATTCCCGAATCTTATTAATCAGCTCCCCTACGGTAACAGCCGGACCCAACTTTATAGAAACATATTTTAACCCTAAACCCTCAAGCCACTCCGCAAATCTCTCTGTCCCTAAAGTATGAACACAAGGCTCCATGGAGCCGCAAAGTATTCTTCTTTTTCTAATTTCTTTATCCTTGTCCATCTTTATATCCTCCTTCTAAAAAGGTTGTTCTTTCCTAACCATCTCTACGACTGCCTGCAAACTCTCAAGACCGAAATTCTGGGGAATTCTTGTCTTTATTAAATCTTGCCCTCTTAATTTTCCATTTATCAGGTACTGTACACCCATCCATCTGCCGGCAGTCTCTATTACTTCATCTATTTTTGGAGTAGATACATCTGCCAGCTCGGCAATGGCTTTGCTTACCAGGAGCCCGTAAGGAATGTCTTCGGTTAAATACCTTGATTTAACATCGATTTGATATAATCCGTTAACAGGTTTTACAGGAACTCTAAGGGCCCGGTAGCTGGGATTGCTTTGAAACATTCTGAATAGAGTCGACTTATCCTCTATATTATCCGCATAAGATTCCAGCATCCACTGGGAGATAGAGATAACCTCTTCAAGCTTGACATCAAAACTTTCCTCAATGACTCTCTTTACCTTCAAAATCTCCCGGCTCATGGCCTCCAAAAGATCAGCCGTGTTCTTGTCGACACTCCGGTAAAAGTGCGGAATTTCATCTTTCTTATAGAGTTTGCTTAACTTGCCGGAGAAAGCACCGTACATAATTCCGGGATGAATAATCTGACCTTGATTATTTAAAGTGAGTTCCAACATATTACTGTAGGGTAAAAATTCCAGGTTTAATAATTTATTAAAAGCCCTTGAAATATTCTCTGCATAATGAGAGGGAAGAGAACCCACTCCCACCCTCATCTTTTGACCATATATCTCTACAGATTCTGCATATTCTTTTATTCGACAAGCCCATGGCAGGGTCTGGAAACCTGCTATTATAATTCCTTGCTTTTTGTTTTTATGCAGTATTGTGGAAGCCTGAAACTCGAAACCGCCCCGTGCCGGCAAGGCAGCCAAAACAGTTCCCTCCCGAAGATACGGCGCCAGAGAATTCAGTATATCCTTATGAGCAAAAGCCGGGACCACTAAAATTATCAGGTCCGCTTCTGCTCCTTCTTTTGGATTTGAGGTAATGAACAATCTGTCCATAGGGACTGAAAGCTCTTTGCCTTTATAAATAAGTGTAAAAGTAGTTTTTCTTTCCTTAAATGATCTGAATTGCTGGAATTCCTTATCAAGCGGCAGATACAAGCCCAGCCGTGAACCGGAATTGTTTAGAAGTAAAGCGATAAGCGCATGCGCTCCGTTGCCTCCCCCGCAGATTGTTATTCTTTGCCAATTCATGCTGCTAATGTTGTTTTTCATGGCTCTGACCTCTTAAGGCCTTTCCTGACCATCTCAGCCAGGATATTAACAATGGATACATGAATCGCTTTGGGAAGCCCGTCTACGCTCTTGCCCACGTATCCGCTGACTCCATCTATCAATCCGGTATCTGCGCAGCTTTGAAGAATTCCGCACTCCATGCTTTCATCATGAAATATCTCGAAGTCTCCTATTAATATCGCAAGACAGGCCGCTATGCCGTAGGCCCCCAATTCGATACAGTTGCCGTAACTAAGAAATCCGTCTCGGTCGCCGGGGCAATTCCCTCTCCACACGGGCAATTACATCTATTTCCGAATGGTATTCCCTTTTGGATTTCTTCCCTGATATTTCCCATGCCTATCTCATTTCCGCCATCACCGATCCCAATTGTCAGTATTCCTGCCCTTCTGGCCTCTCTGATTATAAGGTCTATCTTAGCAACATGCTCTGTTGTCTCTTCGCCCCGTACACTGTGTATGCAGCCCTTTTCATTCATCCCTCCCTTCTCAATCGAAATGATCGCTGTGGGCCGATATTTTTTTAATTAACCGGGTGGAAACTTCGGCTGCCTCATCGATATTTGTCGGGAAGCTTAAGACAGAAGCGGCATGTACGGGAGCTTTCAGTCCTACAGATTTAATAGCCTCTTCCGGCTTTACTACCTTGAGCATAGCTGCCTGAATAACGGTCTCCGTTGCAGTTAGGAGACCTTGTTCAATTAATATAACAGGCACAGCACCGCAGGCTTTATGAATCGCTCGAGCTAAAACAGCCGCACCCACAGGGCCGTCATTTTCCCCGATCTGTGTAGAGATCCAGGGCCTATCCGGCCAGCCGGTGGCAATGAGAACCGGATCTCCGGCTTTAACTGTGTCGGCTAAAGCATGAGCTGCATCTAAGGTCAGCGGAACATTGGTTTTCTCCCTTGCAGCTCGATAGAGCTTACGGATAACACCCCGCAGCGGCACATCTGTAGATATAAGCTGATCAATACCTTCAGAAATTTTTACCAATATCTCCGGCAGATTTTTAAGGTCATTATTCTTCATCTCTCAAACTCACATTAGTTAGACTTCTCATAGGTATTTTTTTACCTCCTCTACCGTCTCATTGAAGTGGCTCTCTATCTCAGTCCTGGCGCGGTTTTTGTCTTTGCCTTTAATCGCGTCGAGTATTCTGCGATGCTTGTGCAGATACTCCTTAATGTGCTCATAATTAGTGAAGTGCTTTTGGGCCGCTTCTTTCCATAGCTGCTGGCCTAAGATGCTTAGAAGGTAATCAATAATATTCTTTATGGGAGAGTTATTTGTAGCTTGAGCGATTGCCATGTGAAAATCTCTATTGGCTTTAAAATACCCATCAAAATCTCTTTTATTCACCGCCTCATCCATGCGCTTCAGAGCGCCTTCGATCTTTGAAATATCCTCATGATCCGCTTGATCGATAGCAGTATCTATAATGGCAGCTTCAAATATTTTTCGCGCCCTGTAAGCCTCAAATGGGCTTTCATGCTCTTCTAATAATGACAGGGCTTGCGATTTAACCAGAGTATTTTCTGCCGATCTTCTGATGTAAGTACCCTGGCCAATTATGCTTTCAACTATCCCTACTATCTGTAGGGCGCTTAGGGCCTCGCGCACCGGAACCCGGCTTACTCCCATTTCCTCGGCTATCTTCCTCTCCGGCGGCAGCCTATAACCAACCTTGTATTCACCTTTGCTGATTGCGTCTATAATCTGCTCCGCCACATGGGTGCTCTTCTTCTTAGTTCCCGTAGCTCTAATCCTTTCGAAAGAGTAGTGGGTGATATTCATATTATTTTATTGAATTCCTTTCATGATCTTATTTATCTTATGATATATTTCATCTTTCAGATGTTTCGGAGAATGCTCCTGCAAAATCTTCCTCACTTCATCTCTCGCTCTCTGCTGCATATCCTTTGGCTCTACTCTTTCTCGAATCCCCCCCCTGACAAGCCCTTCAGTCATGAGTTCCTCTTTAAAATATTTCGCTGTATGCTCCTTATCCATGAAGTTCCCGCCCGGTTCAACTTCCTCTATCAAGTCTAAAGCCAATCTTTCGGTATCTACCCGTATACCTTGCAGATAGCGGGCGATCCAGCTCATCAGCTCATCATCGATCACCAATTGTTCGAGGCAGAAGGTGAGTTTGGTTTCTGTGGTTGACAGGTTCACCAGGTCAATTCCAGCCAATATAGGAGGCAAAACAGTCATTATCCTCTCCATAACCGCTTGCGCATCGGGGGCTTTGGAATCGATCCCTGAGGACATGGCACAGGGTATATTGTAATGCTGCGCCAACTGAGCAACAGCAGAACCCAACAGCCCGATCTCTACTCCCCCTGCCAGGTTGAGACCGGTACTCATATCAGGAATCGATGAAGACATGCCATAGACAACGGGAGTGTGGGTGTTAATAAGTTGAGAGATCACGACCAGGCTCAGCACCTCAGCATTCGTGATTAATAGTTCCCCGGCCAGGGTTACAGGAGATGTAAACCCGGCTATAGGGTGTGAATGCAGCATTAAGGGCAGGCCTTTAGAAGCGAAGCCTTTGAGAACCTTCATCTGGCTTTCCACCAATCTCAGTGGGGCCGTTGCCTCACAAAGGGCGCTGATCACCGGGCGCTGCTTTAAGGCCTCCTCTCCCCCAGCCACAAGGGCTGCCATATCGATCACATCATCAATACAGCTGTCGTTGTGACACACGTAAAAAAGGTGTTTCTCTGTATTGCAAAACGAAGCGCCGGCAGCGTGGATATCTACATACTCTATGGGTACATCCAGGGGTGTAACCTGAAACATGGAGAGCCCGTGAATATTGGGCAGGGCATCGGCTACTCTGGCGCAGGCGGCCACATCATCTATTGTAGCTTTCCTGGCCTCCCGGGTTTCCGGGTCCAGAATACGCGTGGCGCCCCCTGGTATCCGCGCATAAACTCTGCCGCTGCCAAGGTGCATGTCATGTTCCTCGTTTCTCCCACAGAGGGTCACTAAACCGGGGGCCTTATCCACTGCATCCTCTGTCAGGTCCCGTGGTATCCTGGCTATATTCTTTGCGTGGTCTATTCCGCACCCCGCTTTGCCAAGCAATTGGACTATCTCCTCATCACGAATAACTATCCCTTTTCTCTCCAGGATCTCAAGGGAAGCCAGGTGAATGCGGCCAAGCTCTTGCCCTGTTAAAGGCCGAAGCTTACTGCCCTTGAGTCCGCTTCGATCAAAACCGGTCATCAGCGCACCTCCTATTATAGATCATCACAGAATGCCTTAAAGAATAGCTCTGGAGGCTGTATGTGTTTCGGGATAGAGTTTTACACATAGCTTTGGAAAAGATGGCAACACACACAGTGGCCGCCGCCCGTAGAAGCCAGGACCGGCTCATCGGTCTCACATATCTTACCTTTCTTCATGAAGCATCTTGTATGAAAGCCGCATCCCTTAGTGGAATCGATGGGAGTGGGAACCGTACCTTTCAAGATGATCCTCTTCTTCTCCTGACTTGCTACGGTCGGGATTGCCGACAGCAGCGCCCTGGTATAGGGGTGCAGAGGATTCTCAAACAGCTCCATGGTCTCAGCAATTTCCACGATCTTGCCCAGATACATTACCGCCACCCTGTCGCTTACGTAGAAGATCACGCTTAAATCATGTGTTATAAAGAGATAAGTAAGCCTGTATTCTTCTTGCAGTTTCTCCAACAGGTTGATTATCTGGGCCTGGATTGACACATCAAGTGAGGATACCGATTCATCGGCGACAATGAACTTTGGCCGCATAGCCAAAGCCCTGGCGATGCTGATCCTCTGTCTCTGGCCCCCGCTGAACTGGTGCGGGTAGCTGTTAATGTGACGCTCACTCAGCCCCACAGCCTTCAAAAGAGCGAGGACCTCCTCCTCTCTTTCAATCGGATTCATTAGCCCCCGGTTCTTTAAGGGTACGGAGATGATATTCCGAACGGTTTTGCGGGGATTCAACGATGCATAAGGATTCTGGAAGATGATCTGGGCCTTATGGCGGAACTGCATTAAGGCATCACCTGTAAGCTGATTTATCGCCTCTCCTTTGAAGAAAATTTTCCCCTCTGTGGGTTCGTAGAGCTTGAGAATCACCCTGCCCAGGGTAGTCTTACCGCAGCCGCTCTCCCCGACAAGCCCCAGGGTCTCATCCTTTTTTATTTCCAGACTCACACCGTCCACTGCCTTAAGGATTATATCCCTGTTTCCAAAGGCCCTGGCTAACAGACTTGGGCTCATGATGAAATGCTTCTTGATCCCCTCTATCTTAACCAGGGGGAGTTTTGCTTGTTTTTCTGTCTTTGCCTTTACTTCTGAACTCACAGCTTTTCCCCCTGCCTATTCATTAAGCACACATCGAATCCAGTGGTCGGTGCCCACTTTTTTTAGCCCTATCTCTTTTTCTTCACAACCGGGTGACGCCTTATCGCATCTTGGATAAAAGGCACATCCGTGTGGCAGATTGATTAGATCCGGAACACTTCCGGGAATAGATTTGATCTTGACCTTCTCTTTGGTGATCAGGGGGATAGACCTTAGCAACCCGCGTGTGTATGGGTGTTTAGGATCGTGAAGCACCTTACCGGTCGGTCCTTTCTCCACTATTTTTCCCGCATACATGACCATTATCTTGTGGCAGAATTCAGCGGCAACTCCAAGGTCATGGGTAACCAGGATCATACTGGCCCTGCGCTCCTTAGTAACCCTGTCTAAAAGCTCCAGTATCTGGGCTTGAATAGTTACATCCAAAGCTGTTGTCGGCTCATCGGCTAAAAGGAGTTTCGGCTCACAGGAGAGTGCTATGGCGGTTAAAGCCCGCTGCTGCATGCCCCCGCTCAGCTCGTGAGGGTACTGGCGGTAGTTCTCCTTAGGTGAGGGCAGTCCCACCTCATCCAGCAACTCCAGCACCCGGCTCTTCTCAGCTCTCTTGCCTGCTTTCCTGCCGCGCCGTGCAGATTTACCCATCTGGTTATCGATTATCCTGTGGATCTTAAGGGATTCGCGGACCTGTTCTCCTACCTTAAATACCGGATTCATTGTGGTCATCGGGTCCTGGAAGATCATTGCTATCCCCCTACCGCGGACGCTCCTCATCTCGGCTAAGGGCTTCTGCATCAGGTCCTGCCCCTTGAAGAAGACCTGACCTTCTATTGTCTTTCCGGGATACGCAACCAGCCTGAGTATGGAGAGCATGCTTACGCTCTTACCACTACCGGACTCCCCTACCAGGCCCATGATCTCGCCCTCCCGGAGCTCAAAATCTATATGATCAACCGCTTTCACCAAACCCCTTCGGAGGGGAAATACAGTAGTTAAATTTTTTACCTCAAGCAGTTTATTATCTTCGACCATTAATTGACCTTCAGCCGCGGGTCAAGGATATCGTGCAGGCCCTCACCTAACAGGTTGATGGATAAAACCAGTATCAGTATCGCCAGTCCGGGGAAGGTAACGGTCCACCAGATACCTGTGATGATATCTTGTTTTCCTAAATAAACCATCGAGCCCCAGGCCGGAGTAGGAGGAGCGACCCCCAGGCCCAAATAGCTCAAGGAAGCCTCCATGATAATCATGTAGCCCATTCTTAAGGTGGCTAAAACTATCACAGAGTGGATGATATTGGGCAGGATCTCAAAGACGATTATTTTGAACCTATTCTGCCCGGCTACCCTGGCAGCATCAATGTATTCCTTAGTCTTTTCTGATAAGAACTCCCCCCTGACCAGGCGGAAGAATTCCACCCATGCCTTAAAGATCAGGGCAAAAATCATGTTCATAAACCCCCCGCCCATCATAACCATGATAAGGATGGCAAAAATCAAGTAAGGAAAAGCCAGGAGCAGGTCGCAGAAGCGGGAAATCAGGTTGTCGAACCAGCCTCGATAATATCCTGCGATGGCGCCTAAAACGACACCTATAAAGGCAGAGATTCCAACTACCAGTATTCCGATCAATAACGAGATTCTCGTTCCGTAGATGACCCGGGAGAGCAAGTCCATCCCCATCCTGTCACAACCGAGGGGGTGTACCATAACTTTTTTTCCCAGATCTTTCAGGCTCAATAGATCTTTCCTGTCCAGCCTTCCCTGCTCGGTAAGCTTCCCCAGCTCTGCAATCATCTCCTGCATACTCATTACTTCAAGCCTTGTTAAATAATCTTTATCTATCTCTATCAATTCTCCCAACTCTTTCAGCACCTCCCGTTTTGCTTGCTTCTCCAGTCTCGCCAAATCTCCCTCATCCCGTGCCCAAAACGGCGGCAGCAAGCTGAGCTGGAGCCTCTGTTTGGTGGGATCATGCGGAGTTATTTGAGGAGCGAAGATAGCCGCCAGGACAAAAATCGTGATCACAACCGCCCCTAAGAAGGCGGAACGGTGAGCCACCAGTTCTCTCAGGAAGGAAGAGAGATTACTTAGCAGTATCCTGGATTTCGCCTTGTAAAGATCCATGCTTGAGGCTGTTATTGACAATTCGCCCATATTTTCGACTCCTACAGCTCGATTTTAGGATTGAGAAAGGTGTAAAGGATATCGACCAGTAGATTGGCCATAACAAAGGTCAAAGCATAGATCATCACTACACCCTGGATTATGGAGTAATCACTTTCCTTAATTGCATCCACGGCCAGCCTGCCCATTCCCGGCCAGGCAAACACGCACTCTATAATCATATTGCCTCCCAGCAGGACACCTATCTGGATACCCACTACTGTAACGGTAGGAATGAGTGCATTCCGGAGGGCGTGCTTCGTTACCACAAAGAATCCTCGCAGGCCCTTGGCCCTGGCCAGGGTGATGTAATCTGCTCTTAAGACTTCGATCATGCTGGAACGTAATACCCGGGCCACAATAGCGGCCAGAACAGCTCCTAATGCTATGGAGGGCAGGATAAGGTGCATGATGCTGTCAAGAAGTGCCGGGAGGTTGCCGGTGATGATGCTGTCCAGAATATGCAAACCCGTGATATTTTTCAAGCTTAACCCTAATATAGGGTCGATCCTTCCTGCCGTGGGCAACACCTTAAGTGTGACGGAGAAGATCAGGATCAGCATTATTCCCAAAATAAAACCGGGTATGGAGATGCCTACAAACGCGGCGGCCATGCTGGCTCTGTCTACGATTGAGTATTGCTTTACTGCAGAGACGATCCCAATAGGAATTGCTATGATTAATCCGAAGATAAGCGCTCCAAAAGCAAGCTCAACAGTAGCAGGAAACCTCTCTTTTATCAGATCCCAGACAGGTCTATGCTTAGTATATGAAATTCCCAAATCACCTCGCACAAGACCAGACAGGAAGAGGTAAAGTTGTACATGGAACGGTTTGTCCAACTTGAGCTCCTCCCTCATCTGCTCAAGTTGAGCATCTGTTATAAAGCCCGAATCCCCATACATCACATCAACGGGATCGCCGGGGATAAAGCGCATGGCTGTGAAGACTAAGATAGCTACCCCAATCATTATGGGAATAGTCATCAGTATTCTCTCAAGAATCTTGATAAGCCGCATACCTTACCCCTTCGTGTTCATCTCATAAGAGTAATGAAGGGAGCAAGGATCGGATAAAGGGACTTTATCATTCCCTGCTCCCCCTAAAAACTAAACGGTTAAATACTCCAGAAAGTAATGCTGCTATTGTATAGTAATGTAGTGTGCGTTGATGTAGTCAATCGGGTGCCGCCGGCAGCCTTTAAGCCCGGGCTTATACAACGCAGCAGCATCAATGCTGTAGCCAAAGATCCACGGCGCCTCATTGTAAATAATATTTTGAGCCTCAAAATAGATCTTTTTTCTCTTTTCCGTATCCGATTCAGATCTGCCCAGTGCAAGAAGTTGATCGAAGTACTCGTTGGCATAGCCGGAGAAGTTGCCGTTTGAACCGCTCTCAAGCTTTCTGTTCAGATAGCCTTCAGGATCGAGGGCTGAAGAGCCCCAATCACGTACGAACATTGACCTATTGCGGGCCAGAAGCTCCGGCTTGATTACCTTATACTCCCACATTCTGAGCGTGGCATCGATTCCGTTCTCTCTCAGATAGCCGACTACGGCCGTAGCCCAGTCTTCATGCGGAGGAACGGCATCCACAACCAGGCTGAATCCGTCAGGATAGCCCCCCTCTGCCAGCAGCTTCTTTACTTTATCAGGATCGTAGCCGTACGACAGAAGCTTTGGATCTACATTCTCCTCATAATCGAACAGAGGCCCTGCAAAGACTACTCCTTTTCCACCGTAGAGCGTATCGATGATCTCCTGGATGTCTACGCAGTAGTTCATCGCCTGCCGTACTTTCATATTATCGAATGGGGGTTTGGTAACGTTCATCTCCACCATGCGTCCCCGTGTACCGACTGATGTTGTCACCACTACATCGGAGTCCCCTTCCAGACCCAAAGCAGTGTTCAGAGATACCTCCGGAATGAAATCTACGTTTCCTGCCTTCAAGGCTGCAACCCGGCTGGCCTCCTCAGGCATCACCAGGATTACCACCTTATCCGCATTCCCGGGAAACTCACCATAGTATCCGTCGTAGCGCTCCACCACTAAACGTGTGCCGGGTACATACTCAATGAACTTGAATGGGCCGGCGCCAACAGGAGCGGCTTCAAACTTCTCACACCTTTTAGCCGGGTCCGGATCGAGCCCCTCGAAATAGTCCTTGGGGATTATCTGCTGATGTGAAAGCATCTTAAAGAGGATAGGCCAGGGTTTGGACAGGTGGAACCTGACGGTGTAATCATCTTTGCAGGTAACGCTTGTGATAGTTCCGGTCAAACCCTTCCTGGGACATGCGGCGCCGCATATGTCGTTATTGATGACTCTCTCAAAAGAGAATTTAACGTCTTCAGCAGTTAGAGGATCCCCATTGTGAAATGTAACATCATCTCTCAATTTGTACTCTGCTGTTAAATCATCGACAAAGCGCCACTCATATGCGATTTCAGGCTGGATGCTCATATCATTGTTCCATCCTGTCAGACCATCGTACATACACTTAATAACACCCTCAGTCATCCTGTGAGAGTAAGCTGCTGGATCTAAAGAGTGAATGTCCGCATGTATAGCTATAGTCAAAACCTTCTCTTCTTCTACCTCCGGCGCTCCTGTTGCTGCCAGTTCTCCTGCTGTAAAGCAAAAAAATAAACATACAACCAGAGCCAGACTCAGTAAACTTTTCCTATGCACTTCTGAACCTCCTCATTTGTATTTTGCGGGTTATCTTTTCATTGCCGCCCGCTTGTGGCAATTTTTAAGGCGTTTCACAAAAAAATTGACTGTTTAATTTGTTTAAGAACTCAATTGGTTTATTCCTTAAATCACCTGTGTACAAATTGGTATGACTGGTCTTACCATTATTTATTGAAACTTTAACACAACTCTCACCACTCGTCAAGCCGGTCTTGAGGTAGATGAATAAGAAAACTTATAATCTATTTCCCCCCGCCGGTAGCCGGAGATAAGCGGGAGCGCCGCCCACAGATCTGATAGGCTTGCCACGGGCAAAATCACGCTTGAACGATAACGTGCCGGGATGGGACAATTGACGCAGCCGCTTCAATATGTTATATGCCACACAACATGCACAAAGGTAAGCTATTCTATATCGGCAGCCTCCATTTTTTTGTGGACATCTACGCCCCCTTCTTTGCCCTCTA
>Ga0114923_10001392_pt1 | contig 16882 bp, 18 predicted proteins | sample SumtaG_FD_89578 | JGI IMG/M metagenome (GOLD analysis project Ga0114923, IMG submission 89578) | Deep subsurface microbial communities from Indian Ocean to uncover new lineages of life (NeLLi) - Sumatra_00157 metaG | ecosystem: Environmental > Aquatic > Marine > Oceanic > Sediment | place: near...
GATGAAATAATCAAAGCTGCAAAAATAGACGGTTCCGGATTTTTCAGAATATTCTGGAAGATTATTATTCCGGTTTCCGCGCCTGTCTTTGTGGTTGTTATTATCTGGCAAACAACCCAGATCTGGAATGACTTTCTTTTTGGTGTGGCTTTTTCCGGAAGTCAAAGTCAGCCCATTACAGTTGCATTAAATAATATTGTAAATACAAGCACCGGAGTAAAGGAATACAATGTGGATATGGCTGCAGCACTTATTGCAGGTATACCAACACTTATTGTATATATTGTTGCCGGTAAATACTTTTTGCGAGGGCTTACTGCTGGAGCAATCAAAGGATAATAAAAAAAGTAAATCTATTTTAGATTAGGATTTTAAATTATGGCATCTTTATCAGTTACGAACATTATAAAAAATTTCGGCACTACGGAGGTCTTAAAAAAAGTATTCCTTAAGGTGAACCATGGTGAATTCATAGTACTTGTTGGACCATCCGGCTGCGGAAAATCAACATTATTAAATCTAATCGCCGGATTGGAAACTATAACCAGTGGTGAAATCAAAATCGGGGGAACTGTTGTAAATGAGGTTAGGCCAAAGGACCGGGACATTGCAATGGTGTTCCAGTCATATGCGCTTTACCCGAATATGAATGTTCGTAAAAATCTATCGTTTGGCCTTGAAACAAGAAAAGTACCAAAGGAACAGATAAAAGAAGCTATTGATCGGGTTGCTAATATATTGCAGATTAGTGAGCTGCTAAATCGTAAACCTGCCCAGCTTTCGGGTGGGCAAAGACAGCGTGTTGCTATGGGAAGGGCACTTGCAAGGGACCCTGCTATTTTTTTATTTGATGAACCGCTAAGTAACCTGGATGCAAAACTAAGGGTAGAAATGCGTCTGGAAATTAAAATGCTTCATCAAAGGATTAAAGCAACTATTGTCTATGTTACACATGATCAAATTGAAGCTATGACTCTTGCAGACCGTATTGCTATAATGAAAGACGGGATTATTCAACAGTTTGATACTCCCCAGCAGGTTTATGATAATCCCAGCAACCTGTTTGTTGCAGGATTTATCGGATCACCGGCTATGAATTTTATTCCATGTGAGATTATAAAAGAGGATAAATACATAGGTGTAAATTTTAAGAATAGTAAGGAAAGATCCTCTTTCATTCATATTGAACGTCCGGATCTTAAATTGGATAAATGGCTTGGCAAAAAAGTTATTCTTGGTATAAGGCCAGAACAAATTGCAAGCGGATTTCATGAACAGGAAAAAAATCCACAGATTCATGAAATCGAATGTATTGTCCAGGTCCTTGAACCAACAGGCCCGGACACCCTGGTATTTATATTGATTAATGGGACTAAGGTCCTGTGCCGTGCTGATCCGAAAACAGTTAAGCTTCCTGGAGAAACTATGAAGTTAATGGTGGATGTATCAAAAGTACTGTTTTTTGATCCGGAAACAGAGAGAAGGTTAGGGGCATGTGGGTGAATTCTTACATCCGGCAGTAGAATCGATTCATCTATTATTCCATAGATTTTTCTTGTCTATCTTTTCGGCATTATTAGCTGATCAATGCTGGAATGTGTAATAATATCTACAAAGACTCGGTTAAAATTCTAAAACCAACATTTGTCCTGGTTCTCTTTTAGCCAATGCTGTTGCTTCTTATAATCAGGCATGGCTTTTTTGACCAGGGACCAAAATTCAGGTGAATGGTTATGCTCAATAAGATGGGCGAGTTCATGGATGCACACATAATCCAGTACCCGATCAGGGGCAAAGAGCAGACGGGTGGATATATTGATATTACCTTTAGTAGAGCAGCTTCCCCAGTTGGATTTATTATATTTAAAAAAGATATTGTTGATCCGCTGCCTGAACAGGTTGTTGTTGAGTTTTAATATCCTCTCTTGCAGCTCAGGAAGTCTCTCGTTAGCCAGGCATCTGCTTATAAGAGTGGAAATATGTTTTGCTCTTTTTTCCTCAGTAAGGTGGGTTGAAAGAGAGAGTTCTATGGTTCCTTTGACAAGTTTGGCTGAACTGCCTTTTTTATCTTTATAATCTATCTGTAATATATACTGGCGGTTGCCGGCATTAAGGATCTCACCGCTGTGGTACTCCCTGAGGTGCGGCATAAAATATCCCGGGTTGCTCCTCAAGGTTTTTTGGGCCCAGCCTTTAAGCTCTTCGAGGACCTCTGATTTCTTCGTTCTATTCAGCCAGTTGGGTATACGGATATATACTGCCTTCTTTCCTATTGAGACTGTTGAATTTTTTCTGCTCTCATAATAGACTTTTAAAGGATATTTCAGGCGGTCAACCTGGATATAATTACTTTTCATTAAACATTTATCATTTAAGCTATAGCCTGCATTCGATAGAGCTGGGCGTATACCCCCCGTTTTTTTAATAATTCTCTGTGGGAACCCTCTTCCACGAGCCGGCCCTTATGGAGCACCAGGATGCGGTCCATATGTTTGATTGTGGAAAGGCGGTGGGCTATGATGATTGCCGTTCTTCCTTCGATTAATCTGTCTAAAGCCTCCTGGATCAGTTTCTCGGTTTTTGAATCGATATTAGAGGTTGCTTCATCCATAATCAGGATGGCCGGATCTGTGGCAAAGGCCCGGGCAAAGGAGAGTAGTTGCTTTTGACCTGTAGAAAGAGATTTGCCCTGCTCCAGTATCTCCTGGTTATACTTCTGTGGAAGTCTTTGAATGAAGGTATCCGCCTTTACCGCCCTGGCCGCATCTTTTATATCTTGAGAGCTGAAACCCGGGCGGTTCAGGGTAATATTTTCGGCTACCGTGCCGCTGAACAGGAAAAAATCCTGGGGCACGGTAGTTATCCTTACCCTTAAATCCGTTAATGAATATTTACGTATATCAAGGCCATTGATCGCTATCGAACCTTGCTGAATATCATAGAGGCGGTTTATCAGGTTGATTACTGTGCTTTTTCCCGATCCAGTATGGCCGACAATTGCTACCTTTTCCCCTGTGCGGATGGTGAAGGAGAGGTCCTTCAACACCGGTTGATCCTCATTAGGATTATCCGGGTGACTATATGAAAACCAGACATCCTTAAAGGCAATCGCCCCGGTTGTTTCAACTTCAGGCTGCAGGGGCTCTACAGGGTCACGGATCAATATCTCTTTATCCATTAGAGAGAAAATTCTCTCCGAAGCAGCCATAGCCGATTGGAAAGTATTGAATTTTTCCGCCATCTGGCGCAGCGGCCGGTAGAACATATTGATATAAGAGAAAAAGGCAAATATTTCTCCGGGCTGAACGGAAATACCGAGCGTGAAGTGGGAGAATAATAAGATCGCAATCATTCCCATAATGGATACCAGTTCAAAAACAGCGAAAAAGATAGAGAAACTCTGTATGATTTTAAGAAATGAGGTTAGATAGTCCCGGTTATAGCCCGTAAAACGTTTTGTGCTGGGACCTTTATTGTCAAAAAGGATTATTTCCCTGATTCCGGTAATAGTCTCTACTAATGAAGTGTTTATCCTGGCATTTGACTTTCTTACCCCCCGGTAACCCCGGCGGATACTGGTACGGAAAAAGGCGGTGGTTATAATAAATATTGGCAGGGTAAGAAAGGTTATCAGGGCCAGTCTGAAGTTGATGGCCAGCATAGCGGTTAAGATAAAACCGATTTTCAACAGATCCCCGATAATGGTAACAATTCCGTATGAAATAAATTCCCTTATTGCTTCCACATCGTTGGTTATATTGGTCATAACCGCACCGACCGGGGTGGTATCAAAATAGCTGCTGTCAAGGTGAAGGACCTTCTTAAACACATCAAGGCGTATATCAAAGAGAAGCCGCTGACCCAGATATTCAATTATATAATTGAAGAAGACCTCTACTATAAAAGCTGCGGTAACTACAATTGCCAGGGTAATTCCCAGGCGGAGTAATCCGGATAAATCATTGTTCAGGATGTGCCGGTCTATTCCCACCTTAATCAAATAGGGATGAAGCACATGTAACAGATCCATAGCAACCATCAGTACCAGGGCAGCCCCAACCAGGAGTGAGTTCCTGCCAACGTATGGCGCCATTCTCTTGAGCAGGCGCCAGTCCAGGCCATCTTTTTTCATCCGTTTACCCGCGCGATATTAACATGCTGGATCTTCCAGAGATGGGTATATAATCCTTTCTGACGCAGCAATTCAAAGTGGGTGCCTTTTTCTACGATATTTCCCTTATCAAAAACGTAAATAATGTCACTTTCCTTTAATACCGCAACCCTATGGGCAATCAATAGAATGGTTTTATTTCCTTTTAAACTGCGGATATTCTTAAGTATCTCATTGGCTGTTTTGGAATCAACACTTGACAATGAATCATCGAAGATCATAAAAGAAGAATTTTTTCGAAAAGCGCGGGCTATGGCAATTCTCTGTTTCTGGCCGCCGGAGAGAGTAATACCGCGCTCACCCACCATCTGCTCATAGCCTGAAGCAAAAGATCTGATATCCCGGTCTATGCCGGCCTGTTTTGCTGCATTTTCAATATCAGCCGGATCAGTTTTTAAAGAAGCGCTTAAGGCGATATTGTCGGCAACTGTAGCCGAAAACAGGAAAGGTTCCTGCGGAACAATAGCTATTCCCCGGTAAAGACTCTGTGGATCTATATCACGAATATCACAATCATTAACATAGATCATGGAGCGTTCCGGTTTTATTATCCCGGTCAGCAGGTTTACAATAGTGGATTTGCCACTGCCCACCGAACCGGTAATGCCGATAACCTGGCCTGGTTTGATCTCCATATTGATCTCTTCCAGGGCATCGCTTTCTGAAGCAGGATATCGGTAGTTGAGGCTGCGCATGGAAAAGTACATGGGGGTGTCGCTATCCAGCAATATCCAGTCCTTCCTCTTTTCCACCGGGTAATCAAAGATGGCCGCTATCCTGGAGAGCGCGCTTATGCCCTGCTGTAATAGAGCCATAACCCAGCCCAGGGAAATTACCGGAAAGATAAGAATTGCGATCATGGTGTTGAACTGCAGAAGCTGCCCAAGAGTCATTCGTGCGGAAATAATATCCCTGCCGCCCAATAGAAGTATAACCAGTTCAATAATGGCGAAGATGTAAATAAAAAAGGGACGTATAAAACCGCGAATTCGTACCAGTTTCATCTGGCGATTTATATATTCCCGGTTGATCTCCTTGAACCTTTGAGTTTCTATTTCTTCCAGGGTATTGAGTTTTACCGTATTTATTCCGGAAACCACCTGCCAGGCCCTGCTGTTTATCCTGCCTATATGCTCCTGAATGCTTTTAAACAGGGGTCTCATTCTGGGCATAACTATGAGAATGAAGATAACCAGCAGAGTAAGAACTGAGCCGATAATGGCCATCAACCTCGCATTTAAATTGACCAGGATAGGAATAAAGAGTGCCAGCCTGCTTATTGAGTTGGGAACATACATAATTCCCGGGCCCAGCAGGGTCCGTACATCATTGAGATCATTGGTGCATCGTGAAATAAGATCACCGGTCTGGTATTTTTGATAGAATTCGAAGTCCAATTCCAGGATTTTTTCATAAAGATCCTGGCGCAGGGAATATTCGATCTTTCTGGATACACTGATTATCATTTTACGCATCAGGTACATGCAGAAGGCAGTAACCGCACCAAAAAAGAGAACATACAAGGTATAACTCCTGATTTCTGAAAAACGGTTGGCCCCGATGATCTCATCGAGAATTTTCTGCATATAGAGGGGTACGCGGCTGTAACCGTAGTTCTGCAGGATCATAAAGACAAAACCGCCGAGCAGTACCGGGTAGTGTGATTTTAGATATGGCAGAAGTCTCCTGAGCGTTTTTATAAAGCACCTCCTGTGTTAAAAGCGGTGCGGCAGAGTCCGCGCGCTTGCACGCTGGTATCTGTTAAAAGTAAGAAGGGGATTCTTAAATGAGATTGTGCGGGGTTATAAGACAACCTTAATTCCTTCTGGTTCTCTTTCCCCGGTAATGTCTCTTTCTGTATGATGAAGAGGATGCCGGATCGGGTTCTTTACCCAACCAGATGGGGTGGTCAATCCGGTTGACCCTGAACATCCTCTTTAAAGAACCCAGATCCCTGCTGGTAACCATGGTCACGGCAATACCAACCCTGCCCATTCTTCCTGCACGTCCGGTGCGGTGAGTATAACTTTCGTTGCTCATTGGGAAGTCAAAATTAATAATATGACTGACATGGTTGAAATCCAATCCACGGCCTGCAAGGTCAGTAGCCACCATATAGGTAATTTTATGGTTACGGAAACGGCGGATAATTGAGGTACGCTTGGACTGCTCTAAACCGCCGTGGATAAATTCAGGGTTTTTCAGCTGCGATTTAATCTGCCTAAAAAGTTTTTCAGCGCTGAAACGGGAATTGCAGAATATAATTGCCTGAGATATCGATTCTTTCTGTATATAATCCTGCAGTGCATTGAGTTTGCCTGAGCCCGTCACAGAGAGAAAGTGATGCTCAAGCGACTGAGGGGCGACCTGTTCCAGGTTCAGCTCAATAACCACAGGTTTGTTCAGATAACTCTCGGCCAGTCTTTTAACTTCATCAGGCATGGTAGCTGCAAAAAGCAGTATTTCGTGTTCATGGACCAGGCAGGAAAGAATAAAATCTATATCTTCGGCAAAACCCTGCTTCAGCATTTCATCCGCCTCATCCAGGATCAAAGTTTGCACATCCGAAAGGGATATATAGCCGCTGTACAGCATATCGATCAAACGGCCGGGTGTTGCAATAAGGATATGCACATTGCTTGCCAGTTTGGCCTTCTGTATGCCCATATCAAAGCCGCCATACACGGCAAAGGGCACAACCTTCATATATTTGGCGATTTTGCCGATCTCCTCCACATACTGGAGGGCGAGTTCCCTTGTGGGTACGAGTATCAATGACTGAATAGTATTTGAGGAAGGGTCGATGCGCTGGACAAGGGGTATTCCGCAGGCGCTTGTTTTGCCTGAGCCGGTTTCAGCAGTTGCCAGCAAATCACGGCCCTGTAGAATATGGGGAAAGGTTTTTTCCTGTACCGGGGTTAATTCCTGATAACCCATTTCCCGTATTGCTTTCAGGATCAAGGGGTTTAAATTAAGTTCTGTAAATTTCATTATACTAAGATAATATTATTATTGAAAAAAAACGACCATTAATCGCTGCTCATTTCAGCTGATCAAGATATAATAGCAGGATTAACAGCCCGCTGCAGGTGTTTATTTGCTTTACTGGCAATAAATGCCTTTATCAAAAGAAAGTAATCTGTTAATCTGGAGTAAGCAAGTGCAATGATTGATTTGTACAATTTTGGTAAAATTGTCATAAACGGCAAGGCCTTCAATCAGGATGTTATTATCTATCCTGATAAGGTAAATTCTTCATGGTGGCGCCGGCAGGGCCATAACCTCTGCTGGGATGATATCCGGGAGATCATAGCTTTTAAGCCGGAGATCCTGATAATAGGGCAGGGCAAGCCGGGACTGATGAAGGTCCCTGCGGATATTCGTACGCGAATAGAGGCACAGGGAATAGAGCTTTTTATTGCCGGCACTGTGAAAGCGGTGCAGCAGTACAATTCAGTATGCGTCAGGAACAGAGCTGTTGCGGCACTGCATTTAACCTGTTAATAAGGAGTAATAAATATTGGATATGATACATATGAAAATAGATGTGAGAGTGCCTGAGGATATGTATAATTTTATGATTGATGATGCGAATCTCATGAAACTCAGTTTTGAGGGGCTGGTGCTATTATATATCAAGGAGCGTATGGAGAAGGAGAAGAAGGGCAAATAACAGAACTTACAGTCAAAGGAACAAGAAATGAAAAAAGGATCATTCCTCTATTTTATCTTTCTGCTCAGTCTATTTCTGATTTTTTCAGTAGTACTTTATGGGCAGGATGAAGAAGAATCAAGGGAGCCCGTTGATCACAATATCGGGTTTATCTTTAATCTTACCGGTCCTCTGCTGGAAATCGATGAATCCGGTGATGGTATTCAAAGCGGTCTCGGTATTAAATACTGGCTCAGCCGGAAGATGGCTTTGAGGGGATTGCTTGATCTTTACTACGTTAACGATTCAACTGTGAGCACTTCAGATCTGACTGTTGGGTTGGCGGCAAGTCTTGAATATCACTTTACAGAGGGAAAGGTTTCACCCTATACAGGCGCTACGGCAGGGACCCGGATCTCAACAGGTACGGTAAATAATCTGGTTCTCTATTTTGGCGGCCTTTTAGGGGTTGAGAGGTGAAGCTTCTTGATTATCTAAGCTTGTATGGTGAATACAGCCTGCTGGCAGCCATGGATGAGCCCATACTGGAGATCGACCTGGGTATCGGGAACGGCTCCCAGATCGGTTTGATAATTTACCTTCCATAGGGCAATAATCCGCCTGAATTTTTCTCCTGTTTTGAAAGCTCATTATAATCGCTCATAGGCACTTATATTATACACGATTATATAATTATTTTCTGAATATTATCAGCCCTCGGTACGGGAAATTTTATCCTGAAATACAATATCCTTATTCCGGATAAGCCGGGGCAGATCTCCGGCGAACCCTACTTTTTCACCCTTTACAATAACCAGACCGAGTATGCCCCTTATAGAGGATACTCTGTCTAAGGTTTCAGGGATATCTTCAGGTTCGTGCACCAGGTTACAGGCAAGGGTAGCTGCAGCATCGGCCAGTGCTCCATCAGCGGACACTACTGTGGCAAGATCGCAGTTGCCGAGGCTTAAAGAATGTCCCATCCTACCGGATGATGAACACACGGCCACAGGCATTTCTCCGGGCTGCACTTCAAAAGCGAGTTTATCTGATAAATCATTATTCCCTGCATACAGCCCCACAATTACCTTTTTCCGGGAACAGAGGAATATATCTCCACCGTTCTCTACAATTGCTTCAACCGCTCCGGCTGCCAGGGCAGCTTCAGCCGCCCTCTGGGCTGCGGCGCCTGCTACAGCGGCCATGGGACCCACTCCTGTTAATACAGATGCTGAATGCATACACTGAGCTATATCGGGTGCCCCGGGCAGAAGAGGCAGAGGGTTTAACGCAGAGGCAAACTCCGGATGCCGCTTAATGTATGCTTCTAAGAGATTTCGCTGTTTTTTGATTCCCCGGATGATCAGGTCTATACGAGTGGAACAGATATGAAAATTGGCCTGCTTATAAGAATATTTCTGATAATTCCGTATCATTGCCGGGCTGTTATATTAAAAAATAGTAGAACAAGCGTCGAAAGGACAGTTGCCGATACAGCTTAAACATTCCACGCAAAGGCTTGAGTCGAAATCCACTCTTCTTGTTTTTTGATCCGCAATATACAGGGCATGTGTCGGACAGTGGGTAATGCAGTTGCCGCAATGGGTGCATTTGGAAGAATCCCAGCTCACACCCTTGTCCGCCTCATTGATCTTTACATCACAGGTCTCGACAAATGCCATGCCCTTCTTAATATCCTCTTCAGTGCCCGTGACATCCAGAACAAGGTAGCCGTACTCTTCCGGAGTTACTTTTGCCCTGAAAATATTTATAATCAAATTGTAATCCTTCACAAGATGATAGACTATGGGTTTCTCTGTAACACTTTGAGGGAAATAAAGGAGCATTTTTTTTGTAATCATTGGTTTTTCCCCCTTATCTCAAGCGATTTCATAGGTTGGCCTATCGGCAGCTTGCGTATTGGCTGCGACAGGAGGAATTCGCCCCGCTTGATTTCATCCCTTAACAGGCAGGCTATCTCATGAGCTTTTGCGTATGAGGAAAGAGAGCCGACTTCCACCTGGCGCCCGTTTATACGGATTTCCCCTGATCTAAGCTCTTCGTAGCTTACCTGGCAGATAACTTTTCCGGTTTTATTTGGGTAATCGCTGCTGTAATCGATTACCTGTGCCTTAATATCCCTGTCCCTTACGGTTGTATGCTTCAATAGCTCTGGTGTAAGTATAGGTATAGGTATTCCGATTCCCAGGGACAGAGAAACTCCGTAGCCGACAAGACTTAAGCCCCGGACATACTCAGGATTCATTTCCTTCATATTGCCTGTTAAAGCAAGCGTACCGGCCCCCTCTGTGGGTACCTGGTTCGGAGTGCGGCTGCAGACCGATGTGTGCTGGGTCCCTTCTGCATATACATGCCCTTGAGCGCCGGCCAGCCAGACACGGGTGCCGATGCCTATAGTCTCATACATGGGGTCGTTCAACAGGGGAGAGAGCTGTCCTGCCGAGCAGTAGGTCAGGTTCTTCATTTCAGGCTTCAGGAGACCTAGATATGTATAGATCGGTTTGTCAGAGCAGTTTATTGCCACATTGTAGTTCTGATAGCAATTCCGAGGGTTCACCATAATCGCCTGGTTCAGATCATTTATGTCAAACCAGGTTCTGATCTCCCGCTTTGGATAATCATCAGTCCCGTAAGAAAGAGCGAAGAGCTGTAACTTTTCACCAGCCACAAGTTTTTCGATTACATGCCCTCCCCCGAATCGGAACTCCCCCGGGTAGTACATATTTGCAGGATCGTTGTGCCTGAGCTGTGTTGCGCCCAGGTACATATCCACTGCCGCAATACCGCAGTACACGGCTACATCATCCAGCCAGGCTTCTGTAATCCTGATCTTGGGTTTGCTGTGCCCGAAGTTCAGAAAGCAGCCTGAAGAACACATGGGGCCGAAAGTGGCTGTTGTAACTACATCAACTTCGTCAGCCGCGGCTTCAAGGCCTTTCTTTTCAACGTAATCGATGATCTCTTCTGCAGTAAGTACAACAGCTTTCTTTGACTCTATTTTTGAGTTAATCTCCTCATACGTTTTCATCGATTATACCTTTATATATATTTTTATACCTTAATGCTACCTTAGCAATTTTAAGCGTCTCTGAATAGTGCTTTTTTAAGGCGGGTTTATTGAATGGTACGTGAAGCGGCGGCTTAAATCCGTAGAGATTGCAGAGAGTTTTATCTTTACCAATGAAGTCGCCTCCCACTTCACCGTCATAGCCGATGCCCTGCTTAACACCCGCGGACAGGGATATTTCCTGCAGGGTGATTTTGGATCGGGTAAATCCCATTTTCTGGCTGCTGTTTATGCCTGGCTTGCCGCAGAAAAAGGCGGGCATATCCTTTCCGAAGGTCACGGCGGTCTCAAGGGCTTTTAACCTGGAGCCTTTCAATTATTTTCTGATCACCCTTTAACTGGTAGAGTATCAGTCCCCCATAAAAGGAAGCAGTATTATCTACTCCACTTGGTGTTCCGTGATAACCGAATTCCCCTTCCCAGCCCACCTGGTTGATTTGATCAATAGTGAGACCTAATTTGAATTCATCATTTAGAGCTCTTGCTAAAGACACACAACTGGCAGCACTGGCGCCAATGCCGCTGCCGGCTAGCAGATTTCCGCCAAAGGTAATGCTGATCGGTGTTTTCTCGACATCAATCTTCATTACCTCAAGAATGCCGTTAATGGATTGGATCTGTTGCTTTTTTTTACTATTTTTTTAGCCTGGCACTTCTATTCTTTTGTCTTCCAGAGTCCAGCCTTTGCCATTAATTCTTTTCACTGTGGCAACAGTTTCGTAACCAATCGATGAGACAATGGCTGGGACCTCTTCTAACACAAACTGGTCTCCTATTAAAATTGTCTTACCAAAACCCGTTCCTTTTCCCATAGAAGCATCTCCTTGTATTTTATGGATTGTTTTCCTTATGTTGCAGGTTTACCGGATTCATGCTGTCTTTTATGAATCCGAGGATAAATTAACTAATTACAGGTAGGGTATTTCAGCCTGGCTATTTGCTAAGACCTCTGTACGCCTTTAAATAAAAAAATTGCTTGACAATAATCGATACATATAGTATGCAAATAGTATGCAAATAGAATATGATATGTATTATATTAAAACAGCCTGTTCTTCAGAAATCAATATCAATTTGGCGAAATCCTTCAGCCATAAATATTGAAAGAATAAAAAGAGGAAGTACATAAACACTATGAAAGTTGCAGTGATGGGCGGAGGAAATGGTTCTCATACGATAGCCGCAGATCTTTCTCTTAAAGGCCTTAAGGTTAATATGTTCGAGCTAGAGATATTTGCGGAACAGATAAAAGGGGTGTTTGAATCCCGCCAGATAGAAATATCAGGTGTAGCAGGCCAAGGAAAAGCTCAACTCAATCTTGTTACAACGAATATTAAGGAAGCAATTGAAGATGTTGAAATAATCTTTATTCCCCTACCTGGATTTGCAATTAGTACATATGCCGAGCTATTAGCGCCATATTTGAGAGAGGATCAGTTTGTAATAATTATGCCGGGTACATTGGGAACTCTTGAATTTAGGAAAATTCTTATAAACAAAGGTAATAAAAAGGATATTGTATTCGCCGAGATTGGAGGCCTTCCTTTTGCTACTAGATTGGTAGGTCCCGGCAAAGTAAAAACATTTCATATTAGGTCGGTCTGTCCATTTGCTACCCTCCCTGGCAATCAAGCAAGTTTAGTTTATAACAAAGTAAAAAAGCTTTATCCCTCCTTTAGAGTTAAAAATACCGTTGTAGAAACTGGACTTGGTTTTCTTAATCCCGTTCTTCACCCTGCAGGGGCTTTACTGAATGCAGGAAGGATTGAGAGGGCTCACGGCGATTTTTATATGTATGAAGAAGGCATGACTCCATCGGTCATTAAAGTAATTGAATCGATAGATAGGGAGCGGCTTGCAATAGGTGAAAAGATGGGAATAAAACTGCCATCAGCGGTTGAGATGATGGTGGAGTCAGGTTATGGGCCTAAAGGAACCCTATGGCAATCCATGAATGGAAGTGAGGGTCTTACTCCAATAAAAGGGCCTGATTCATTAACCCATCGATATGTCACTGAAGATGTTCCCTATGGTTTAGTGGTATGGGCAAGTATGGGTAATGCAGTTGGAATCGAAACCCCTACCATGGACGCTCTTATTGAGATTGGAAGTGTCATCATAGGTAAGGATTGCTGGAAAGAGGGCAGAAATCTAGAGAAGATGGGAATTGAGGGATTGAGTTTAAGACAGATTATACGTTATCTGGAAACGGGAGAACATCCGGATATGTAGTGTGTATAAAAAGAACTTTTTATGGAGATGAAGACTATTACTACTTGTTTTGTAATGTGATAGCAGAAAGGAGGTGATGTTAAAGCAATTTTGGATTAAAAATTTTGTTGGAAGGAGGCATTCCTGAAGTGAGGGAAGTAAAAATTCACTTCTAATAAGATCTTTCAATTTTGAAAGATTCGAACGAAAATGTTTAGGAAAAGGATTTATGGAGGTAATTCATGAGAAACTTGGTAAAATCATTTGGAACATTGATTTTAGTGGCCTGGCTGGTGCTTTTCGTAGGGTTTGCAACAGCGGGCGGTAAAGAAGAAGAGCCTGCTCCTGCCGAAGAGGCTCTAAAAGTTGTCACCATACGGGTCTGGACAATTGGGCCGGACAATCCAGCTCTCGGGCGAAAAACCGCGTTTGACGAGGCTGGAAAACGCCTGAATAAAGATCTTGAAGCCGAAGGTTCGAATATCAGGGTCAATGTCGAAGCGGAGTTCAACTCGGTAAACTGGTCCTCGTTCAAGCAGAGGAATCTACTGGCGCTGCAGACAGGGGATCCTGAACAGATCGCCGATATCATCATGACCGGCCACGAAATGATTGGACCATACTCTGTCGCCGGCTATATCGTTCCTTTGGATGACTATATTGCCCGGTACCCCGAAGTTTACAACGATATCTTCCCCGCTCTATGGGCTACCGGGGAATTCAAGGCCAAGATCTGGGGGATCCCCCGGGATTCTGAAGGTCGGCTGATCTGGATTCGCAGAGACGTCCTCAAGAAGATTGGATGGACTGAGAGTGAGATTGACGGCTTGCGTGAACGTGCGTTTGCGGGTGATTTTACCCGGGATGATCTGTCGGATCTGGCCAAAGATATCAAAGATGCAGGTGTCGTTGAAACCACGATGATCCACCGGCCCACCCCTGGTGTTGACTGGTTGGGATTAATCTGGAACTACGGAGGGAGATTGTCAGACGAAACGACCGGTAAACTGGTTGTAACAAAGTCGGCCTGCCTGAAGGCCCTTGAGTACTTGGACAAACTTGTCAATCAGTTGGGGGTCGTTCCCAGCTCAATGACCAACTGGAGTTGGCCGGATATCAACGGTTCCTTTCTCGAGGGGAGGGCCGCGCTCTATTTGACCGGGGGTGTCTGGCAGTGGCTTGGTTGGCAGAAAGACCCGTGGAACTTTACTGAAGAGTGGCTTTTCGAAAACATCACCTGGATCCCATACGCCGCTGCTAAAAAGGGCGGGAAACCTCTGTCGGTATCCCATCCATTGACATGCATGCTCACCAGTGTTTCACAGAACAAGGATCTGGCCTTCAGGCTTCTAACCTATCAATATGCGCCCGACCTCCAGGCCGAGTCGGTACTGGCCAGTGGTCACTTGGCCATAGGTCAATCTATACTGGAGTACCCTGCCTACAAAGAAAATCGCTACAGGAGTGAAGTAACCAGGCTCCTTGATGTAACCCGAATCAGCCCGAACCATATCAAGGCACCGTTCCTCTGGGAGGCGTGGATGGATGCGATAAAAGCGGTTGAGACCGGCGCCATGAATCCCTCGGGAGCATTGGACTTTTTCGTCGCACGGATGCAGCAAGAGCTGGGCAATGAGGTAATTGTGGAAGAATAGTCGGAAACGGTAACTACGGGGTCTCCGCCCACAGGCGCAGACCCCGAATTCTTTGATCATCTGGAGGTGCATTAAAATGAAACTGGCAGCGATAGGCAAGCTCTATCTTTTTTTTCTCCCTGCCTTAGTTATTATCCTTATCTTTTTCGCGATCCCGGCAGTTACCACCGCTATCATGGGTTTTACTAATATGGACTTCCAATTCAAATGGAATTTTATCGGCTTCGGAAACTATGTGAAAATGGTCAAGGATTTCCTGATCTGGCCAATATGGAGGGAAGGTAAACTTGCCAGGCCCAACATTATTATAAACACAGCCATCTGGGTGTTCGCAACTCTTCTGATCAACACTATTTTCGGACTAATATTAGCGATCCTGACGACGAGCATCGAAAGACGGGCCGGCACGTTCTTCAGAGCCATCTGGCTACTACCGCGTTTTACTCCAATGATTGTCTACGGGGTTATTTGTCTTTCCCTGTTGCTACCAACCAAAAGAGGGATTTTCAACGCAGTCAGAGGGGCCGTGGGACTGCAACCTCTGGACTGGATCTCTCTTTATCCAATGGCGGTGGTCATCATAACGGGCGGGTTCATTGGGGCCTCGATGGGAATGGTGATCTTGGCCTCGGCGATCGATTCGATCTCGGAGGACCTCCGTCGAGCGGCGAAGGTGGATGGAGCAAGCTGGTTTCAGGAGATCAGATATATCATCCTGCCCCTAATCCGCTGGCCGTTGATGTTCATTACTGCTTATCAGACCTTGTCGCTGCTAACTTCGTATGAAAGTATCCTGGTGATTACAAAAGGCGGGCCGTTCTTCGCCTCAACCAATTGGTCTCTGTATGCCTATAAAGCTGCTTTCGATGTTTATTCAGGAACTTATGCCTATGGATATGGAGCTGCTCTGGCCACAATTTTGGTCATTATCGGCATAATATTTTCGATAGCCTACTGGCGCATCTTCAAATTCAAAGAGATGATGTCCGAACCGAAGATCGAGGTGGAATGAAATGGAGGAAACGGCAGATAAACAAATCAAGGTTGAGAGGGCTAAGGTCGCCCGGATTCAGGATTTACAGGGAGAGACGACATTCACGTTTGATAGGGGTATGGTCCTCAGGGATAAGTCGAAGGAGCGGGCTTTGAAGATCGCCATGTACACCTTCCTGATAATCACAGCCACACCAATTTTCCTGGGCTACGCCTGGATCTTTGTTGCTTCGTTCAGCAAGGAAATGACCTTTGGGATCATTCCCAAAGGTTTAACCATAAAACACTGGCGTTTCTTATGGCAAGCACCCAACCAGGTTATGCCCATCGTCTGGCCGGTGTTTCTAAACACTCTGTTCCTGGGCTTGGGAACGGCGTTTTTGTCCGTGCTGATCTCCACGCCGACAGGTTATGCCCTCTCCAGGCTAAAGGTTCCCGGAAGAAAATTGTTTTTGGCTTTGACCTTAATCCTCCACGCCTTTCCGGGGATCAGCCTGTTGATCTCCCTGTTTTGGGTGCTCCAGAAGCTACACCTGCTGAACTCAATAATGGGGGTGGTCATGGTTAATGCGGGGTTGATGAGTCCCTTTTGCATCTGGGTGATGAAAGGGTTCTTCGATGGCATCCCTTGGGATATCGAGATGTCGGCCTTTGTTGACGGAGCCAACCGCTTTCAAATCTGGTATAAGGTGATGCTCCCGCAGGTGCGTCCCGGTATATTCGCCATCTCGATCTTTTCCTTCATTATGGGTTGGTCTACGTTCATCTATGTGCTCGTTTTCATTCTGAAGAAACAGGGTTGGACCCTCTCCTCCTATATATACGCCATCCTCGGTGAGTACCGATTCGTGGATTGGGGCTTTCTGGCAGCGGCGTCAGTATTTTTCATTCTCCCGGTACTATTCTTTTTTGTATTCACCAATAAATACCTGATGAAGGTGACTATCGGAGGGATGAAGGGAGGAGGTTAGAGCTGAGGCTTTGGTCAAGCTTTATCATGCGGACGAGAAGCTAGGCAGTATGGTCGCTGCCGGCGAGTTTGATTGTATATCGAGAATTGATCTCGTGGTTAAAAATATCAGACTGAAGTAAGGATAGAATAGGAAGCAGGA
>Ga0114923_10001393_pt1 | contig 16880 bp, 18 predicted proteins | sample SumtaG_FD_89578 | JGI IMG/M metagenome (GOLD analysis project Ga0114923, IMG submission 89578) | Deep subsurface microbial communities from Indian Ocean to uncover new lineages of life (NeLLi) - Sumatra_00157 metaG | ecosystem: Environmental > Aquatic > Marine > Oceanic > Sediment | place: near...
TATTATACAAATCAAAACTTATCCCCCGATGGTTATCTATTTGGGGTCTTTTTGGTGCGGTAGCTATATTAATTGGCTCTATGCTGTATACATTTACTGATACATCTGAAGTGATAGCAATGCTTCTGATTATACCAATAGCCGTACAAGAAATGGTATTTGCAATATGGCTTATAGTTAAAGGATTCAATTCATCTGAAATTGCCTCAGTGCCTACCAAAATAAATAATTAATTATTGATTTTGAGTTAATCTAATATAAAACAGGTTCTAATATTGTACCATCCCCGGAGGGAAGCTAAGATATACTAAGGAACAGCTGATAATCTTATTGGCTCTACTACTGGAAAATTATCCCAAAACCAGGTTCTAACTATGTCCAATCAGCCCAACACTGTTTGTATATAGTATGAAAATCGCTCTTTGAGCGGTTTTTTGATAGAATTAAAAAATGAAAACAAAGATTTTAATTATCGTAATTTGTTTGAGTGTCGGAGGATTTTTTGTTTGGGAAAATTTCTTCCTTCCCGAAGATGAAAAAGAAAAAATCGAAGAGGAGATTGTAAAAGAAAAAGGGATTCCAGAAGAGCAAGAAGAGAAAGAAGAGCAAGAAGAGGAAGGAGTGGCTTTAGAAAAAGAGGAAAAACTCGCCTTGACCGTTACTCAACTTACTTTTTTAGATGATTTCATTGCTGATCCAGACTGGAACTTCAATGGAAGTCAAATTGTTTTTTGCATTAAGGCAGGAGCGGCATCAACATTGCATTTAGTTAATATTGATGGAAGCGGGCTCAGAGAAATCGGTCCAGGCTTTGATCCATCTTGGAGTCCTGTGGGGGATAAAATAGCCTATGAAATGAATGGACAGGTTTATACTATGAATTCAAACGGAAAAGATATCATTCAATTGACATCTGGATATAGTAGCGTTCAGCCTGCCTGGAATCCAGATGGAACTAAAATTGCATACACTTATTACGGAACTGGAAAACCATCGATTTGGACGATGAATGCTGATGGCAGCGGAAAAACTCAGCTTACTACTTCTGCAGATGAAGAGTGTACTTTGCCATCTTTTAGTTATGATGGTTCAAAAATTGTTTATGCCAAAGGACCTGTATGGAATACCTCTTTAGAAAGATTGCCAACAGCAGCAAATGAAATCTGGATTATGAATTTAGATGGCTCAAACAAGCACAAGATATATGCGTCAAGCGACAACTATCAATGGATATTCCAGCGAGCATGGAATAAGAATAATGAGATTTTATTCATGAAAAATCCGCTTCAGGACAGAAAAATCCCAGAAATGTTTGTTATAAATTCTGATGGAACTAATCCCAGATCTATGGTTGATCCTCCAAAGGATTCTTTTGGCATTCCTGTGTCATTTTATCTTGACCCTGTTTGGGATAATAGTGGTACTAAAGTAGTAGCTGTTAGAAAAATGATAGATGGGGCACAAAACATCATTACCATTTCAATAGAAGAATAGTATTTATTTTAGATTGGGTAATGTTATTTATTCGTTAAAGCATCAATAAAAATGAAAACTAAAATTTTAATCATCACAACTTTATTATTAACAAGTTTAATTTTAGTTGGAGCTGGGTGTCAGGAAGAAAAGCCAGCAGAAGAGATGTTTGGCGAGGAAGACAAAGAAGAACAAGTGCCTGAAGAAGGAAAAGAAGTTACAGAAGAGCAGACAGGAGAACAAGTGGAAGAGCAGGTGATTTTACCCGAAGAAGAAAAACCCGCTTTAACCATTACCCAGATTACTTTTTTAGAAAATCTTGCTGCTGATCCTTCCTGGAATCCCGATGGAAGTAAAGTGGTTTTTTTAGGTTTAGAGAAAGACTATATGAAGGGCGGCCTCTATACGATTAATAGTGACGGAACCAGACTTACTTTAATTAGCCCTTGGGAACGGGATCATCTTTTCAATCCTTCCTGGAGTCCAGTTGCTAATAAAGTAGTGGCTTATGGAGAAAGAGAAAATTCTGGACTTTTTTTAATTGATTTGAATGAAGATTGGTCAAAAAGAGTTCAGTTGACTGCGCAAAAAGTAGAACATGCCAGTTGGAGTCCTGATGGGAATAAGATTGCTTATAATGTTTACAATGAAGATAAGTCTTTTTCATCAATATGGGTGATGAATGCTGACGGGAGCGGGAAAACTCAACTAACCACTAATGAAGATGGTTTTTGCACTGGTCCATCCTTTAGTTATGATGGTTCAAAAATTGTTTATCTTAAAGGATTTACTACTACTATGCCTGGAGAAAAACCCAAAGAAGCAATAAATGAGATTTGGGTTATGAATAACGATGGTTCAAATAAACATATGATATATGCGCCAGGGGATGGCATGCAATTAATACGGGAACGCGCTTGGAATAAAAATAATAAAATTATATTTGCCAAACACCAATATCAACGAGCTCCTCAAATTTGGGTTATAAATTCTGATGGCGTTAATCCTCAATGCATATTTGACCCTGAAGAGGGAGGTATTCCCACAGCTATTTATGACGATGCTGTTTGGGACAATTCTGGCACAAAAGTAGCGGTTACCAAAGTACTATTAACAGAAGCTGGAGAGCCTTGGCAGGTTGCTACTTTCTCCTGGGAAGAGTAATGAAAAAGTTTTTAGTATTTTTCAATTTAGGTTTAATAGTTTTAGACCGTTTGACTAAATGGCTTGTTTTGAATTCCCCTGATTTATATCAAAGCAGTTTAATTGAATTAAAACTTTTTAAAAATCCAAATTTATATTTTATCTCTTTTAATTCATCGCTGCTTTATTTCTTAATTGGGGCAGTATTGTTACTACTCTTTTTTTTATTTTTCAGGAGCTGGCAGAAAAAAGATTTTCTTTTAATGGCTGGATTTTCTCTAATTATTTTAGGCGGTTTAAGTAATTTTTTTGATAGAATAATTTTTGGTTATGTTATTGACTGGATCCGAATTTTCTTTTTGCCCATTTCTATTTTCAATATTGCTGACCTAATGATAATCGGAGGAATTATAACTTTGGTAGTTAAATTTTTTAAAAATGATTCCTTATTTTTGCTTTGACAAAATTATAATTGGTTCGGTCATTATTTATACTTGGGGGATTTTTGTGGCTATTGGAGTTTTGATAGCTTATGTTTTTGCGTTGAAGCAGGCTCCTGAAAAAGGAATTGATACCAAGATTATTCACAATTTATTTATTTGGGTGTTTTTTGGGGGAGCTGCAGGAAGCATATTATTAGGTCAGGGAGGATTGAGCATTGTTGGGGGAATTTTTGGGGTTATTGTGACTGGATTTTTGTATTTAAAATTAACCAAAAACCTTTATCTGTTTTTTCCGATTTCAGATATGATAGTTTTAATTATGCCTATTTCCTTTGCCGTGGGCAGAATTGGCTGTGCTTTGATCAATGATCATCAGGGAGCTGAAACCTCTTTGCTTTGGGGAATAGTCTGGCCAGACGGCACAATCAGGCATCCAGTGGCTGAATACTTGATAATTAGCGCCTTAGTTTTATTTTTGATTTTAAAATATTTAAAACCTCGATTGAGAAAATCTGGACAATTATTCTTTTCTTTTTTATTTTTGTATTCCCTTTCTCGTTTTTTCCTAGATTTTACTCGTTCTACGGGCACTCCATTGTCTGATTTTCACTACCTTGGTTTTTCTGTAGCCCAGTGGTTATTCTTGGCTATAATTTTTGGTATAATAATAGCGAAAAGTCAATATTTCTTTAAAAAATTAAAGGTCGGGAAAAATTAAAAGATAAAAAATATGCGCAAAATAATAACTTTCATCCCAATTTTACTTTTAACGGCTTTAATTTTGATTGGAGCTGGATGCGGAGATGGCGACGCAACTATTAAAATTCCAGCTTCAGATGTTTCTGGAGAAGATATTTCAGATGTGTCTCGATACCCGGGGTCGGTCAGGGTTTATTATGCACCTATGCCAGGAATACCAAACTATATGACTGCTATTTATGTGACATCGGCAAGTATTGAAACAGTTTCAGACTTTTACGAAACACAATTGCCAGCAAATGGTTGGGAGTCAGAATTATCCGCTGAGATGATGGAGGAGTTCGGGTTAACTTACATGTATGTAGGTCAGACATTAATGAAAGGAGGGCGAGAGATTTTCGTTCTCGTTCAAGATAGCTCTGATTACTCTGGATATACAGAGATAAATATTGCATTCCGAGAGTAAAAAAAGCCTTTTTTTATTTTCTTTAATCTTTTTTACTAAAACTACAAGTTTGTTTGATAGAAATTTTTGAATGTTTGACCGTTTTTAAGCAAATTCGTATACTTAAATAATGGCTAGAAGAAAAAAAACAAAAACAAAAAGAAGGAGGTCAAGAATTTATCGCAAAAAAGCTGTTTCAAAAAAAGGAAGAGGACGACCCAGAAAAAGAGGGAGGCCTAAAAAGACAACAGGGCTTAGGGGAAGAGGGAGACCTAGAAAAAGAGGGAGACCTAAAAAGACCCAACTTGAAAAAGGAGAAAAATCAATCAAAAAGATAAGAATCAGATTGATTGGAATTGGCGGTGGCGGTAATTCTATTGTTTCTGAAATTGCTCAAAGAATTAAAGGAGCTACTTTTTATGCAATAAATTCAGATGTTAAAGCTTTAAATTCTTTAGGCAAAAAGGTTAAAAGATTACAATTTGGTGAAGCTTTGACCCATGGCCTAGGGACGGGAACAGATCCAATAATGGGTGAAGAAATTGCTCGTCAGGAAAGAGACAAGATCAAAGAAATATTAGAAGGTCAGGATTTAGTTATTTTAGTTGCTTGTCTAGGAGGAGGATTGGGTTCTGGAGCAGCTCCAGTTTTCGCAAGAATTTCAAAAAACTTGAATAATTTAACTTACGGTATTTTTACTTTGCCTTTTAAATTTGAAGGCGAGAAAAAAATGGATACTGCTAGGAAATCTTTGGAGAAATTAAAGACAGAGTTAAATGCTTTTTCTGTTATTCCAAATGAAAGAATTTTCCACGTTATTGACAGAAGCGCGCCGCTTAAAAAAGCCTTATCAGCAATAAACAAGCATTTGACAAACAGCATTCAAAGCTTGATTGAAATAATATATAAAGCTGGAATAATTAATATTGATTTTGCTGATTTAAGAACCATTTTTGACGGTAAAGGAAAATTGACTTATTTGAACTCAATGGAACTTTCAAAAGAAGATGACAAAGATGCGCTTGATAAGATAATCAATTATCCCATTTATCCTTATGGCATTGATGGCGCCAAAGGAGTTGTATTTAATATTTCAGGACAGCGTGATCTTTCTTTGCTTCAGGTAAATCAAATTTCTCAATCTATTGCTAAATTGGTGAGTAAAGAAGCAAAAATTATCTTTGGAGTTTCTCGCAGAAGCAGATCTTCAAAAATAAAAATAAGTTTATTGGCAACAGGCTGCAATGGAAAAGATGTAATTGCAAAACTTGAATCAAAAATACAGCCTAAAATAGTGAAAAAACAAATTATTAAAAAGAAAGACATTAAAAAAATCAAGCCATTAAAAAAGAAAAGAAAGATTAAAATTAAAGTTGAGAAGCCAAAGATTTCTATTTTAGAAAAAACACCTCAAGCCTCATTAACATCAGATTTGTCTGATCAGCAAAAGCAGAACATAAGGGTGAGGAAAAATGCTTTGCAAATTAAAAAAGAAATAGAAAATGAAGAGGCTGATATAGTTTCTAAAGAAAGGCTTTGGGAAAGACCTGCTTTTTTAAGAAAAAAATCATCTCAAGACTAATAGTTATGTACGATTTAATTATAATTGGCGGAGGGCCAGCTGGCATTACAGCCGGCATTTACGCAGCAAGACAAAAAATTAAGACGCTTCTTGTCACTAAAAACTTTGGAGGGCAGATTACAAAGAAAGCTGTGGCAATAGAAAACTATCCTGGATTTGAAGAAATCACAGGTTTAGATTTGATTAAAAAATTTGAGAATCATTTAAGGAAGTTCAAAGACCAGATTGAAATTAAAATGGAAGAAATAGTGAAAGTTCAAAAGCAAGGAGACGTTTTTTTAGTTTGCACAAAAGATAACGCTAAGTTCAAGGCAAAAACTGTTATTATTGCCACAGGAGCTGGTCCAAGAGCTTTAAATATTCCAGGAGAAGAAGAATTTATTGGGAAAGGGGTTAGCTTTTGCGCTGTGTGCGATGGTGCAATATTTTCCGATAAAGATGTAGCTGTGGTTGGAGGAGGGAATTCTGGGTTTGAAACAGCTCTTTTTTTAAGCAATATTGCCAGAAAGATATATATTTTAGAGAATGGCCCTAAACCAAGAGCTGATCAGGAGAATCAAGAAATAATTAAAAAGAGCAAAAAGACAGAAGTCATTATCAATGCCCAATTAAAAGAGATTAAAGGTGATGAATTTGTTCATTCTTTAGTTTACGAAGACAGCGTTAGTAAGCAAGAAAAGACCTTAAAAGTTGAAGGAGTGTTTGTTGAAATAGGGCTCGTTCCAGCGGGCTTAATTGCCAAAGATTTGGTTAATTTTAATGAAAGAAATGAAATAAAGATTAAGTCAGAAAATGGTGAAACAAAAACACCTGGCCTTTTTGCTGCAGGAGATGTTAATGAGGGGAAATACAAGCAAATTGTTGCTAGTTGCGGTGAAGGTGCAAAAGCACTTTTAGCTGCTTTTGATTATTTAAAAAAACATAATTAAAAAGCATAAAAATCATTTGTTTTTCATCAACATTTTTAAAAAATGTTGTTTTAGTTTAAAATTAAGGTATGAACAATTTTAAGATTAAAAATATTGCAGCAAGAGAAATATTGGATTCCCGCGGTAATCCTACTATTGAGGTTATGCTTGAAACAAAATCAGGGATTTTTCATGCATCAGTTCCTTCTGGTGCTTCGGTTGGAAAGCATGAAGCAGTTGAATTTAGAGATGGAGGAGAAAGATATCTCGGGAAAGGGGTGTCAGGGGCAGTTGAGAATGTAAATAAAATTATTGGTCCAAAAATTAAAGGAATGGATGTTACTTCGCAAAAGAAGATTGATGATCTAATGATTGAGCTTGACGGAACAAATAATAAGTCTAGTTTAGGAGTTAATGCAATTTGCGGAGTTTCTTTAGCCGTATGTAGGGCAGGGGCAGATTCTAAGAAATTAGAGCTTTTTAAATATATAAATGATATTTTAAAAACAGCGTATAAATTAAAAGTTGAGCCAAGATTGCCAGATCCTTTGTTTAATATTATTAATGGAGGAGTGCATTCTAAGAGCAGTTTAAATGTTCAGGAGTTTATGGTTGTTATAGATAAAGATTCATTTTCCAAAAAACTAGAAACCATTTTTGAAATCTATAATCAGCTCAGAGATTTGCTTTTAAAAAGATTTGGCAAGCTGGCAGTCAATATAGGCGATGAAGGTGGTTTTGTTCCTCCTTTTTTAATTACAGAACAAGCACTAGATTTCATTTTAAAAGCAGCAAAAGATTTGGGTTATAAAGTAAAAATTGTTTTAGACGTTGCTGCCTCTCAATTCTTTGAAGATGGAAAATATAAAATAGATGCAGGAGTTTTCACCAACCAGGGTTTTTTAAGATATTATTCAGACATGATTTCAAAATATCAGATTTTAGGGTTAGAAGATCCTTTTTCTGAAGATGATTGGCAGGGATTTCAAGATATTAATAAAAAGTTTGGGAAAGACATTTTAATAATTGGCGATGATTTATTAGTAACAAATCTTGAAAGGATGAAAACGGCAAAGCAGAAAAATGCTGTAAATTCTGCGGTAATAAAAATAAATCAAGTTGGAACAGTTTCAGAAGCTTTAGAAGCAGTAAAATTGGCAAAGCAATATAAATGGAAAATAGTTGTTTCTCATAGGTCAGGAGAGACTAATGATGATTTTATTTCTGATTTTGCAACTGGTGTTGGCGCAGATTTTATTAAAGCTGGCGCTCCGGCAAGAGGAGAGAGAATAGCAAAGTACAATAGATTATTAAAAATTGAGCAGGAGTTAGAAAAATGAAGACAGTATTGATTATCCTTGATGGTTTGTCAGATAAGCCTGTTAAAAAACTTAAAAATAGAACTCCTTTAGAAGCTGCTAAAACTCCAAATTTGGATTATTTGGCTAGCAATGGCGTTTGCGGTCTTATTGAGTCGTTTTATTTTCCTTGGCAAAAATATCCTCGTTCAGACACTGCTCATTTGGCTTTATTTGGCTATGACCCCAGGGTTTATTATTTAGGCAGGGGTGTTTATGAAGCAGTTGGAGAGAATATAAGAATGAAGAAAGGAGAAGTGGCTTTAAGGGCAAATTTTGCCACAGTAGATAAAAACCTAAAGATTCTTAATAGAAGGGCGGGTAGAATTAGCAATACTGGTGCTTTGATTAAAGCAATCTCTGGAATAAAGATTAAAGGAATTAAGTTTTCAGTAACTGAATCTCTGGGTCACAGGGCAGTTTTAGTTTTAAAAGGAAAAGGATTGTCTTCAAGCATTGGCGGTGGTGATGCTGATAAGAATATTGGAATAAAGGCTAAAAGCATTATTGCTTTGGATAAATCTAAAAAAGCAAAATTTACAGCAGAGGTTTTAAATGAATTTTTAAAACAAACTCATGATATTTTAAAGAATCATTCTTTAAATAAAAAAAGAAAGGGGAAAGGGCTTTTGCCTGCAAATTATCTTTTAGTAAGAGGCGCAGGAGAATTTAGAAAGACGCCTAGTTTTTATGAAAAATATAAGCTTAAAGCAGGCTGTATTGCAGCAGGCCATATCTATAAGGGTATAGCAAAAGTTTTAGGAATGGATTTAATTAATGCACAAGGAGCAACAGGTGGCGTTGATACGAATCTCCCTGGAAAAATTTCTAGCATCAAAAAAAACTTTAAAAAATATGATTTTATTTTTTGCCATATTAAAGCAGCAGATATTTTGTCAGAAAATGGAGATTGTGTTGGTAAAATGAAGTTTATTGAAAAAATTGACAAAAACATTGGATCTTTGTTAAATATTAAAGATACAAGAATTGTAGTAACAGCAGACCATTCAACTTCTTGTCAAACTAAAAAACACTGCACTGAATTGATTCCTGTTTTAATCTACGAGCATCAAAAATCTGAAAATAGGGAAATTAAATTTTCAGAAAAAAGTTGTAAAAAAGGAAAGCTTAAAAAATTCAAACAAATTAAGTTAATGACTAAAATTTTAAAAAAATAGTTATGGATCAAAATTTAATAAGAGAAACTAAAAAAAGGACAAAGCAGGTATTGGTTTCAGGAGGGAGGTCAAACAAACTAGGAAGAATTAGTTTTGATGATCTTGTTTTTATTCCTGCTCAGTTAAATAAAAAACCCGTTGATTATTACAAAGAAGCAATAACTACTGAAAGCGTTGTTGGTAAAAACAGTAAAAAGCCAGTTACAATTCAAACGCCAATTGTTTTTGGCGCAATGAGTTTTGGCGCTTTAAGCAAAGAAGCAAAGATTGCATTAGCCAAAGCCTCAAAATTATCAGGAACAATAGCAAATACTGGAGAGGGAGGAATGCTTAATGAAGAAAGAGAATTTGCAGGCAGTTTGACAATCCAGTATTCAACAGCAAGATTTGGAATCAGTGAAGAAGTATTAAAAAAAGCAGATGTAATAGAGGTTAAGATCGGGCAAGGCGCAAAAGGAGGGATGGGGGGTTTGCTTCCTGCTGATAAAATAACAGAAGAAGTTGCAAGAATTAGGAAAATAGAAATGGGAAAGGATATTCATTCGCCAGCATATCATCAGGATATAAAGGACATAAAGGAATTAAAGAAAAGGATTGAAGAGCTAAGAAAAATTACAGGAGGTGTTCCAATTATAATTAAAATCGCAGCAGGAGATATTGAGAAAGACTTGCCTTTGGCAGTTCAGGCTAATTCTGATATTATTGCAATTGATGGAATGGAAGGGGGAACAGGAGCAGCGCCCATAACTGTTTTAAATGACATGGGCATGCCAACTTTGGCAGCATTAGTCAAGGCAAGACAGATTTTGGATAAAATGAATGTAAGACAAGAGCTTTGGATCGGAGGGGGATTAAATAAGCCAGCAGATTTTGCCAAAGCATTGGCTCTGGGAGCTGATAAAGTGTTTTGTGGAAGTGTCCTGCTTATTGCCATGGGTTGTATTCAGTGCGGGTTGTGTTATTTAGGCAAGTGTCCTGAGGGAATAGCTACTCAAGATGAAAAGCTAAGGAGCAAGTTTAATATTGAACAAGCAGCGCAAGATATTGCTAATTTTGTTAAAAACTCTACTGAGGAAATTAAAATGGTTGCTGGTGCTTGCGGAGAAAACAATATCTACAATTTAAATAAAGGTCATTTAAGAGCTTTAAGCTCAGAAATATCTAAAATATCTAAAATTAAGTTTATAGGTGAATAATATGCCTGAATATAAAGTAAACAAAGAAAAATGTATTAGTTGCGGTGCCTGCATTTCAGTTTGCCCTAAAGGAGCAGAGTGGGATACTGATGGAAAATCCAAGGTTAAAGATTCAGATGAGATAGAAAAATGCGGAGGAGAATCTGTCTGCCCTTATGGAGCAATTGAAAAACAGGAGTAGTTAAATATTGACATATAGTTTTATTTCACGATATACTAAAACCGACTGATAAGGTCGGTTTTAGAGTTTTATTAAATATGAAGATTTCAAAAAAATCACAATATGGATTAAGGGCAATGGCTTTTTTGGCAGATGTCTTTAAAAAAGACAAGGTTTTTTCATTAAGGGAAATTTCTCAAAAAGAAAATATTTCTTTTGATTATTTGGAGAAAATAATTTCAAAACTTGAAAAAAACAAACTTGTTAAATCAAAAAGAGGCATTAAAGGAGGATATTGTTTGGCTCGTCATCCTAGAAAAATTAAAGTAGGTGAGATTATTAAAATCTTAGAGGAAACAATGGCTCCTGTTCAGTGTCTTATTATTGAAAAAGAAAGTAAATACAAGTGCCCTAGGAAAAAGGTTTGCAAAACTATTTCTGTTTGGCAGAAGGTTCAGGATTCTTTAAATTCCACTTTAGATTCAATAACATTAGCTGATTTGATTAAATAATAATTTTAAAAATTATGGCAAAAAATAAACAAATTTATTTAGACTATGGGGCAACCACCCCGACTGATCCAAGAGTTGTAAAGGCAATGATGCCTTATTTCAATGAAAAGTTTGGCAATACAATGTCGCTTCATAGCTTTGGTCAAGAAGCAAAGCTGGCTTTAGAAGAATCCAGGGAGAAGATTGCCGAGCTGATTAATGCTAAACCAAATGAAATGATTTTTACCAGCTCTGCTACTGAGAGCAATAATTCAGCTTTAAAAGGAATTGCTTTTGCAAATAAAAGCAAAGGAAATCATATTATAATTTCTGAGATTGAACATCCTTGTATTATTGAAGCCAGCAACTGGCTTGAGAAAAATGGGTTTGAAATAAGCAGATTAAAGGTTGATAAGAATGGCATGGTTGATTTAAAAGAAATAGAAGGCTTGATCAAAAAAGAAACAATTTTAGTTTCAGTAATGCATGTTAATAATGAAATAGGAACAATTCAGCCAATAAAAGAAATTGGAAAGCTTTGTGGAAGCAAGAACATATATTTTCATACTGATGCAACTCAGGCTTTTGGGAAAATACCTGTTGATGTTGATAAAATGAATATTGACCTGTTAAGCGCAAGTGCTCATAAAATGTATGGTCCTAAAGGCGTTGGTTTGTTGTTTGTAAGAGAAGGGACAAAGATAGATCCTTTGTTTCATGGCGGTGGTCATGAAGCAGGTTTAAGAAGCGCAACTGTTAATGTTGCTGGCATTGTTGGTTTTGCCAAAGCAGTTGAGCTTTGTAAAAAAGAAATGGGAAAAGAATCAAAAAGACAAATGGCTTTAAGAGAGAGATTTATTAATGGAGTATTGAAAGATATTAAAGATGTAAAGCTCAATGGTCATCCAAAGAAAAGACTGCCCAATAATGCTAACCTTTCCTTTTCGTTTGTTGAAGGGGAGTCGCTTTTAATTCAGCTCGATATGCTGGGAATAGCTGTATCAACTGGTTCAGCCTGTTCTTCTGATAAGCTTTTACCAAGCCATGTTTTAACTGCAATTAAATTAAAGCCTCATCAGATTCATGGGTCTTTGAGATTTACTTTAGGCAGATGGACAAAGCAAAGCGACATTGATTATGTTTTAAAAGTTTTGCCAGGTGTTGTTAATAAATTAAGAGAAATTTCTCCTTATAAAAGGTAATTATGACAAAAATTTATACCAAAAAAGTGCTTGAACATTTTAAAAATCCGCATAACTTTGGAAAGATGAAAAACCCGGATGGGATTGGAAAAGTGGGCAATATTATTTGCGGGGATGTAATGCATATATATATTAAAGTTCAGAATGAAATAATCAAAGATATTAAGTTTGAAACATTTGGTTGCGTTGCAGCTTTGGCAACAAGCAGCGTTGTTACTGATTTGGCAAAAGGAAAAACCTTAAACAAAGCCCTTGAGCTTAAAAAGGATGATATTGTCAAATCTTTGGGTGGATTGCCGCCAATAAAAATGCATTGTTCTTTTTTAGCAATTGATGCTTTGTCAGAAGCAGTTTATGATTATTTGAAAAAGAATAAAAAGAATATATCAAAAGAGCTTGAAAAAAGACATGAGAAAATTGAAAAAGAATTGAAAATAATTGAAAAGAAATACAAAACTTTAAAAAAGAATGTTGAAAAATAACAAGAGAAAAGTAGCAGTTGCAATGTCTGGCGGCGTGGACAGTTCTGTTTCCGCAGCCCTTTTAAAAGAGGCTGGTTTTGATGTTGTTGGTGTTTTTATGAAATTCTGGGCAGGGGATAATAGACGCTGCTTTGAAGGATCAGAAAAAAGGGCAAGAAAAATAGCAGGTATTTTAAAGATTCCTTTTCATGTGATTGATTTTAAAAAAGAATTTAAACGTAAAATTGTTGACCCGTTTTTGGCTGATTATAAAAAGAACATTACTCCAAACCCTTGTGTTGTTTGCAACAAAGAAATTAAGTTTGGCTTGTTTTTGAAAAAAGCAAAGGCTCTGGGCGCAGAGTTTATTGCTACTGGCCATTATGCACGGGTTAAACAAGAAAAGAATAATTTAGCTTTAATAAAAGCAAGAGATAAAGAAAAAGACCAGTCTTACTTTTTGTGGAAACTTAATCAAAACCAGTTGAAACATGTTCTTTTTCCTGTTGGCGGATATTTAAAAAGCGAAGTTAAAAAAATGGCTAAAGATCTCAAGCTGCCTGTTTTTGATTTGCCAGACTCCCAGGAAGTTTGCTTTATTGATAAAACAACAAATGAGTTTTTAAGAAAATATCTTAAAATCAAACTAGGCAAAATTGTTGATAAAAAGAGCAAGGTTTTAGGAAAGCATCAGGGATTGTGGTTTTATACAATTGGCCAAAGAAAAGGAATCAAGCTTTCTGGCGGACCATATTATGTTATAGATAAAGATGAAAAGAAAAACAGATTAATTGTCAGTAAAAATAAAAAAGACTTGTATAAAAAAGAATTAAGCTTGAAAAATGTAAGCTGGATTTCTTCTAAAAATCCCAAACTGCCTTTAAAAGTAAAAGCCAAGATAAGATACGGGCATAAATCAGCAGAAGCTGTTGTTTCTAAAATAAAAACAAAATATGTGTTAAAGTTTAAAAAACCACAGATTGCAGTCACCCCAGGCCAATCAGCGGTGTTTTATGATAAAAACAAGTTAATTGGTGGGGGAGTTATTGTGCTTTAAAATATGAACTATATTGTTTGTCATTATCATGAAATAGGATTAAAAGGGAAAAACAGAAAGTTTTTTGAAGAGAAATTAGTTGAAAACATTAAAAAGTCTTTGCCAAAAGATAGTTTTGAGTTTGTAAAAAGAATTTCAGGAAGAATAATTGTAAAGCTTACTGAAGCTGGGTCAAAGCAAAGAAACAAGATTAAAAAATCTTTGAAAAATGTTTTTGGAATGGTGTTTTTCATCTTTGCTTATAATGTTAAGCCGGAAATGAAAACTATTGAGAAGAAAGCTCTTGAAATTTTAGAACAAGAAAAATTTAAAACTTTCAGGATTCAGACTCAAAGGTCTGACAAAGATTTTCCTTTAAAGTCTCCGAAAGTCAGTGAGATTGTTGGAGCTTTTATTGTTAAGAATTTAAAAAAGAAAGTTAAGTTGGAAAATCCAGACATAACTTTATTTATTGAAATAACTAAAAATTATGCATTTTTATACACAGAAAAAATTGATGCTTATGGCGGTTTGCCCGTTGGCGTTGGGAATAAGGCAGTAGTTTTATTGTCAGGGGGGATTGATTCGCCTGTTGCTGGTTTTTTGACAATGAAAAGAGGCGTAAAAGCTGTTTTTGTTCATTTTCATGCCCATCCTTATACAGACAAAGCCTCAATTGACAAGGTTGAAAGAGTTGTGAAAATTCTCAACAAATTTCAGTTTAATTCAAAACTTTATTTAATACCTTTTGCTGATATTCAAAAGCAGATTCTTTTAAAAATATCAGCCAAACTTCGTATTATTTTTTATCGTAGATTAATGCTTAAAATTGCTGAAGTTATTGCAAAAAAAGAGAAAGCTTTGGCGCTCGTTACTGGTGACAGCATTGGACAAGTTGCTTCTCAGACCCTGGAAAATATATTTGCAATTTCAGAAGCAGTGGACATGCCTATTTTAAGACCTTTGGTTGGATTTGATAAAGAAGAAATAATTGATTTGGCAAAAGAAATTGATACTTTTGATATTTCAATTCTTCCTCACCAGGATTGCTGCGCCAGGTTTTTACCAGCCCGTGTTGAAACAAGAGCTGATTTGAAACAGGTTAAATCAGAAGAAAAAAAGCTTGATATTGAAGGATTGGTTAAAGAAACGCTGAAGATGTCAAAGCTTTTAACAATTTCAAAATAAGATATAATTAATGAAATAGCGTTAATAATTTTAAAAGGTTAATTTAGTAATTTAATTAATGAATAAATATGCAATTAAAAGATAAAATAGCAATTGTTACAGGAGCGAGAAGGGGAATGGGAAGAACCCATGCCTTGGCTTTGGCAAAAGAAGGCGCCAAAGTGGTTGTTTCTGACATATCATTAGAAGACTGTGAAAACGTGGCTGATGAAATTAAATCTTCGGGAGGTCAGGCAATAGCAGTGAAATGTGACGTTACGAGCAAAAAGGAAATTGATGGAATGGTGAAAAAGGCTTTAGACGAGTTTGGCAAGATAGATATTTTAGTAAACAATGCCGGGATTTTACAATTCAAACCGTTTCTAGAATTAACTGAACAGGATTGGGATAAAACAATGGAAGTTAATTTGAGAGGATATTTTTTATGCGCTCAGGCTTGTGCAAAGGAAATGGCAAAACAAAAATCAGGCTCAATTATTAACATCAGCTCTATTGCCATGGGCCAGGTTGGAGTTGGCTATCCTCACATTGTCCATTATTGTGCTTCAAAAGGGGGTATTACTGCAATGACAGAAGCAATGTCTTTGGAGCTTATGCCGTTGAATATTAGAGTTAATGCTATTTCTCCAGGAGCAATAGATACTCCTATGGCAGAAGCAACCAAACAGGATCCAAAAGTCCTAGAACAATCTTTGGCAAGGATTCCAATGCACAGAATGGGAAAGCCAGAAGAGGTTTCAAATGCAGTTGTGTTTTTAGCTTCTGACAAGTCTTCCTATATGACAGGTTCTGTAATGATTGTTGACGGCGGATATTTAGCAATGTAATGGTTTAATGTTTAATAAAGATACAACACTATCCAAGATTCTAAAGGATCCTGATAATGAAAAAATTCTAGCAAAACATAATTTGCCTTGTTTGACTTGCCCTTTGGCAAATATGGAAAAGGATGAATTAAAAATTGGTGATATTTGCAAAATGTATGGGATTGATATTGATAAACTGCTTAATGATTTAAACAAAGATACCAAGAAAAAATAATTTACATGAACAATTTGTAAGACGTTGTAGCTATAGTAGGCATATTTTACAAAAAATTAAAGGTGTGATAATTTAAATTATATAATTAAAACAATAAAAAAAACTATGGACCGAAATTTCAAAGATCTATCAATTTTTCTGATTCCCATTGCTATACTTTTAGTCTTGGGGACGTTCCTATACCTAAACCAGGATATATTTTCTCAAAAACTATCTGCAGAAGAGATAGGTGAAAAGGCATTGAGCTTTGTTACCACCGAGATATTGCCAGAAGGCATTACTGCATCTTTGATTGATGTTACTGATCAAGGCGATGTTTATAAGATTCGCTTGGATGTTGAAGGAACTGAGTATCAGTCTTATGTTAGTGCGGATGGAAAATATCTATTTCCTGATGGTTATGAGCTGGAGCTCGCTGAAGGAGAAATTCAGCAGGATATTTCAAAACAAGAAGTGCCAGATGTTAAGCTTTTTGTAATGAGCTATTGCCCTTTTGGCCTTCAGGCTCAGAAAGCGTTTTTGCCAGTTTATGATTTATTAAAAAACAAAGCAGAAATGGGTGTTTATTTTGTTGATTATATAATGCATGGCGAACAGGAAATAAATGAAAACCTGGTTCAATATTGTATTCAAAAAGAACAAAGAGAAAAGTATAGTGAATACTTATCATGTTTTGTTAAAGACGGTAATTCTGGAACATGTCTTGCAGAAGCAGGGATTGATGAAAATAATCTTTTAAGCTGCGCTGATGCTGCTGACCAGGAGTTTAGTATTTATTCTCAGTATCAAGACCAGGCCACTTGGATTAATGGGCAATTTCCTAAATTTGATATACATAGCGCCTTAAACGAGAGTTATGGAGTAGGGGGATCACCA